>Ga0335081_10011941_pt1 | contig 14061 bp, 10 predicted proteins | sample Lox_Sample_35_FD_206713 | JGI IMG/M metagenome (GOLD analysis project Ga0335081, IMG submission 206713) | Soil microbial communities from Loxahatchee National Wildlife Refuge, Florida, United States - Lox_Sample_3.5 | ecosystem: Environmental > Terrestrial > Soil > Wetlands | place: USA... | reverse complement strand
GAAGCTGTAAAGAACGCTTTCCACCCAGCCACCATTCGACTGCGTCAGTTTGAAAACCGTTCCCCAGTCATAAAGGCCCCCTCCCTGAGTAGTGCCATAGATGTTACCCGTCGGGTCGAAAACGAGGTCACAAAATCCGGGATAATTCCCGTCATTTGGCGGTCCTGTAAAGCGATGAAGCGGGGTTTCCGTCCAGGAAGCCAGTACGGAGTGTGGAACTCCTGCCGTAGGTCTCAACCTAAAGATCGTCCCGCAGCCTGGGGGTGGACCCGTGCACGGTCCTCCCCCTCCGTAGGCCGTCGTGCCATAGAGATTGCCGTCGGGGCCGATGATGACTCTGGCGTCGAGATAATAACCGTCATCGCCTCCCGAAAAACTGTAAAGCGGGGTCAAGATCCAGCCGGAGCCTCTGTGGGCCAAGTTGAATACCGTGCCGTAGTCGTGCGCGCCTCCATGGTTCGTTGTACCGTAGAAGTCTCCTGCCCCATGCCTGGTCAGACCGGCTCTAGGCCGTTTTCCGTCGCCTCCGCCGGTGAAGTTGTGAATCACATTGAAGGTTTGGGCCTGCGCCGTCTGAGTTATCACGACGGTTAGTCCAAACATGATCGCTATCGCCAGCCCGACGCCTGCTGCTTGCCGGACGTTTGCGAAAATCCAAATGCCATGATGCCTGGGAGTCGCCATAATGATTCTCCTCTCGGAAGTGAAGGTTGATTGCGTAAGGCGTCGCGCCCCGGCGAAAGTTCCCAGGGGCAGAACGCCACTGTGGTTGATAGGCGAACCGCAAAATCGAGAATGCCTGGCACTCTATGCCCGTACCTTAATCGCGGGATGATCTACTTCGCCGCCCATCTGTCTGTAGTGGCAATTTCGCGCGAAACGTTACAAGGGCGACTGCCAGGTTTAGGCTTCCGGCTGCATCCGACAGCGGGCTGACTGAAGTCAAGACGGCCGCTGGCCGCGGTTAATTCTCACTGCCACCGTGAGCCAACCGCTGTATAATTGGCCGCCAAAACAACGCACGGGGGTGTTGTCGTGACGGCACAGTTCGCACTGCCGAATATTTCGGATCTTAGGCAATCAGTTGGAAGTTGCGAGGGCGCTTGACGGTATCGGAAATGTCTATGCCGATTGGGGCGGCACTCAAAAGGGGCTCCAATAGCTTAATCAGGCGCTTCCGCTGGTAAGAGCAGGACATCTATAACCTGAACCTGCCGGCCGACCTGGTGGTGCTGAGCGCCTGCGAAACCGCCCTGGGCAAAGAGATCCGGGGCGAAGGCCTGATGGGACTGACGCGCGGCTTCATGTACGCCGGGGCGGGCCTGGCGATCGCCAGCCTGTGGAAGGCCACGGCCGAGCTGATGAAGCGCCTGTGCCGCGGCATGCTGACCGAAGGCCTGCAACCCGCGGCGGCGCTACGCCAGTCGCAGATCGCGATGTGGAAGCAGCAGCCATGGCAATCGTCGTACTATTGGGCGGCGTTTGTCATCCAGGGAGAGTGGAGATAGATTACCGACACCTCGCCGACTTTGGCTTCTGGGTGGAGGCACCGGTGGATCGCTCTGGTTCGCACAATTTGACCCGCGAAAACCTGGATCGGTTCCTGGCCCGCCTGGATCCGGACCGCCAGCGCGCTGGGGAGCAATATCAAAAGCTCTATCGCCAGTTAGTAAAGCTGTTTGAATGGCGCGGCGCGCCCTGCCCCGAGAGCCTGGCGGACGAAACCATCGACAGAATCATCCACAAGTTTAATCAGCTCGAAATTCATGATGTGGGCCTATATGCCCTGGGTGTGGCGCGCAATGTGTTGAAGGAGAGTCAGCGTGAAGCGGCGAAAAATGCGCGCCTCGATGAGGTCCCGGCCCGTGTCCTGCTAACAACTTCCAGGCAAGACGCGCAGCAGCGATTAGAAAAGGTGGATTTGGCAAAGCGGCTCGAGTGTTTGGATAAGTGCATACGTACTTTGACCGCAGCAGAACGAAAACTCGTGCTCGAGTACTATGAAGAGAAGAAATCCGAAAATATTCGGCAGCGGCAAAAGATGGCTGAACAACTCGGCATTGCTCTGGGCACGTTGCGGGTCCAGGCCCATCGGATCAGGGCCAAACTGGCGGCTTGCGTCGATAGGCGTCTCGCGGAACGCGAGTAGCTCTGTCGCCGCATTGTAACGAAAGCTCGAAATTTCGCACTTCATTATGGAGGAGCGTGGAACTTGCCCAAGGAGCCGGTTAACGATGAATTGATGATGCGATACCTTCTGGGAGGTGTGTCGGACGAGGAGCAGGTTCGGTTGGAAGAGCTCTACTTTGTTGATGATAGAGTCTTTGAGGAGGTCGCAGCCCTGGAAGACGAATTGATTGACGCCTACGTGCGCGGCGAGCTGTCGGACACGCAGCGGAAGCAGTTCGAGCTTAATTTTTTGAACTCGGCAGAGCGGCGACGGAAGCTCGCATTTGCAGAATCCTTCACGCAGTACTTGTCGCTAGCGCCCGCAGCGACTACCGCGGCTGAACCGGAGACGTGGCCGAATAGGATTACTGGTTGGCTTGGCATACACGGGAGCACCGCGCGTTGGGCGTTCGCAGCCGCGGGGGCAGTAGTACTTCTCGTCGGGGCGGGGCTGGTCCGGGAAAATTGGCGCCTGCGCACGCAACTGCGTCAGATGCAAGCTGAACAAACTGAGCTTCGGCAACGGGAGGATCAGTTAAACAGGCAATTGGCCCTGCACAACGAGCCTCCCATCAGAAGCGCTCCCGGGAAAGCGCCGGCGGAAATGGCAGGAGCGCAACCGCAGTCGCTCCCCATCGTCGCCCTAGCACTGGCGCCCGGGCTGCTCAGAGGCGACACTGAACAAAAAACGTTGCTGATCCCGCACGGCCCACACCTCGTGCAGCTTCAGCTTGCTTTGGAAGACAACCAGTCATACGGAAGCTATCTCGCCACTTTGGAAACGGCCGAAGGAACGAGAATCTGGTCGAAAGCGGGGTTGAAGACAACGCCTCAGGGTGAAACCCACATAGTGGCACTGGAGATGCCCTCCAGCCTTCTGGGCAACAAGGACTACATCCTCAAGCTTCGTGGTGTACGAAGCGCCATGGCGCAGACCAGTCAAAATCCTAGCGCAACACAAAATCTCGCCGTAGAAGAGATTGGTGTCTACAGTTTCCGCGTCGTCAAGCGCTGACTTGCTAGGGTCATCGTGTGTGAAGGCCTCCTCCGTTATCAGGCGAAAGCGAAGGTTCGACGTCGAACCCACTGAAGCCTGGATCTATTAGCCACTGCTGTAATGTTTTGCGCGAAATTGTCACTACAGATGAGCAGCGAAGATAATCTTGGTCCTCAAAAACTTCTGCTACTGAAAGGACACTAATCATGGCGAGCGCAAAGCAGTATTGGATTTGGATATCGGAAAACGTCCGGCGAGCGGCAGGCGTCAGCTTGACGGTGGCGATCATTTTTGTGCTGACTATCGCCGCAACCCCAGTGGCGCAAGCGCAGACATTTACGGTAATTCACAATTTTAGTTCCGGCAACGACGGGGCGAATCCCCGTGGCGGCTTGAGCATGGATAGAGCAGGAAATCTGTATGGGACGGCTGGGTCGGGAGGCACGTATGGAGCCGGCACAGTCTTTAAGCTGTCGTACAAGAACTCCGTCTGGGTGTTAAGCCCGATATACGAATTTGCGGGCGGCACTGACGGAGCTGTTCCTAGCGGAGTAGTCTTCGGGCCGGACGGCAGTCTCTATGGGACCACCTACCTCGGAGGTGAACGCAACGACAACTGTTTTTTTGGGAGTTGCGGCACAGTCTTTCGCCTCACGCCTAGATGGAGCCGTTTATTCGTTCTAACATGAAGGTGCAATTCCGCGTAGTAACAAGGAAAGTCGATGCTCGAGCTCGTTTTGCTCGTCTTGGCATTTGCGTGCGTCTTATATAACGTAAACAGTGTAGCTGTGTTCTTTCTGCTATGTGCGGTAGGAGTGGTGGCGCACAAGCGCAGCAACCTCGATAAGCGTCTCAACAATTTGCGCGACAATTTGCGCGACGAGTTCACCCGGCAAAACGAGTCGCTGCGGGAGGAGCTTTCTGACCTGCGTCGGTTGGTCCGCCGCGCGGAAGCCCGCCCAGGGCCGATTGCATCCGTAGTCCCGACGGTCGAGAGGAAAGAACCCACCGCGGCTCTGGCGCAAAGTCCATCCTCAGTTCGAGAACCGATTGTCTCCCCGCCGCAAGCTCCGTCCTCAGTTCAAGAACCGATTGTCTCCCCGCTGGAAGCTCCGTCCTCAGTTCAAGAACCGATTGTCTCCCCGCCGCAGGCTCCGTCCTCAGTTCGAGAACCGATTGTCTCCCCGCCAGAAGCCATTCCCGTCGCGGAAGAAGAAAAGCCCATCGTGCCGGTGTTGGCCGCGTCCTCCGCGAAAACGAGCGAGGAAATTCCGCCTGGAGTCCCGGGCGAAGCTCCGGTTCCCTTCGAGCCAAGTCTGGCCGCGACGAGCTCTGGAGCTGAGATGGTTTGCATTCTGACCAGGACGCAATATGAAGCCCTACTTTACCTGGGCATCGATCCGAACTGCGGCCAACACGAGCATCGCAGCCATGCCGACGTCGATGCCTGGTGCCATCGTGGTCTCGGAGTTGTACTTAGGGGCGCGGGGCCGCGTGGCCGTCCAAGATTCGTCTTCAATGTCGGCGCGGAAGCTGGGACGCCGCCCCCTGCCAGGCCAAGCACAGTTCGACCCCCCGAGACAATTCCAACCATACCGGCCGAAAGTGTGTCGCGGCCGGCTCCGGAGCACACCACAACAGCGCGTCAGCGATTGCTCAAGGCTCAGGCGATGGAGGAGGTGCTCGGCACCAATTGGCTTAACAAACTCGGCATCATCATTCTCGTATTGGGCGTTGCGCTGTTCGGCATCTACGAGCTGGGCGAGCTTGGCCCTGCGGGAAAAGTTGCCATGAGCTATGCCGTTTCGCTGGTCCTGCTGGGTGGGGGAATCTATCTCGAACGGCGTGAACGGTACGTCATCCTCGGGCGTACCTGCATTGGCGGCGGGTGGGCGCTCCTGTTCTTCACCTCGTACGCTCTGAACCATGTCACGGCGATGCGGGTTCTGGCATCCGAGACCACCGACTTGGTCCTGATGTTGGCCGTCGCCGGCGCCATGGTGGTCCACACCTTACGCTATCGCTCGCAATTGGTGACTGGGCTGTCGTTCCTGCTCGCCTTCACCACCGTCGCGCTCAGCCATGACGACGTCTACAGCCTGTCGGCAGGTGCCGTGCTGGCAGTCGGATTGGTGACCATCGTGGTGCGGCTCAACTGGTTTGAGTTAGAAGTCTTCGGCATCCTGTCGAGCTACCTGAACCATCTCTACTGGCTCTATCGCATCCTGGGACCCAATGGCGCGCAAGGCAAGCCGTTCCCTGAATTCTGGGGCAGTACCGCAATTCTTCTTCTTTACTGGTTCGCTTATCGCGCTTCCTATGTCGTGAGGAGGATATCGACCCGAAAGCAGGAACGGATCTCCACAATTGCGGCCTTGCTCAACACGCTGCTGCTCCTGGTGACGATGAAGTTTCAGTCGGCCAGACCAGAGCTCGCGTTTTATGCGCTGCTCACTTTGGGTGCAGCAGAATTCCTGATTGCGCAGCTTCCCATCACGCGGCGCCGCCGCGAAGCGTTTGTACTGCTAAGCATTCTCGGCGCGGCCTTGATGACGGCGGCTGTTCCTTTCCGTTATGCCGGGCAGAATGTTGCCATCATCTGGTTGGTTGGCGCCGAGATGTTCCTGGCAGCGGGCATTCTCTTGAAGGAACCGCTCTTCCGGCGATTGGCTTTGATCGGCGGAGTCCTTGTCGGAGTGCACGCCGTCGCCATCGATCTGCCGAAGATACTCGCCGAGCGGCAGATCGCGGAAGCGCCGCTCATTGCAACTGGCGTGCTATTCGGGACGGCCGCGATCCTTTTCTATTTGAATGCCTGTTTTGTCGCCTGCCGTTGGAGCGACGATTTCAGCTCCCGGTGGGACAACCGGCTGCTGCGCGGGCATTCTTACCTCGGCGCGTTCATGGCAGGGGTCGCGTGCTGGGCGCTGTTCGTGCACGAATGGACGGCTGTCGCCTTCGCCGTCCTCATGTTGGTCCTGGCCGCAATCAGCTTGTGGGTGCGGTCCTCCGACCTTCAGGTGCAATTTGCAGCCTTCGGGCTGATGAGTGCAGCGCGAGCTGTTGCGGTCAATCTGCAATGGGATGCGCCGGCGCATGTGCACCTACCGGAGAGGCTGTACACCTTGCCTCTGATCGCGGCGGCCTTCTATTTAACTGCCAAACTCGCGCAATACGAAGATAAGCCTGGACAGCGCGCCTTCCGCAGCGTGTTTGCCGCCGCCGGCACGGTATTTCTGGGGTTGCTGATCTGGTACGAAGTGCCGGAATACTGGCAGCCCTTCGCCGCAGCAATATTCGCTGTAGTGCTGATGGAAGCAGGCCGAGGGCTGCCTTACCTGACGCTCGCGTGGCATGCGCATCTAGTGGCATTGCTGGCGCTGTACCTAGCCTGGGACGGCGACTTTGTCTCTTCACACCAGTGGCATCGCATTCAGATCGGGATTTTGCAGTGCTCGCCGGTTGTCGTCGCCCTGTACGTCCTCGCCAAGCGGGTAAGGATGGTCAATGCAGATGGCGAAATCCGGGCAGGGGCGGCTTATACCTGGGGCGGATCGGCCCTAATCGCGTGGGTGCTGTTCCAGACCGTGCCGTTCCACTGGATCTCGGTCTGGTGGATCGCGCTGGCGATCGGATTGACGATTGCGGGAAGATATCTGCGTCATGCGCAACTGAGCTGGCAAGCCAATGCAGTCGCTGCCATCGCCATCGCGCGGGCCTTCCTCGTCGACCTTCAGGGTGAGAGTACGGTAGCTGGAAGGTTCAACCTCAGGCTGCTGACCATCGCTATCGTTGCTGCCGGGCTGTATGCGATTTCTCGCAAGGCCGTTCCCGACTCAGCAAAGGTCCTGGGGATTTCCTATATCCATACGTCGGCGGCTACTGCTTTGCTGGCTGCGCTGGCGTTTCGCGAGGTCCAGAACGGCTGGCTGGCCGCAGTTTGGGCGCTGTTTGCGCTCACGCTTGCGCTAGTCGACAGGCGCTGGCACTTCCAAGAGCTGCCATACCAAGCCCATGTTCTATCGGCGATGGCGGTGGTTCTCAGCGTCACTGTCAATCTGCACCTTGAAACCCAATGGCACAACCTGAGCGTCCGCCTGCTCTCTACGACGGGAGTCATTTTCGTGATGTACGCCATGACATTCCTGGTACGCGTGCCGGAGGAGTGGCGAAGGCGCGACTGGCAGCACCTTTATTCCTGGGCAGCGTCGGCGCTGGCCGCTTCCCTGATGTGGTATGAGCTGCAACCGCTGAGCATTGCGGTAGCATGGGCGGCATTCGGAGCCATTCTCTTCGAGTTTGGCTTGCGGCGGCAGGTGCGGCAGATGCAGTTTCAGGGTTACGTCGCCTTGCTGGCCGCATTCGCGCGCATCTTCTTCGCGAACCTCAACTCCGGTGTGGCGGGCGCATTCTGGGGGCCGCGCTTGTACACCGTTCTTCCCATCGCGGCCATCTTCTTCTTCGTATACTTCGAGCTAGCTACCGCGGGGAAGGATTCCAAGGTACGAGCCCGGTACCTTGACTACCTGTTTGCCTATATAGCCACTGGGACTGTAGTTGCGTTGCTATACTTCCAGTTCGCCGGCGACTGGGTTGCAACTGAGTGGTCAGCGTTAACTGTGGTCCTTCTAGGCATGGCCCTCCTTCTCCAGCGCGGAGTCTTTCTTCAGCAGGCTATTTTGCTCTCGTGCGGTACGCTGGCGCGCGGGCTCCTGCATAACCTGTTCGGTTCAAGCTATTTTATGGGGGCCAGTTGGGAGGGACGGTTCCTGGTGCTTGGCAGTGCGATCGCGCTGATGTTGTTGTCGCTACCGATCGCCTTTAGGTTGCGCCGCCAATTCGGCCCGGTAGCGGGCGAAAGCAGGTTACGCCGGATGGTCAGCGCTGCGCTATGCCATCCGGAGCAATTCATGTTCTTTGTGCCGGTTCTCCTGCTCACTGTGCTGCTCGCGCTGAAAATGAATCACGGAATGGTGACGGTGTCGTGGGGAATCGAAGGCCTCGCCATCTTCGTTCTGGCGTTATTGGTAAAGGAACGCTCGTTCCGCCTGACCGGTCTGGCCATTCTGCTACTGTGCGTCGGTAAGATCGCGATCGTCGACGCCTGGCATCTTGCTCCCCGTGACCGCTATATCACCTTCATCATTCTGGGCGCCTCGTTGCTCCTGGTGTCGTTCCTCTATAGCAGGTACCGCGAGGCGATGCGGCGATATTTATGAAGCGTGCTCTCGTGCTCGCGGTGCTGATATTGGCGGCTGGACTCAGCATTTATTTCAGTCAGCACAGCCAGAACGCTGCAACCGTCTCTCCCAACGCCGTGCTGAACATTGCTGCTGACATGCAGCATGACATCACGCGTGTTCCCATGCAGCTTACCCGAATCTCCGATGAGGAGGAGCTCCGCATTGGGAATGCGCTGGCCGAGCAATATTCACTGGCGGCTTCGAGCCTCTCGGGCAAGGAAGCGGCTTTGCAGCAGTATGTACAGCGTGTTGGCAGAACGCTTGCGCCGCGCGCACACCGCAAACTGCCATACCGATTTCATCTACTGCCGGACAGGAACATGATCAACGCCTTCGCACTGCCGGGAGGGCACGTCGTGATCGGCGAAGGCCTGCTCGATCTCATGACCAGCGAAGATGAACTGGCCAATGTGCTCGCACACGAAGTGGAACACGTCGACCACTATCATTGCGTAGAGCGCGTACAGATTGAGGCACAATTCCGGAAGCTGCAACTGGGGGCGCTCGGCCAACTTGCGCAACTGCCGTTGTCCGTGTGGGAAGCCGGCTACAGCAAGGACCAGGAGACGGAGGCCGATCGCGAGGGCATGATGCTGGCGGCCGTTAGCGGCTACTCGCCTTATGGCGCAGTGACCATGTTCCAGAAATTTGAGAAACTCCAGGACGAATACGTCCTGCATGCGCGCTCGCCGGAGCAGGAGCTGTCGCAGTTGGCGATCGAGAGCATCGAGGGGTACTTCCGCACACACCCACTGCCGTCGGAACGACTGGAACACGCCCAGGCTGAAATCGCGCAGCACCACTGGCGGCAACGTACCGCCCAGAAGCCTTTCCGCATCGAGTATGAAGTTCACGGTGGATGATTGCACTAGCGAAAGGTCATCTTCATGAGCGCCGGCACGAACGCCCAACCCGAAGTCCTACGGCCTGCCACCCAGTCAGCCATGCACGCCGGTTCCGAGAGCCGAGGTGGCTTTTGGGCGCTAGTCGCCACCCAGTTCCAGGGTGCATTCAGTGACAATGTGCTGCGCTATTTGCTGCTCGGCATTGTCGTTGGCGCCGGCATTTCGGAGGAGAGCGGCAACCGGTTGGTGTCGGTGGTCATGGTGTTGTTCTCGTTGCCCTTCATCCTATTCAGCATGAGCGGCGGCTATCTGGCCGACCGTTACAGCAAGCGTAGCGTGACGATTGGCACCAAATTCATGGAAGTCGGCTCCATGCTGGTCGCCACCGTCGGTTTGGCATTGCACGCGCTCCCGATTGAGCTGACGGGACTGGCGCTGGTAGCGACACAGGCCGCGCTCTTCGGCCCGTCAAAATATGGACTGCTGCCGGAACTCCTGCCCGAAAAGCGCTTGTCGTGGGGAAACGGCGTAATCGAACTGGGAACCTTCCTCGCCATCATCACCGGCACCGTCACCGGCGGTGTTCTGGCCGATCGCTTCCACGGTCACGAAGTTTACGCCGGCTACATCCTGCTCGCGCTTGCGTGCCTCGGTCTCATCGCCAGCCTCGGCATTGACCGGGTGCCCCGCGCCGCTCCGGAAAAGACTTTCCGGCCCAATTTCATTGGAGACCTCTGGACGAATATTCGCCAGATGCGGCAGGACCGCCCGCTGTTCCTGGCGGTTCTGGGCAACACCTACTTCTGGTTTCTGGGCGCCCTGCTGCTGTCAACAGTCTTGGTGTACGGCAAATACATTCTCCACGTCAGCACGGAGAAATCCGCCTGCCTGAATGCCGCCCTGGCTATTGGCATTGGGCTCGGTAGCCTGGCCGCGGGTTATCTTTCCGCCAACAAGATCGAGTACGGACTCATTCCACTCGGCTCGATTGGGATCACCGCTATCACGCTTGCGCTCGGCTTCTTCCACGGCGGCTTCACGGGAGTCGCTGCCCTTCTCGCCGCTCTGGGATTCTTCGCCGGCTTCTTCGCAGTGCCGGTCAACGCGCTGGTGCAACACCGTCCGAAAGAAGATCAGAAGGGCGGCATCATTGCGGCCACTAATCTGCTTTCATTTGTTGGCACCGGTGTGGCTGCTGGCGTTTATTTTCTGTTGACGAGCGCGGCTCATCTCAACCCGCGGGGTGTCTTCTTCGCATCGGCAGCCATGACTGCTGCGGGTACGGTTTATGTGCTCTTCCTGCTGCCCGAGTGGTTCATTCGCTTGCTCCTCTGGATCGGTACTAACACGGTTTACCGCATATCCATCCTGGGCCGTGACAACATTCCGGAGAAGGGCGGCGCACTCTTCGTGTGCAACCATATGTCATTTGTGGATGCGCTGTTGTTGGTTGCTTCCACCGACCGGCCAATTCGTTTTCTGATGTTCAAGGGGATCTACGATTTGCCGGCAGTGAAGCCGTGGGCGAAGATGGCGAAGGCTATTCCCATCTCCTCCGGCCAGAGCCCACGCGAGATGATCCGCTCCTTACACGAGGCCAGCGATGCCTTGCGCCAAGGCGATGTCGTCTGCATCTTCGCCGAAGGCCAGATCACCCGCACCGGCCAGTTGCTTCCTTTTCGCCGTGGTTTCGAGCGCATCATGAAACGTGTCGGTGTGCCTATCGTCCCGGTAAACCTAGACGGCGTATGGGGCAGCATCTTCAGTTTCGAGCGTGGGCGTTTTCTGTGGAAGGTGCCGCGTCACATCCCATATCCCGTTACCGTCAGCTTTGGCGTGCCCATGCCTGGCAACTCGACCGCCACCGAGGTCCGCCGCGCTGTTCAAGAACTCCAATCCGAAGCTTTTGCCCTCCGCCGAAAGCGCATGACTACGCTCGACGCCGGCTTCGTGCGCAGTGCTCGACTGCATCCGCTCCGCTTTCTCATGGCCGACGTTCGCACGCCGAGGGTGCGCTTTGGGTCTGCGCTCACCAAAACTATCTTCCTCGCGCGGCGGCTTCGCGGCCATTGGAGTGGCCAGGAAATGGTGGGAATCCTGCTACCGCCCTCGGTCGGTGGAGCGCTGGTTAATTATGCCGCTTCGCTGCTCGGCGCAGTGCCGGTGAATCTGAACTACACGGCCAACAATGAGGTGATCGCGTCTTGCGCGCGTCAGTGCGGCTTACAAACAGTGGTCACGTCGCAAGCGTTTCTGGAACGTTGCCCGAAGATGGAGATTCCCGGAAGAACGCTGATACTGGAAGAAGTCGCCGCCAATCCCGGCCCCTTCGAAAAACTCACAGCTCTGTTCTTATCCATTGCGCTGCCGTATGGCTTGCTGAAATCCGCCATTGGGGCCCGTCGCCAGTCTCTCGACGACTTGGCTACCGTCATCTTTTCCAGCGGCAGCACAGGCGATCCAAAAGGGGTGATGCTGACCCACTACAACATTGCCTCTAACATCCGCCAGGTTTCACAGGTTTTCATGCTCGATGGCCATGACAAGATCATGGGTATCCTTCCGTTTTTCCACTCCTTCGGCTTTATGGCCGCGCTCTGGATGCCCGCGGTCAACGGCATCGGCGTGGTTTTCCACCCGAATCCACTCGACGCCAGGGGCATCAGCGCCCTCGTTGGAAAGTACCGCGTCACATTCCTCATTGCGACGCCCACATTTCTCCAGGCCTATATTCGCCGCTGTTCGCCCGAACATTTCGGCAGCCTACAGTTCGTGCTGGTCGGCGCCGAGAAACTGCCGGACCGCGTCGCTCTGGCCTTCGAGGATAGATTCGGAATCCGCCCACTCGAAGGTTACGGTTGCACTGAGTGTTCGCCGGTGGTGACAGTCAATGGCCGCGATTTTCGTGCTCCCGGCTTTCGTCAGGTGGGGGCGCGGCGTGGGCGCATCGGCCATCCGCTACCGGGAATCTCCGTCCGCATCGCCGACATCGACACTGGTCAACCTGTTCCAGCCGGCAAGACTGGCTTGCTTCTCGTCAAAGGCCCCAATGTCATGAAGGGCTACCTGGGCCGGCCGGACAAGACTGCCGAGGTCCTTAAGGATGGCTGGTACCTGACCGGCGATGTGGCCATGATGGAAGATGACGGCTTCATCACGATCACCGATCGGCTGACGAGGTTTAGCAAGATAGGTGGCGAGATGGTGCCGCACATAAAGATCGAAGACAAACTACACGAACTGGCCGCCCTAACCGACCAGGTGTTTGCTGTCACCGCCGTGCCCGACGAAAAGAAGGGTGAGCGCATTGTGGTGCTGCACACACTGCCGGACGAGAAGCTAGCACCGACACTGGAGAAACTCGCGCAGTGCGATTTGCCGTCACTATGGAAGCCGCGCGCCGGGCAGTTCTTTCGCATTCCGGAACTGCCTCATCTTGGGACTGGCAAGATCGACCTGCGCACCCTCAAAGCGAAGGCGCTGGAACTGTCCACGTCTCCGGACGCAACGGCTACGGCCCGGCGAGAGTGATAGTGGCAGCTAGACTACTCTCTGGTGCAAGATCCCGTCATTCAAGCGCCTTCTTGCTTGAAGTCAAGCGAGTTTGTTCTGCACTCTCTTCCCCCAATTGAGCTCCGAATCAAACACATCAGTTTTTGAGCGAGTGCACAGCAGCATGTACAGCCGCCGGATTGTTTGAAGGGCTCACGCAGAAAACGACTGCGCGTGCCGGCGCTTGAGAAGGCCGGACTGTTGAAGATCCGCTTCCATGACCTGAGACACACGTTCGGCAGCGTGCTGATTCAGGACGGAGCCTCCCTCACTTATGTGAAGGAGCAGATGGGCCCCACGGCGGGCACGAATTATACCTTAATCGATGGTGCATCCGCGACCTACTGGTGGCCAGAATACTGGATCCAAACGGCTGCCACCCTAACCGCCGGCAATTATGTCCGCTCCAGTGACACCTGGACGGACATGATGGCCGCCTTCCGGCCCGTCACCGCCGGTAGCTTCACAATCTCAGCCTCGCCAACTTCGCTAAGCATCGCGCAAGGCAATCAGGGCACATCGACGGTCACTACCGCAATCAGCGGCGGCTTCAATAATTCGATCAGTCTCGCGGCTTCCGGCATGCCTGCGGGTACGACGGTGAGTTTCAATCCCAGCACCATTCCCGCGCCGGGTTCGGGCAACTCCACTATGACAATCACCGTAGGGTCGACCACGCAAATGGGAACCTACCCCATCACTGTAACCGGCACCGGAGGCGGTATCTACCGAACCGCCACCGTGAACCTGACCGTCACGGCTCAGGTCGCTCTGTCCTGGACTGCGAGCCAGTCGCCGGGCGTCGCCGGCTATAACATTTACCGCAGCATGACCTCAGGCGGGCCCTACACTTTAACTCTAGTCTGGACGTGAACACAGCCTACAATGATCAGGCAGTGCAGGATGGCTATACCTACTACTATGTAACCACTGCCGTGGACAATCAGGGTGGGGAAAGCACCTATTCCAACGAGGCTTCTACTACCGTGCCATAGAGGCAGAAGCTGCTGTTGCGGCTGGACCCGTTTCAAAATTAGTGTAGCTGGCGAGTACGGGTAGAGCGGCGCTTCAGCGCCGCAACGCGCGTGCACATCGGATTGGGAGCCGGGCTTCTAGAGCGGTCTTGGAGTTGCTATATCCGGCTTGATCGGGTAGAGCAGGCCTTTTAGGCCTGCGTCCAGCGGCGGAGAGACGCAGTTCCGGCGCGGGGGGCGCAGTCCCCAGCCCCCGAACCCCCCACGAAGGGCGGGAGACC
>Ga0335081_10011940_pt1 | contig 14061 bp, 12 predicted proteins | sample Lox_Sample_35_FD_206713 | JGI IMG/M metagenome (GOLD analysis project Ga0335081, IMG submission 206713) | Soil microbial communities from Loxahatchee National Wildlife Refuge, Florida, United States - Lox_Sample_3.5 | ecosystem: Environmental > Terrestrial > Soil > Wetlands | place: USA... | reverse complement strand
CTGGCGCCGGATTCGTCACGCTGGCAGCCACACTGGCGTCGATGAACAAGATTCCCGTGGCGGGGCTGGCGCTGCTATTGGGCGTCGATCGTTCCATCAACGAAGCCCGTGCCGTGACGAACCTCATCGGCAACGGTATCGCGACCATTGCCGTTGCCCGATGGGAAAACGCGTTTGACGAAAAACAAGCGGGTGCTGTTCTGAACGGCAAACTCCCCTGATTCAATCGGTCGGCTTTGGTTTCGATACAAAGGCGACGAATCTGTCCTCAAATTCCTGCAGCTCGTGTTCCTTACCGTAGACTTCCCGCCAAGCTGAATCGAAATGTGCGCCCTGACTCTGCAGCTTGAGAAACTGCATGAGACGGTCCATCCCGCCGTATTGGAAATACAAAAAGGTGATCAACCGCTCCGATTCAGTGTAAAAAGCTATCACCTCTTCTTGATCCTTCGGATAATCGACAGCGCTGGTCAGGTCTTTCAAGGTGATGAAGTGGTCTGGATCCACGTGGTCGCGAATATTGGTCAGCCTGTAATTCCGCATCTTCAAATAAGTGCGGTAAACTCGAATGCCCTCGAATTCGGCCAAACCTTCATTGAACCAAAGCGGGATATCGCCACCCACAAACCGATGAAGAACGAGATGCGTCATTTCGTGTGGCAACGTCGTTCCTTGAAACTTGAAATGCGGACGCGAAGCGAAAAAGAGTTCACGCCCCGTGCACCACCCGCCGGTCCAAGGTTCCAGTTTGCCATTGCTAACGAATTCATGCCAGACCGGTTCGTTCAGGAACACATAGATGTGGCACTTACGCTCGAAAGAGTCCTGCGTAATCTGCAAGTCCTTCTTGATTCTGTCGTAGGACCATTCCGCCACATTCACGAGCTGGGTCACCGCAAAGCCAGACTCGGTATGAAAAATGAAATGATCGCTCTCACTGTGCTCCCATTTGACTGTCGCAAGTTTCAACGCGGCGTCACCCTGCCGCGACACGCTGCGCTCGCTCAACTGGTCGAACGGCAGTATTTTGAAACGGTATTCTCCCAGCGACGACGTGTCGTCTACGTCCTGTGCCACCGCATGAAAGGAAAGGAGAATGCTGAGCAGAACCAGCAATGTTCGGAACCTGGGTCCTCTTTCACCGAGATTTGTCAAATCGGCCTACCTTTCCACATATCGCTGGGCGATGGGCACGCGCCGGCCAATGCCGAACGCCTTCGTCGTGACCCGCAAACATGGCGGGGCTTGTTTGCGTTTGTATTCATTCAAATCGATCCGCCGCACAATATCGCGCACCAGTTTTTCATCCAACTTCAGCTCACGGATGATCTCGGCGGCCGATTTCGATTCTTCTATATAAAGCTTCAGCACCGCATCCAGTATTTCGTAGGGGGGCAAGGTGTCCTGATCGCGCTGGTTAAGCCGAAGCTCGGCCGACGGCGGTTTGGTCAGACTGGCTTGAGGAATCGGAAATCCTTCTTTTCCTGTTTTTCGCTTCCCACTTTCATTAATGTGCCGGGCGAGTTGATACACCATTGTCTTCGGCACATCGGCAATAACACCCAGTCCCCCGTTCATGTCGCCGTACAAGGTGCAATAGCCGACCGCGATCTCCGACTTGTTGCCCGTCGTCAACAACATGTGACCGAGCTTGTTCGAGAGCGCCATCAGGATTGTGCCGCGGATACGGGCCTGGATGTTTTCCTCAGTCGTATCTTCCTTCAACCCTTTGAATACCGGCTTCAGCGTCGTATTGAACTGCTCGAATGCATCCTGAATCGGCACCGTCTCCCAACGAATCCCGAGGTTCTTCGCCAATTCGCGCGCGTCCTCGATGCTGCCTTTCGACGAATATTGCGACGGCATGGAAATGGACATGACGTTCTCACGTCCAAGTGCCGCCACCGCCAGACAAGCAGTCACGGCCGAATCGATCCCGCCGCTCAGACCCAGCACGACCGAACGGAAACCGCATTTCTGGGTGTAGTCCCGCAAACCCAAGACGAGCGCATCGTGCATACTGCTGATGGGTGAGTCCTCAGCTTTGTCCGCATCTCTGCGGTGAGATTCGCTCGATGAATCCAAATCGACAACCAGCAGGTCTTCACGGAACGCTGCGGCCCGCGCCAGCAGATGACCAGCTCCGTCAAACGCCATACTGTTCCCGTCAAAAATCAATTCGTCATTGCCGCCGACGAGGTTGCAGTAGACAACCGGCACACGATATTTCACCGCAATATCGCGGAGCATATTGGCCCGGGTCTTCTCTTTCCCGAGGTGATACGGTGACGCCGAAATATTCAACAAAACAGAAGGCGCCAATCTTGCTCGCATCAAGTCTTCGACCGGACTTCGTTCGTACAAACGGGCAGGCAGATAATCCTGCGTCCAGATATCTTCGCAAATGGTTACCCCGATATTCTCCCTGCCAGCGCTAACCGGCGTATTGGATTCGGCGGACTGAAAATACCGATCTTCGTCGAACACATCGTAGGTCGGGAGCAAAGTTTTGAACCGCCGTTCCCCGATTTTGCCGGCGCAAACAACCGCCGCCGCATTGTAATGCTCTTTGCCGGGACGACGTGGATTGATGTCCACGTAGCCTACCACGAGGGGTACGGGTCCGACTTGGGCAGTCAGCTCATCCAGCGCATGGAGGTTGTCCTCAATGAAACGGCGCTTGGCCAACAGATCGCGAGGTGGATAACCGGTAATTGCCATTTCGGGCGCGACCACGAGCGTTGCACCGGATTGAACTGCGCGCCGGTAAGCGTCGAGAGTTTTGCTGGCATTACCGCGCAAATCACCAACTGTCGTATTGATCTGCGCCAACCCGATTTTCATGGTGCCCCGAATCTACGGTTTCACACGGGCAGCGGCAACCGCAAAACACCTCCAGACCTCGCGATATCAGATCGGCGTTTGAAAACGGAATGCTCCGTAACAACGGGCAAACTTTGCGTTCCGGGTTGAATTGTTCGCCGGTCTGCGTTTATAAGCAGTGTCGCATGAGCGCTGTTGCATCCGAGATTCCGAAGGCCTACGACCCGAAGCAGGTCGAGGAGAAGTGGTACGCCGAGTGGCTGGAGAAAGGCTATTTCGCGGCCAACCCGGCGTCCCAGAAGCCCCCTTACTCCATTGTCATTCCGCCACCGAACGTGACTGGTGTGTTGACAATGGGCCACGTGTTGAATAACACGCTGCAGGACATCCTCGCTCGCCGCAAACGCATGCAGGGTTATGTAGTGCTTTGGTTGCCCGGCACCGACCATGCCGGCATCGCAACGCAGGCCGTCGTCGAGAAAACGCTCAAAAAGCAAGGTGCGATACGGCACCGCGACGACCTCGGCCGCGAGAAGTTCCTCGAGAAAGTCTGGGAATGGAAGGAAAAGCACGGCGGCATCATCATCCAGCAATTGAAGAAGCTTGGATGTTCCTGCGATTGGACCCGCGAACGCTTTACGATGGATGAGGCCTATTCCCTCTGTGTCTTGCAGGTCTTTGTCGATCTTTACAAAAAGGGACTGATCTATCGCGGCAAACGGATGGTCAATTGGGACCCGGCGGCGCGCACCGCGCTCTCCGACGAAGAAGTCATCATGACGGAGACCCAGGGTCATCTCTGGCATATCAAGTATCCGTTTGTTGGATCCGAAGAATTCGTGGTCGTTGCCACGACGCGTCCGGAAACGATGCTTGGTGACGAAGCCGTGGCCGTGAATCCCGACGATCCGCGTTACCGCCAGCTGGTTGGCAAGAAGCTGCTGCTCCCGCTGCGCAACAAAGAGATACCGGTCATCGCCGATGCCGCTGTTGACCCGAAATTTGGGACAGGCTGTGTCAAAGTCACCCCGGCGCACGACGTGGCCGACTACGAAATGGCGGTGCGCCACAATCTGCCGTTCACCATGGTCATCGGCCCCGACGGCAAAATGACCGAGGCAGCCGGCGACGACTACGACGGATTGGACCGGCTCGAATGTCGCGAGGCCGTCGTCGAGGATTTGAAAGAGCAAGGGCTGTTGCTCAAGGTTGAGGACTACACGCACAACGTCGGCCACAGTGAACGCACTCACGTGCCCATCGAGCCTTACTTGAGCGAACAGTGGTTCTTGAAATACCCGCAAGTTCCGAGGTCCACCGAGGCAGTTGAGAAGGGCGAGATTGCGTTCTATCCCGAGCGCTGGACGAAAACCTACACCCACTGGATGCACAATCTCCGCGACTGGTGTATCTCCCGGCAATTGTGGTGGGGACATCGGATACCAGTGTGGTACCGCGGTGACGAAGTTTATTGCGGACTTGATGCGCCGAAGGGCACTGGCTGGACGCAAGATCCCGATGTTCTCGACACGTGGTTCAGCTCGTGGCTCTGGCCGTTTGCGACGATGGGGTGGCCGGAGAAAACGGGGACATTGAAGAAGTTCTATCCGACCACCGATCTCGTCACCGGACCCGACATCATTTTCTTCTGGGTTGCGCGGATGATCATGGCCGGCTACGAGTACATGGATGAAAAGCCGTTCTCGAATGTCTATTTTACGGGCATCATCCGCGACGCCATCGGACGGAAGATGTCGAAATCGCTCGGCAATTCGCCCGACCCGCTCGATCTGATTGCCAAGTATGGTGCCGACGGTCTGCGCTTTGGCTTGATGCTCATCGCGCCACAAGGACAGGATATCTTGTTCGACGAAAAACGTTGCGAAGTCGGCCGCAACTTCATGAACAAGCTTTGGAACGCCGCCCGGTTCATCCAGATGCAACGCTCGCAGCACTCAGACGCTCAGGCACCCAAACACTCGGGTGCTTATTCCGCCCATGACCTCAAGATTCTTTTCGAGATGAACGATGCCATCGTGAAAGTGAGTGCCGCCTTGGATGCCTATAAATTCAACGAAGCCGCGAAGGAACTTTACGATTTCGTCTGGGGCGACTTTTGCGACTGGTACATCGAAGCCAGCAAGGTGTCGGCGAATATCGCCGTGCTCGACGAGGTGTTTAACACAATCCTGCGTCTGCTTCACCCCTTTGCCCCATTCATCACGGAAGAATTATGGAGGGATATGGGCGGGGGAGACACGATCCAATTCGCCGACTGGCCACAACCGCAGGATCAGGCGCGTTTAGATCAAATCGGCGCAACAAGAGAGACATTACGAATCATTGACACTCACTATCAACTTGTCTCAGCCGCCCGAAAGCTGCGGAATGATGAGAACGTTGACCCTCGGACTAAAGTCGAATTTGTGTTCGTTCCGAAGGCGGGTTTCAACTTCGTCTACATTAATGACGTTGCACACCTAATGGGTCCCTGCGAAGTGCGAGGTGAGTCTGCTTACCAACCCGAAAGACCCACTCCAAGTCTCGTTACGGACGTAGGAACAATCTTTATGGTTGGCGGCGTGGATGTGGAAGTGCAGCGCCAGCGGCTGACCAAACAACTGGCGGACATTGACAAGCAACTCACTGCCACCGACGCGAAGTTGGCGAACGAGAACTTCGTCGCGAAGGCGGCGCCGATTGCCGTCCAACGCGAGCGGGACAAGCAGCAGCAGTTACAGGAACAGCGCGACAAAGTGCAGGCCCTGCTGAAAGCCCTCGGCTGATGCCGCCCCCTACTGATCGAATTTGTCCAGGTAGTCGCTGATGGGGTTGCGTCTCTGCCGATCGAATTGCTGAGACTGGTTGAGAGTGTTTTCGTAGCCGGTCAGCAGGTTTGAGAGTTCTTCCGGAGCATAAATGCGTTCCGCTGCATTCAGATAAGCGGTGGTTGCCCGCGTGCGTTGTTCCGCCGCCGCTTGCGCCGAGGCGGCTTTGGCCACACTGCGCCGAAAGCGAACCGTGTTTTGCTGGAGTAGCCAGTTCACCGCTTCGATATAGCGATCGATCACCGGCTCATAGAACGGGTGAGCTTGGCCCCGCAGTGCTCCCAGCCGGTCCATTTTCAATTTGAGCACATCCTTCAACCAGGGGGTATCCGTATAATGCCAGAGTTGGTTGATCGGAATCTCTGTTTCATCCGTCTGCTCTCGTGTCCCTTCCGTAGCAGCCAGCTTGGTTGGAAGGATCGCTTCCAGTTGTTCTGCGGTTTCTTCGGCTGTGAGATTCTGTGCGACAATTTCGGACACACGGCTGACCTGCTGAAGACTCCACCATTTCTCGAGCAACCGTTCTTGCGGAAAATCCCGGCGATACACCAACCAAAACGCGTTGCTGGCCGATTTTTGTGCGCCGAGTTCGGAAAGAAAACTGCGCAATTTTTGGGCGCCGTTCGGTAAGGTTAGCAAGCTTTCCGTGAACATCCACGCGTCCGCCTGAAAGAGCATGCGTTCGGCCGCATCGTCGGGTAGAATCTTTGCCACCAGCAGAGCCGATGCCCAGTGCGGTCGGCCGGCCGCCACCGAGCGACGCGCGATGCTCAGCAGCATATCATCCCCGCCACGAATCGATGCCGCCAAGCCCTGTACCAGCCACAGGGGTACGAGCGGTACGATATATGGCTCGCCGTGAATGGTCGGCTGTTCGCGGTTGGACCATTCCGCGCAAAGTTGATCCACAATGGCGGCCAATAACGCGGATTGATCGAGCCGCGGAGGCGCGCAGCAGTAGATTTGGTACTTAAGATGTTTGTCCGTTTGAAACGTCTGCCAGGAGACCGGGGCCGCATTCGTGGGGGACGACTCGCAGGGGTTGACGACGATGACAATCGGATCGCGCCAATCATCCGGCAGGTTCATGCGCCGCAACCATTCGCGCTTCACCCGCTCGGCATACACGCACAAAGCCAGCGAGAGCAGGCGGTCATGGGCGTAGCTGGCAAACTGCCGCGACGTGCTGATGGTGCAAATCGGCGTGTTAGTAGGCGATGCCGCCCATGCTTTGGGAGACCCCGCAATGCTCGATCCCACTACGGCGACAGCGATGAGGATCTTCGTCAAACACCGAGCCTTCATGTCCGGCGACAACCGTCTGGCTATTGCCCGGCAGCGGTCGGGTCGTAGTTCAACACGACTTCCTGCGGAGTGACCGTAATCGATTTCAGCGAGTCAAGAATCTGTTCTTCTTTGCCCTGACCCGCCAAAATGGTGGCAAAGTAATTCTTAACCAGCCCCGTGTGTTCGATCACCCAGGGAGAGAGCGGCAGCGCGCCGATGGCGCCATTGACGGGTTTAAAGACAAATTTGCCATCTTCAATCGTGGGGGTCCCCGTCAAGCTGAGATAGACGGCTTTGCTCAGTGCATTGCCGATAGACATTTTCCCAAGAAAAACCGCGGTGATCACACCGTTCCCAAGTTCCACCCGCAGATCGGTCGGCTTCACCCAGAGACCATTGCCGTCACCGGTTTTGAAGCCGAGCGTGCCGATCAGCGCATTGATCTCATTGCCGGTAAACGCGATTTGTTGCGGCACCTTGCGCGTGCCGAGTTGGTCCAGATCGAAGCGCTTTTGCTCGGCTGACCTCAGCTCCTGATTGGTAGTGCTGATCGGAGGGACGGCAGGCACTTGCGCCAGCAGAAAGACTCCCACAATCAAGATTGCCAGGATGAGAATACCAATGGTACGCCCCACGAGTTTGCTGCCCGTGCCGCCTTTTCTCTTTAATTTTGCGCCGCCCTGGCTGGGGGCCTTAATTTCACTGAGGTCAAGTTTGGCGCCGCAGGAGTGGCAGAAAATTCGACCCAATTCATTGTCGTATCCACATTTGGAACAAGTCAACATGGTTTAGTCCTTCTTGGTTGAGGCTTTAGACTCACCGGACATGGAAGCGTTCGATTTGGCAGCCGAAGCAGGGCTCGTTGCCGAGGCGGTCTCTTTTTTGGCACTCTCGCGGTAACTGGGTTTTCGGTAGTCGGTGCTGTAAAAACCCGAGCCCTTAAATATCAAGCCCGCGCCCATGCCCAGCAGCCGCTTCACCCGACCGCGGCATTTCGGGCAGGTCTTCTTCGGCTTGTCCTTGATGGACTGGAACAACTCGAAGCGGTGATGACACTTCTGACATTCGTATTCGTACGTTGGCATACCGGTAAGCATCCTTCTTATCGAAAAATCTTGCCGCCAAGTCAATCTGAATTCAAAAAAGGTATCATCTTTGGCTTGAAAAAGCTTCCCTACTTCTTACGATACCCGGACCTTGGAAACAGGAGAACGCTTGAACGGGCATTCATTCAATCTCAATCGATATCTCGACCGTACCGGCCAGCGCGTCAACTCTGCCTTGGACCAACTTCTGCCGCCGCTCACCGCCGACCCACCCACGATTCACAAAGCCATGCGCTATTCCATTTTTGCGGGTGGAAAGCGGATTCGTCCTGTGCTTTGTCTGGCCGCCTGCGAAGCCGTCGGCGGCAAACCCAGTGCCGCCCTGCCTCTCGCCTGCGCGGTGGAATGCATCCACACCTATTCGCTCATTCACGACGATCTACCCTGCATGGACGACGACGACCTGCGGCGCGGCAAACCAACCAATCATAAAATCTTCGGCGAAGGGATTGCGGTATTGGCTGGCGATGCGTTGTTGACCGAAGCGTTCGCTTTGGTCGCGAAAGCCAGGCCGCCCAAGCGTTATCCCGTACAGACGTTGCTGAACGACCTCGCCTTCGCCGCCGGCAGCCGCCGCCTGATTGCCGGCCAGGTTCAGGATTTGGAAGGTGAAGACCATCAACTCGGACTCGAGGAAGTCAGACGCACGCATCTCAACAAAACGGCGGCCCTGATCACCACCGCCATTCGCCTCGGCGCCATGGCCGGGAATGCCACGCCGGCAGAACTCAAACGGCTGACCCGCTACGGTCAGGACCTGGGTCTCGCCTTTCAGGTGATCGACGACATTCTTGACGCCACCAGCACGAAGGAAGTCATGGGCAAGAGCGTCCGGGCCGACCAGAAGAACCACAAATCAACGTTCCCTGGTGTTTTGGGCCTGGACCGGTCGCGCGAGTTTGCCGCCGATCTCATTGCTGATGCCCACCAACAACTTTCTGTCTTTGGTAAATCCGCCGAACCGCTCCGGGCCATCGCCGATTTTTTTCTCACCCGTCAGCATTGATTGAAATGAGAAGAGTCCCCGAGCCGGAATTAATGCTCGAAGAGGAGCAGGCCCGGGCCTATGCCGCGGCGGATTTTGAATCAGCCCACAGCTTGTATCCGAAGTTATTCAACGAACTTTTTCCCGACCGGCCGCGTCGGGCTTTGGTCCTGGATATTGGCTGTGGTCCTTGCGATGTCACCGTGCGCTTCGCCCGAGCCAATCCTGGCTATCGCTTTCACGCTGTCGATGGGGCTGCTGCCATGCTCAAGTACGCTCCTCACATGCCTCGCATCAAACTCATCCATGGCCACATACCCGGCGTAGAATTGCCGGTCAAAGCTTATGACGTGATGCTTTCCAGTAGCCTGTTGCATCAACTCCATGACCCGCAGGTGCTGTGGCAAACAATTCAGCGGTTTTCCAACCCGAGCACGCTCGTATTCGTTGTCGATTTACGCCGGCCCGCCAGCCGCAAGAGCGCGCGGGCAATTGCGGAGAAATATTCGGTCGGCGAACCCTTTGTACTGAAACGTGATTTCTTCAACTCATTGCTGGCCGCGTTCACCGCAGAGGAGGTTCGACAGCAATTGCGAGCAGCCGGATTGAATTGGCTGCGAGTAAGAGAACTCTCCGACCGCCACTTGATGGTCTGGGGCCGGCACCCCGGCGTTGCTTCTCGCCGGTGCAGATAAGGTCGTGACAGACTCGCACCATAGGTAGTGGTCTTTTGTCAGGAGAAATCCACGCCATGAGGGCGATGGTAACAGTTGCCTGTATTTTAATCGCCCTGCCTGACACAGGTCAGGATGTCGAACCGGAAAGGATATGGTGAACCTGCGCCTTGGGATTCTCATCTGCGCTCTGCCGATTGGCTTCTCCCAGCCAGCATCCACTATTGCTGAAGAGACCGCCACCAATTCTGACGCGATAAACCTGATCATTGACGGCGTTCAGTATGAGAATGTGCGTTGGGGTAGAGTGACGCCTGCTACTGTTACAATCTTCCACAAAACAGGTGTTGCCGCGATTCCGCTTTGGAAACTACCGCCGGACCTTCAGAAGAAATTCGGCTACGACCCACAGAAGGCTGCTGAATGGCTGAAGATTGAGACGAAGGCCGTACAGGAACGAGCGCGTGCCCAGCAGGAGGCGCGGTCGCGGGAAACCCCTGACGAAACGCCAGCGCCGCCGGGAAGTATTCCCTCCTATGCATTGCACTCCAATCTCCCACCCGGCGTTCATTTCACCGTTTTGAGCGAGACCGGATCTTCTGAACCATTTGCCCCATTCGAACGCCTTCAGTTCCAACTCGCATTTGACGACCCGGGCTCGTACCAGAAGATGCTGCGCGATTTCGACAGGGTTTTCATATCGCACCGATCCACGATCGACGGCCGCCTGTTCCCCCGTTCGGTCATCGAGAATCTGAGGGCATATGGTGATCCCCCAGGCTATAAAACACAGAGCTTTCATTGGCGTCAGGTGCTGAATTTGCTCCCTCCCCAAACCGGCAAGTACAATATACAAGTTGTGATGGATACGCCCACCGCAAACTGATCACACCCATGATGACGGTCGAGGTAACCTTGCCCGAAACCGATCAGGCATCGCTGAGGTTCCTCGTCGAAAAGGGAGGCGCCGATTTCTTCTCACGGGAAACCGTGATGCGCACGCGGTCCGAGGGCCACTTGCGTCCCCCACCTTATTCCGTCATCAAAGAGTTCATCAAGGCGTTCCCGGACAGCTCGATCAATTTCCTGATCTTCCAGCGTGCGGAGTTCGCGCGCCAGCTCGATGTCTCGGCGGGCCCCAATCATTACCTTGCGCAGGACCAAGAACAACTCGCGGAGATCATCGCCTTAACACATCCATCGTTGGTGCAGGAATTGAAAAGCCAGAGGAGCGCCATCGAAAAACAGCTCATGGCAACCACAGACCCATACCAGAAACAGCTCCTCCAGAGAAACATCGACGGCTTTGATCGCTGGATCGCACTTATTGAGAAATATACGCGATAAGGTGGCCGATTAGCGCTCATTCGCGGCAAGAATTAGCCGTGCGGCTCGCTCACTGGCGCCGGGATCCCCGAGATCGCTGACAACTGATGCCAATTCTTTCTGCATCGCTTCGCGTTTTGCCGCGTTCTCCAAAAACTCGCGTACGACAGCGGCGACACGGTCAGGCTTAGCGTCGCCCTGAATGAATTCGGGGACAACAGCGCGGTTGGCAATAACATTGGGCATGGCGAGCCAGTTGACGGTTACGACCATGCGACCGACGAGATAGGTTAACCAGTTGACCTTGTACACCACGACCATTGGACAACCGTGGAATGCGCACTCCATGGTGGCTGTGCCGCTCTTGGTGATCGCAATCGTCGCCCGCTGCATTAGCTCCTGCGCCTTGCCCACCTCGACTGTCACGCGCGTGTGCTTCATCTTCGCCGCCATCGCCCGGTTCACCGCTGCCGCGACGAATCGCACGTCGTCGGGCATCAAATCCACAACCTTCGCCATAATTGGCCAAATCTTCTTCACTTCCCGCTCCCGACTTCCCGGCAACAGAAGAATGAGCTTGTCCAACTTCTGGCTCCTGACTCCTGACTCCCGAATTCTTTCCGCAAATGGATGTCCAACAAATTCCACTTTCAATTTCGGCGCGTGCTTCGCGTACCAATCCTTCTCAAAAGGAAAAATACATAACATTAAATCCACGTCCCGCTCGATGCGCCGGGCACGACCGGGTCGGGAGGCCCACACTTGCGGCGAGATGTAGTAAATGATCTTCGTTGACGGAAGCCGTGACTTCACCGCGCTGGCAAATCGCAAATTGAACCCGGAAAAATCGACCAAGACCAGCGCGTCGGGCCTGCGGCGTTCAGCCTCGGCCAGCAGGCTGTTGAAGATGCGCTTGAGATTGAAATAGTTCCTCAGCGGCTCGACGACGCCGACCACTGCGTGCTCGGTGAGATCGACCAGCAGCTCCATTCCAGCGGCTTTCATCTTCGAACCGCCCGCGCCGAAAACCTGGCATCCAGGCGCTTGGGTGCGTAAGCACTTGATAAGTTCCGCCGCGTGGGCGTCTGCCGACGCCTCGCCAACGACGAACATCAGACGGCGAGATTGATTGGTGACAAGTGATCCGTGATTGGATACAGATTGCATTGCGAATTGCGGGCTAACCGGTCACAAGTCACCGATTTTCCGCGTGATTTCCATTGCCACCTCGAGCGCCTGTTGGGCCGCCTCGCCGGTCACGAGCGGGTCCCGGTGGTAGCGAACGGCATCGATAAAATGCTGCAATTCCAGCTTCAGTGGTTCGTCGCGCTCGATGGGCAACGGCTCCCGCACAATCTTGCGACCGGCAAATTCGCTGACAATGCTGGCGTGTTTGCCGGCCAAAAGTTTCTTCAATAAGCCTGTCTCTTGAGCGTCTTCGCCGGCCACGCGATAAAGTTCGCCCACCTGGTTCATATAATCGAGCGAGATGTAGGCGGCGCCATGTTCGGTGCGGCCGAAAATGCGAATCTTACGCATCCGCTCCGCCGAAACGCGACTGGCGGTGATGTTGGCCACACAACCGTTGGCAAACTTCAGCCGCGCGTTGGCGATGTCCTCCTCGTTCTCGCTGAGCACGGGAATGCCCACCGCATCGATCTCGGCGAGTGGCGCTTTGACGAGCGACAACACCACGTCGATATCGTGAATCATCAGGTCGAGCACAACCCCGATATCGGTCGAACGCCCGGGATACGGTGAGAGTCGGTGGACTTCGATGAAACGCGCTTCCTGCAACACCTCGTTCAAGTACCGCATCACCGGATTGAATCGCTCGACGTGACCGACCTGCAGGATGCATTTGTTGGCGCGCGCCAGGGCTACCAATTCGCCCGCTTCGTGCAGGGTGTCGGTGATCGGCTTTTCCACCAGCACATGTTTGCCGCGTTCCAAAAACACCCGAGCGACTTCGAAATGCGTTTCGGTCGGAGTCGCGACGCTCACCGCATCGCAAAAGTCCGCCAACTCCTGCGCGCTCTCGAACGCGCCACCGCCGTATTTTTCGGTGAGCGCGCGCAACCGAATCCGGTCGGTATCGAACACGCCGATGAAGCTGCACAGACCGTTGGAACGCTTGGCCAGTTCGGAATAAATCCGGGCATGATGCGAGCCGAGTTGGCCGACACCCACAACACCGAGTTTGATGGTTTCACTCATGGGCGGTGGCAACGATACAGAGTTTGTTTGCGTTCGCGGCTTCCAAGAGCTTTTCCTGATTCAACAACAAACCACGCCCCGCCTCAATGGCCAACACGGCAATCCGGCTGGCCCGGCACGACTCGATGGTGTTAACGCCAATGCATGGAATATCGAAACGGAAATCCTGATTGGGTTTGCTGACCTTGACAACAACTGCAGCGCCATCCTCGCCGGCCAGCGCGCCGCCCCGGTGGATGCAGTCATTCGTGCCTTCAAATCCCTCGACTGCGAGCACGGTACCTTTTTTCACGACAACGGTCTGGCCGATGTCGAGCGCGCTGACCGCCTTCGCGATTTTCAGCCCGAACTCGATGTCGGCGCGTTGTTCCTTCGATGGCTTTTGGTTTGTGAGAACGCCGGCCTGTGGCACTGCGTCACCCAGGAACGGACGCGGATCGAGAAGCGCAACACCGTCTTTGGCCATTTCCAAAGCAATTGCGCCAAAGATCGTCTCCGCATTACGTTCCTTGAGTCGAAACGCAACAGCAGTCATGCGCAGGTCGAGACGGAGATTTTTAAACAGGTTCGACGGGGTGATTCCGCCCGCCATGACGGCGCGTTTTATGCCGCGCGAGGTGAAGACTTCAATAAGTTTGTTGAGTTGCCCGAGTTTGACCCACTCAAGTTCATCCACCGCGTCCTGCATTTCAGGTTTGGTTTCCCCCTCGAAGGCCGCCGCCACTATCCGCTCGACGCCAGCACGTCGGGCCGAGTGTGCCAAAATCAAGGGAAACTCGCCGTTGCCTGCAATCATGCCGAGCGGTTCCATCGTA
>Ga0335081_10011939_pt1 | contig 14061 bp, 8 predicted proteins | sample Lox_Sample_35_FD_206713 | JGI IMG/M metagenome (GOLD analysis project Ga0335081, IMG submission 206713) | Soil microbial communities from Loxahatchee National Wildlife Refuge, Florida, United States - Lox_Sample_3.5 | ecosystem: Environmental > Terrestrial > Soil > Wetlands | place: USA: Florida... | reverse complement strand
TCGAAATCGCCGTGGGCGGAGTCAGCGTTTGCAGACGGTTCAGTGTGTCGTAGGCATAAGTCGTTGAACCGTTCTCCGGATCGGTGAAGCCGGTGCGGTTCGAGGCTGCGTCGTAGGTGTAGCTGGTTGTGAAATTGCGTCCCGTGAGGAACGTGTATTGCGTGGCCGCTTGCGTGAGCCGCCCCATGTTGTCAAACGTAAATTGGTACGTGCCGCTGGGGTCGGTCACCTGCGTCAGGCGCGAGTCGTTATCGTAGGTGTAATTCACCGCAGTGCTATCAGGATAAGACTTTTGCAGCAAGCGATTCAACTGGTCGTAAGTGTAGGTAATGGACTGGTTCTTGCGGTCAGTTTTTTGGATCAGATTGCCTACTGCATCGTAGTAGTAGAATTCCGAGGTGCCCGCGGGGAACGTCGTCTTCGTTACCCGGCCAAACGCATCATAGGCAAACGAAGTGGTATGGCCGTTGGCGTCCTGAATGCTCGTCAGGTTGTCTTCCGTGTCGTACCCATACGTGGTGACGTTGCCGGGAGTCGCCGCGTCCGTGACAGAGGTCAGCCGGTCCGCGTCATCGTACGCGTAGGTAGTGACCTTGCCGTTTTGATCGGTAACAGACGTGCGCCGCCCACGATAATCGTAGGCAAACTTGGTTGTGGTGGTGTCAGGGTAAGTAATCGTGGTCAGACGGTTCATGGAGTCATACGCAAAGGTCGTTTGATGGTTCAGCGCATCCGTCACCGAAGTGCGGTTGCCATAAGTATCGTAGGCGTACGTGGTGACGTTGTTTTGGGCATCCTTAATGGTATTGATGAGGCCCGTCGAGTAATACGTGAGCGTCGTTGGATTTCCAAGTGGATCCGTGATCTGCGTCAGCTCGCCTAGCGAATTGTAGGCGAATTGCGTGACGCTGCTGGCTGTGCTGGGATTTGGCTTGGGTGAGGTCACCGCGAGCAGGTTGCCGTGGGCATCGTACGAGTTTGTCGTCACGATTCCGAGTGGGTCCGTCGTGGTAAGAACTTCACCGAAATTGTTGTACGTGTAGCTCGTCGTCGCAAATGTGTCCGGGCCGATGGGGACGGAAACCGAAGTGACATTCCCGTAGCTGTCGTAGGTATACGTCGTAGTTCGGCCTAGTTCGTCCTTCTGAGTGAGCAAATCCCCGATCGGGTTGTAGGTATCCGAAATGGTTCCACGAATCGTGCAACTGGAGCAGCCCGAGCCCTGAACGCTGACGGGCACCCAGGAGCCGCCGATCACGGCAGAGACATAAGTAGTCGGATTGCCCAACGAGTCCGTCAAATTAGCGGTGCTAGTGAGGGTGAACCACGGACCATAAACTACCGCTTCGGCAACGCCAACGGAAACTGGGCCACTCGAACACAGTAGCGGGACGGTCGCGGTAATCTGCGTATCGGTCCAACTTGTAGGCGTTGCAGTTGCGCCGTAAAAGCTGAGCGTACTGTTGCTCTGGCTCGCGCCGAAACCAGTCCCTGTGACAATAACGGTTGTGCCTACGGGGCCACCGCTCGTCGAAATGCTGGTGATGCTGAGTGCCTCCAGCACGGTGAAAGTCACCCCGGCACTAGTGACGCCGTCCACTGTAACCGTTACAGGTCCATTCGTCGCTGTCGATGGAACTTGGGCCGTGATACTGGTGTCGCTCCAGGAACTCACGGTGGCTGTCACGCCGTTGAATTTGACCACGCTCGTTCCCTGGCTTGCGCCGAAGCCGAGGCCCGTTAGCGTTGTCCAGGCGCCCAGTTGAGCACCCGGAGGCGCGAGACTGGAGATCGTAGGATTGATGACGGTGAAATCGATGTTCGCAGGGCTGGAACTAGAGCCTACTGTCACCACGACGGGACCTGTTCCAGGAGGAGCCGCAGTCGGGACGAGTGCGACGATTTGTGAATTGGTCCAGCTGCTGATGGACGTGGCAGCGGTGTTGTTGAAGCTTACGGTGCTTGTCCCCTGAGTAGCACCGAAGCTTGACCCTGTTACAGTCACAGAGCTGCTGACTCCTCCGAGGTCCGGTGAAACTCCAGTGACAACTGGAGTGGATCCCACGGTGACCGAGACATTGTCAAACGTGGCTGTCGCGAGTGTCGAGTTTGAATAGCTGCTTACCGCCAGGCCAACGTATACGTTCTGGGCCATCGTGATGGATTGACCCGTTCCAATCTGAGTCCAAGTCACCCCGTCTGCCGAGGAATAACCGTAGAATACGCCGCTGCTCCGAATCACTTTCACCCAGTAAGGGGGACTGACTGCGGCGCCGCTTTGGGTGTTCGTGCTTCCACCGGTGGTCGAGCGATCCCAGAATAAGACGGATCCCGACCAGCATTGCGAGAAGGCGTTCGTCGAAGCGGGATCGAGCGTTTCCCGAATCATCACTCCGGCCTGGGGATATGTACTCCCTGTAGCCGAAACCACTCGCGCTACGATTGTTCCATCGCCCGACAAAGGCTGATACACGAAGTGCATTTGGTCGGAAGTGCCATAGATCTGCGTGCCCGACGCCTTCACGGTAAAAGTTCCGCTGGTGTACGTGGCGCTGCCAGCAACTCCCACCGGCCCAACATCCTGATCCAACCAAGGTGCCGGTAGCGGTTGCGAAGTGACAGTGAAATAGACGGGGTTGCTGTCATTCATGCTCGGGGCCGCAGAAACAACGAGGTACCCGGATGTCGCGCCCGACGGAACCGTCATGACGATCGTGGTGTTCGTCCACGAATTGATCGTCACAGCGGATTTGTTGAGGGTAACCAAGCTGGCGCCCTGAGGTGCACCAAAGCCAGAGCCATTAATTTGCACCTGACTTCCCACTGTTCCCGTTGTCGCAGAGACACTGGTGATGACGGGCGCAGGAGCTGAAGCTGGACTAAACGACACGTTATCAAAAGTGGCGGTCGTCAGAGATGAAGTGCTGCGGCTCGTGACTGCCAGGCCAACGTAAACAGTTTGGGCCATGCTGATAGTTTGCGTTGTGCCAACCTGGGACCACGTCAGCCCGTTGTACGAGGCATAACCGCTGAAGGAGGTTCCACTGCGAATCAACATCACCCAGTAGGGCGGGCTGACGCCTGGCCCTGACTGATAGCCTGGGGTCCCTCCATTGGTAGTTCGCTCAGAAAAAGTGATGCCATTTTGATAGTAGAACGTAAACGCATTCTTCGCGCTGGGATCAACGGTTTCGCGAATCATGACTCCTGCCTGAGGAACATACCCGCCCGACACACTCAGCACTCGCGCGATGATCGTTCCGTCTCCGGAAAGCGGCTGGTAGGCGAAGTGAAATCCGTCCGGAGTCGAGAACATGCCCAGCCCCGCTCCCGCTATCGTGAATGTCCCGTTCGCATAGGTCGCACTTCCGGCTAGTCCCACAGCTCCAACATCACCATCAAGCCACGAAGTTGCAAGGGGTTGGGAGGTCACAGTGAAATAAATAGGATTGCTGTTGTTCATGCTGGGGGCTACGGAAACGCTCATGTACCCGGAGGTGGCGCCCGTTGGGATCGTGATGAGAATGGAAGTAGCGTCCCAAGAATTGATTGTGACAGGGACATCGTTGAGCAATACCAGACTCCCATTCTGAGTTGGCCCAAACCCAGAACCAGTGATCAGAACTTGACTTCCGATTGCACCAGTCGTTGCGGAAATGGTGCTAATAACCGGCGCGGGACTCGACACTGGACTGAGCGACACGTTGTCGAACGTGGCCGTCGTGAGTGAAGACGTGCTACGGCTCGTGACTGCCAGGCCAATGTAAACAGTCTGGGCCATGCTAATCGTCTGCGTTGTGCCAACCTGGGTCCACGTTAGCCCGTTGTACGACGCGTAACCACTGAAAGAGGTCCCGCTGCGAACCAACATGATCCAATAAGGCAAGGATACGCTCGGCCCACCCTGATAGCCGGAGCTTCCTCCGGTGGTAGTCCGCTCCGATAACGTAATGCTTCCTTGATAGTAAAACGTAAATGCATTGGTCGCGCTGGGATCCAGCGTTTCGCGAATCATTATCCCGGCCTGCGGCGCGTAACCACCTGTCACGCTGACTACGCGCGCGACGATTGTGCCGTCCCCCGACAACGGCTGGTAGGCGAAATGAAATCCATCCGGAGTCGAGAATGTGCCAAGCCCTGCACCTGAAATCGTAAACGTCCCGCTCGTATATGTTGCGCTGCCGCCGAGCCCAACTGCTCCAACATCCGCGTCCAGCCACGAAGCTGGAAGTGGTTGGGAAGTCACAGTGAAGTAGACAGCGTTGCTGTCATTCATGGCAGGGGCGACGGAGACTAAGAAGTCTCCCGAGGTCGCACCTGTGGGAATCGTGACGCTGATGGCTGTGCTGCTCCAAGAGTTGATGGTGACCTGAGAACCATTCAGTGTCACGAAGCTTCCGCTTTGTGTCGCTCCGAATCCTGTACCGGAGATAGTTACTTGGCTTCCAATCGACCCCGTTGTGGCAGACAGGCTGGTAATGACCGGAGCGGGCGCACTACTCTGGGTGACGGAAACGCTGTCGAATGTGGCCGTCGTGAGCGCGGACGTGGTGCGGCTAGTAACCCCTAGTCCAATATAAACGCTCGACGCCATGCTGATGGTCTGGCTCGTCCCGACCTGAGTCCAATTAATTCCATCCGCCGAGCCATATCCAGTGAAAGTGCTTCCGCTTCGAACCAACTTTACCCAATAAGGCGGAGTGTCATTCATTCCAGACTGATATCCGGGGCTTCCTCCGGTGGTCGTTCGCTCTGACAGGTAGATGAAATTCTGATAGTAAAACGTAAACGCATTCGTCGCACTCGGATCCAGCGTCTCGCGAATCATGACTCCTGTCTGCGGTGACGAACCACCGGTCACGCTTACCACGCGAGCCACAATCGTGCCGTCTCCTGACAATTGTTGATATGCGAAGTGAAATCCGTCAGGGGTCGAAAAAGTGCCCAGTCCCGCTCCCGCTATGGTGAATGTCCCATTCGCATAGCTTGCACTGCCTGCCACACCAACAGAACCTATGTCTCCGTCGGACCATCCCGAAGGAAGCGCTGTGACTGTGAAAGAGGCACTGTTCGCCGCGTTACCGTTCACTGTGACCGTGAACGGTCCGGTGGTGGCTCCCGAAGGGACAAATGCGACGATCGAGGTATCGCTCCAGCTGGCAACCGTGGCGGCTGTTCCATTTAATTTGAGCGTGCTGGTTCCCTGAGTGCTCCCGAACCCAGATCCCGCTAAAGTCACCACTTCGCCGACGCCCCCCGAAGTGGGTGAGACGCTGGTGATACCGAATGATTCAACCACGGTGAAACTGATCCCGTTGCTAGGGACACCTGACGCTGAAACTACGACGTTGCCCGTTGTTGCTCCGGCAGGCACCGTCGTAACAATACTGGTCGCGCTCCAGCTAGCAGGGGTTGCATCCACACCATTGAAGCTCACAGTTCCGGTGCCTTGCGTTGTTCCAAAATTTGTCCCCGTAATCGTCACCGACGTTCCGACAATTCCTGAGGTCACCGACAGACTTGTCATGTTCGGGGCGGGAACTACTGTGAAGCTCACTCCATTGCTGCCAACTCCGCTAGCATTCACGACTATGTTTCCCGTAGTGGCTCCGGACGGAACAGGAACCGCTATCGTGGACGCACTCCAACTTGTTGGTGTCGCCGCCGTGCCATTGAAGCTCACTGAACCGTTGCCTTGCGTGGCCCCGAAGTTTGCACCTGCGATGGCCACCTCCGCTCCAACGGCCCCCGCGGTCGGGGACAAGTTCGTAATGCTGGGCGCCGGCACCACGGTGAAGTTGTTGCCGGCGCTAGCTACACCGCCTGCCGCTGTCACCACCACGTTGCCGGCCGTTGCGCCCGTTGGCACTGTTGCCGTGATGCTCGAAGCTCCCCAGCTCGCAATCGTTGTTGCGCTCGTGCCGTTGAAGCTGACGCTTCCGTTCCCCTGCGACGGTCCGAAATTAGATCCTGCAATCACAATCGAGGACCCGACCGCCCCAGTATTGGGTGTAAGCGATGAAATGCTCGGCGCGGCCGTCACCGTGAAAGTAACGCCGCCGCTGGCCACTCCTCCTGCTGCCGTCACCACCACATTCCCTGTAGTCGCCCCGCTGGGCACCGTAGCCGTAATGCTTGACGCTCCCCAACTTGTAATTGTTGTGGCGCTCGCGCCGTTGAACTTTACGTTGCCGTTTCCTTGCGAAGGCCCGAAGTTTGATCCCGCAATTACAATCGACGATCCTACAGCCCCTGTATTCGGCGTCAGTGACGTGATGGTTGGCACATCCGTCACGGTAAATGTGACACCGCTACTGGCTACTCCTCCTGCTGCCGTCACCACCACATTCCCTGTAGTCGCTCCGCTGGGCACCGTGGCCGTAATGCTCGAAGCTCCCCAACTTGTAATCGTTGTCGCGCTCGTGCCGTTGAACTTGACGCTGCCATTCCCCTGCGACGGCCCGAAGTTTGATCCTGCAATTACGATCGATGATCCTACTGCCCCCGTATTGGGCGTCAGCGATGTGATGCTTGGCGCGGCCGTCACCGTGAAAGTAACGCCGCCGCTGGCCACTCCTCCTGCTGCCGTCACCACCACATTCCCTGTAGTCGCTCCGCTGGGCACCGTGGCCGTGATGCTTGACGCTCCCCAACTTGTAATTGTTGTCGCGCTCGTGCCGTTGAACTTTACGTTGCCGTTTCCTTGCGAAGGCCCGAAGTTCGATCCCGCAATCACGATGGATGATCCCACCGCCCCGGTATTCGGCGTCAGCGATGTAATGCTCGGCGCGGCCGTCACCGTGAAGTTGACTCCGTTGCTTGATGTGCCTGAAACGGTCACCACCACGTTGCCGGTTGATGCCCCGCTAGGCACAGTAGCTGTGATGCTTGAGGCTCCCCAACTTGTCGTCGTCGCTGTCGTCCCGTTGAACTTGACTGTGCTTGTCCCTTTAGTCGACCCAAAGTTTGAGCCCGCGATCACAATGGACGATCCCACTGCCCCGGTATTCGGTGTCAGGGATGAAATGCTCGGCGCCGTCGCTTGAGCCCTGACGGCGAAAAGAAGCAGACAGACCAGCGCCAGAGTCCGGCTCAACTTCCGAGTAAGCATTCGCATATGAACGGGCCTCCAAAGCCGAGCAATTGGGGTGGACTGATCGCTTTCCTACAAAGTGGATTTAGTTTCATCCACAGCCTCATGGATTCGGATACGAGACCGTGATGGACTCAACGCCTAAGGCGCGCGTGGAGGTCAATCCACGCGACTCGCTATCGTAGGTATGGGATTCCAATACCTTTCCGTTCGAATCGGTGACCGAGGTAATGAGCGATTGCGAATTGTAGGTGAAGTTCAGCGTCGTTAAATCCGGGTTCGTCACCTGGCTCAATCTTCCTTGCGTATCGTAGGAATAGGAGAGTGAAATTCCGACACTGGACGAAACCCCAGTGACCAGATAGCTGGTAGGGCTTTGGTAGGTATAGGTTATGGTTCGGGAAGCGGGATCTGTAACAGTTATGAGCCGATTCAATGCGTCGTAGGTGAGCTGAGTCGTATTTCCATTGCGGTCAGAAATTGACATCAGCGATCCGCTCGTTTTGTTGAAGATCCGCTGTTCTCCGTCCTGAAAAGTGATGGTCCAATTGCTCAAGCTTTGTGACATGTTGGTCACCTTGAGGACGTTATCATTGGGATTTCCGCTCGGACCACCAGCAACCTCCCATATTGGTCCAAGATATGCGAAGGACAGGAAACTCCCGTTGCTGCGTGCGTATTTCATATAGTTGTCGGTTCCGAGGAAGACGCGCTCCTCGTAAGTCGATCTCCAGTTCGGTCCAAACATGCCGATTTGAGATGCGTTCTGTGTGGATGGCCATCTGCTGTTCCACGTGCGGATTAAGGTCAGTCCGCCTCCCAAGCCGGGTACACTGAGATCCTGCTGCCTGATGAATGTATTTCCCGTAGCTAGGTTTATTGGCCTACCTCCCCTCGGGGGTGGGGACTGGTCATTCTGCCGTGCTGCACAGTCGGGGCAGGCCTCGTAGGGCGCAGCCGCTGCCGGACATGCCGGAGACGGTGCGATACAGACAGACAAAATTGTGATCTCCGGGTAGCATGTTGCCCCGGGAATGGAAAGATCACCGCAGAGCGCGCAAAACTGAAACTGGCTGGTGCAACCCGGCGCACCTTGCGCCGATGCATGTATAGCAAGAACCAAGAAGCAAACAACAAAGGCAAACACCAAGACAAAGCGTTTCCAAGTCACATGGACCTCCATCCGCAGAACATGTCTTTCCCTATCAAACGTAACTCGCGCACGAATCGAGATGACGAAACAAGCTCCGCCGGCACACCTCCCATTCGTGCGATCATGCACAGGCGAGAGCGAGGCCCGAGCGTGTATCACGTGGTAGATGCCTCTTGCAACCAGAGCCTTCGCTCGTCAATACCTTTACGCTCGTAAATCTGTGAATAAACTGTGAAAAAGAATTCTAGCGGAGCATTCTACGCAGAAACGGATCAAGCGAAATAACCACTGGGTGGTCTCGACACACCGTCGTCTCGAACGCTCCCGGTTTTGAAGTTTGGACCATTTCGGTCGAACAATGTCCGTCGTGCGAGCGACGCGATGCCAATTGGGGAATCGGTTCGCTCGTCGCGGATAGCACTTAGGCGGAAGGACGCGAGCTAGTCTTCCGAATGGCTCTCTTCGAAGCCTTCATCACTGACTCTGTCGTGGCATCGTCTCCGACAGGGAAGAATGATGTCCATGGACAGCATATAGATATCTATAGTTGACATTATACTGCTCTTTCGCTACTATATGTTTCTCATATGCTTCGGAGGCCAGTCATGTTCAATCCTTCTGACGACCAGCCTACAACGTCCTTTCAGCCCATTCCGCTCGTTCCCATCTATGCCTTTAGCTTCCTATCTGCCCTCATTGTGATTATCGGCCTGCGGTTTGCACACTCGGCACGCATCGCACTCTTGAGTGCCGGTTTTCTATTTGCTGCAATCGCAGTGGTATGTTTCGCCCGCTTTCTAGTGTCGGCCGATGAACTCTTCAGGGACATCAATTATCGAGCGCTCGTGTTTGGATTTGTTAGCTCGCTCGGACTCGCCCTTCTCCTGGATTTTCTTCGCAGTCTCGGTTTCCGCGTTCCTGTTGTTCCAACCTTCGCTGTTCCTGTCACCATGATTGTCTTGTGGACGGTGGGCTTAGTTCTTGCCGCCGCCAAGCAACGGTCTATCGCGGAGCGTGAGGAATGAAAACGCGCCTCCGAGTACTTCGTGCCGAGATGGAGTGGTCGCAAGCCGAGCTCGCATTGCGCGTGGGGGTATCGCGAGCTTGCATCAACTCCATCGAAACGGGACGCTACGATCCAAGCCTTCCGCTAGCTTTCAAACTTGCCCGAGTGTTCGGGAAGAACGTCGAAGAAGTGTTCCTCTATCAAGATGGCGCGGCAGCGAGTCCCAGCAGTTCCCAAAGCTAGGGGCAGGGCGATGTACATCTGCATATTCCTTTGGCCTTCTCTCTTCGATCTACTGCGAGATTCGACGCAGATTCTTCCGTTTTCAGCAATCTTGCGTACCTTGGCATCTCTCCACTAATTCCTTAGGAGTTGATTTCATGTCCCGAGGTTTTGACAGCTTCGAACTTGACGATTTTCGCGATTCTGAATGGCCGTCTGAACCCTCCGGCCAACGTCGGGAATCAAGCCGAGGACGAGGGAGCAGTTCGCAACCGGAGGCCAGCGTCAGAATAAAACTGGCAAAGCTTCGGGAATCCGAATATCAGTCTGACCATCTCGATTGGCAGAGCCGCGAGCGCCAAGAAGCAAAGCCCCTGTCCCGCGATACAAGGCAGGCTGACCTTCTCGCGGATCGTGAACGCACGGAAATTCTTGATCGCGATAGAAGCTATTCGCTCCGGCCATCGGAGATTTACACCCTCACAGAAGTCGGCAAGTTTCGAGTTGTAGCTGTCGAGGATCTCGCGAAGCACGCCTACGCAGGTGACCGCTCACGGCTGGACAGCGACCTCCGCAATCTTCTTCAACAGCGGCTTGTCGAGCGAAGAGACACGAGCGTACTCAAGAAGGAGTCCCGACAGGTTCTCACTCTAACAAAGGAAGGCAAACGCCTGATTCGTCGCCACGGCTTTGTACTCGACGATCAAGCCATTTACTCGGGCTTTGTGAAGCCCAAAGAGGCAGACCATGATGCCGCCTTGTACCGCCTGTATCACAAGGCTGCCGATGAGATCGAACGCAAAGGTGGCAAGGTGCTCAGGGTGCAGCTCGACTATGAACTCAAGGAAAAGCTCTACCGAAAACTTGGCCAGGCCCAAGCGCACCGCGAGGGTCAAACCCAAGCCAGGAAGGAAGCCTCTGCGCACCAGTTGCAGCTCCCGGTTGTTAACGGCAAAGTTAGTTTCCCCGACCTGCGCATCGAGTACGCCAACCAAGAAATGCAAATCTCCCGTGTCGACCTGGAACTCGCTACGGGCCACTACCATGCTGGTCATCTAGCGGAAAAGGCCCGCGCCGGTTTTCAAATCTACGCTCGGTCGGAGGATGCAGCTTGTCTTCGCCGCGTGCGCGACGAACGGGAGATCATGACCGCGATTCTGAGTCTGTGAGCCATGCACTTTCCTGAAACCAGCATCGAGAACCTCCTTGGCTTCGGTTACACCGAGGACGAGGCGCGCTTCCTATATCTCGTGGCTACGCACTCAGGGTATTTCTCCATTCGTCAGTACTTGGCCTTCACGGGGGCCAAAAGCGGTGATAAGAGCATGGCTTTCACGCAAAAAGTGCTCGGAAAAGGACATGCCACCGCTCGGCTTCTGTTGCGAAACGGCCGGGTCTACCATCTTTTCTCTCGCCTCGTGTATCGCGCCATCGGCCGGGAAAACCTCCGCAATCGCCGTGAGCATTCCGCCGAACACATCCGCACGAAACTGGCGATTCTGGATTTTGTCCTGGCGCACCTCGAGTGCCGCTATCTCGAAACCGAGGCCGAGAAAGTCGACTACTTCTGCCGGAAACTCTCCATCCCTCGATCTCTGCTCCCCTCTAAGCGCTACAAGGGAGCGATTCGGGAAAAGACCACAGACCGTTATTTCGTTGACAAATTCCCGCTGTTTTTCGCTCCAGAATCTTCCTCTTATCCCCCTGTGGTTACGTTCAGTTTTATCGATCCGGGGCTCCTCAGCCTGGCCAGTTTCGAGACGCACCTGTTTGCATATAACGGTCTGTTTTCAGCTGTACCGCAGGTGAATTTTGTCTACATCGCTACTCGTCCCAAGCACTTCGCAGTGGCTCGTGAGCTGTTTCTGGCGATGGCCCCACGCACTTTGAATCCCGATCCGGGCGTGGAAGGCCTCCGCTACTTCCACTACCGCCACATGTGGGAGACCAAGCAGTACGCAAGGCTGAACGCGGAACAGATCGAATTCCTGAATGAGGCCAAGAAGCAATTCAATGACGCTCTGACGGACATTCGATATGACCAATGGTTGAACGGCCAAATCACAGCTGGGGATGTGAGCGAGGAATTTCGCAGGATGGCGCCAAGGCGCGAAGTGTCGTTCCGCACGGAACTCGTGGACGGCCAAGCCGCTCTGTTTGAGGCGCGAGTCCCAAGCAGAAATCGCGATCCTGGGGCCCATGAGGTGACGGACAGCTCATAACCGACTTTCGGCTCAGCTTTCAAACCAGCTTTCGAAGTGAATGCTCGACAAGCTGAAGAGAAATAAGCAGATGCGTAAAGCGAAGGCAAAGAACCTGCACGCGGGCAAACACTCGGATGGGCGGGAGCGACCCCACTTTTGACGGCTTTCAGCCGCCCAAAGTTCCCTGGGGTCGCTCCCGCCCGTCACGCAGGAAGCGTGACCGTGTTCTGCCCGCGTGCATACACGGATGTAATTAACCTCGAATGCGGAGAAGTAACGATCTCGAATAAAGAAAGGAGAGAATCTCGATGGCGGTATTGAAAGCACCACTCAAACAACCCAAAACCACAGTCGTCCAACTAAGACTCGATGACGAGGCAAAGATGAACCTGGCGAAATATGCGGAGTTCCTCGATTGCTCACCATCGTATGTCGTAACGGAGGCTCTGAAGCTCGTCTATCACAAAGACAAAGAGTTTCAGTGCTGGCTATCAGGCCAACACACCAAAAATCAGGAATCAAGCTCGAAAGGAAAATCCTTCCAACTGGAATTGAAATAAGAACCCATGCACCACCGCCTCCAATCCGGTATGCGCGAGAACCCAGCGTCACATCGACGGCATGGCTCACGCTTCGAAGTAGACAGTCTTTCGAATAGAAGTCGCATCGAGAAGGCGAGCGTCGCATCAGAGGAACTTGCGCCTATTCAAGTTCATTCCCCGGCTGATGGTCATGGGACCGAAAATGCCGCGCCACCTCATGCAGCCACAGGGGGAGAAGGGGACGATGCCGCTACACATTCTGCTGTTTTGGCGGGACCTCGCTTGCCTGAGAAGACCCTGCGCGGCTTTGAACCCTTAATTGGCAGCTGCGAAGCGGCCAAACTCCTCGGCAACATCCACGTCAAGACCCTGCAGCGCTACGCGCGTGACCGACGAGTTCCCGGATATCAAATTGGAGGTCACTGGTATTTTCGTGCATCAGAGCTGGACTCCTGGTTGCGAACTCAGATAAATTTGTCGTGCCATCCGTGCCGCTTACAGGAGAAATCGGATGGAACATAAGCGGCAACGGGTTCAGTTTGGTTGGGTTTGTTTGAAAGCAAGAAAGAAGGGTCCAGACGTGTGGGTTCTGCGTTATAGAGAGAATCTCCCGGACGGAAGCGTAAAAAGGCGAAGCGAAGCCATCGGAACAGTTAAGGAATATCCGAACGAGTCCCAGGCACGCAAGGCCGCTCTGTCTCGGTTATTTTCGATGAACGCGGAAGGAACAGACGGAACAGCTGTTTCGTTCGGGGCAGTCATTCGGCGCTACCTAACGGAAGAGATTCCCGAAAGACCTTCAACGGCTTCACGGTATCGCTGCTGGCTGAAAAACCATGTTGAGCCGAGATGGCGAGACTACCCGATTGAGCAGATCAAACCACTGCTCGTGGAGGACTGGCTCAAGAAGCTCAATTTAGCACCGAAAAGTAAGTCTCATCTCAAGAACCTAATGCGCGTCCTGTTCAACGCGGCGATGCGGTGGGAGCTGATTCCCTATCAACACAATCCCATGAGCCTCGTCCGTGTGAAAGACAGTTCTAAAAGACTTCGGGAACCGAAAGCACTTTCAGTGGATGAGTTTCGAAAAGTGCTTGAGAACATTCCCGAACCTTTTCGAACCATGTGCATTGTGGCGATGTGTTTGGGACTACGAGTAAGCGAAATCCTGGGCTTGAGATGGAATGCCATCGACTGGGAAGGACTGCGCTTGGCGGTACGACAAGCTTACGTCTACGGGAAGCAAGGGGACGTAAAAACACAGGCCTCTCACCGATGGATGCCTCTTGACCGTTCGCTTGCGGATAGACTTCGTCAACATAAGGCGAGGCTGGCTCCGCGGGCGAAGTCCGAAGACTGGATATTCGCAAACCCGGAAACAGGTAAACCGTATTGGCCAGGCCGAATTCAAGAGAACTGGCTAGTCCCCGCGGCAGAAAAAGCGGGGATAGGCCGGATCGGCTGGCACACGTTCCGACACAGCCATTCAACGTTGCTTCATGCTCTTGGAGTCGATCTCAAGGTGCAGCAGGAACTCTTGCGACATGCAGATGTTCGAACCACTATGAACATCTACACCCAGGCTGTTCCTAGTGCTCTTCGAGAAGCGAACAGCAAAGTTGTTCGCTTAGTGCTCCCCGCGCAAGTGGCCTAGCGTTAATGGCCCCTCATGGCCCCTCGAAAAGTTACAAGCTGTTATTTATGAAGGAGATGTTGGTAGGGGCGGTGGGGATCGAACCCACGACCTTCGGCTTAAAAGGCCGCTGCTCTACCACTGAGCTACGCCCCTGTGACGAGAATCCACTATTGTAACATGGGCGTTCGTTGCACCAAGTGGGCCT
>Ga0335081_10011938_pt1 | contig 14062 bp, 14 predicted proteins | sample Lox_Sample_35_FD_206713 | JGI IMG/M metagenome (GOLD analysis project Ga0335081, IMG submission 206713) | Soil microbial communities from Loxahatchee National Wildlife Refuge, Florida, United States - Lox_Sample_3.5 | ecosystem: Environmental > Terrestrial > Soil > Wetlands | place: USA... | reverse complement strand
GTGGGCGCTCCCGGCCCGGGCGTGGTGGCCCCGGGCCACCACCCGCCCGTCCCGCACCAGGACGGCGCCCACCGCGGGGTTCGGGCTCGTGCGGCCCAAGCCGCGGCGCGCTTCCCGCAGCGCGAGCCTCATCGCCTCCTCCGGCGAAGGGGGAGCCCTCATCGCTTCCCCACCAGCCCCTCCACCTCGGCGGTGAACTCGCCCACGTCCCGGAAGTCTCGGTAGACGGAGGCGAATCGCACGAAGGCGACCGGGTCGAGTGCCCGGAGCCGCTCCATGACGAGCTCGCCAACCTGGCTCGAGGCCACCTCCCGCTCGCCGGTCTCCTGCAGCTTCCGCTCCACCTCGGTGGCGACCGCCTGGATGCTCTCCTCCGAGACCGGCCGCTTCTGGCAGGCGACCCGGAGCCCGTCCACCACCTTGCGCCGCTCGAAGGCCTGCCGCCGCCCGTCCTTCTTCACCACCCAGGGCAGGGTCTCCTCGACACGCTCGTAGGTGGTGAAGCGCCGGGCGCAGCTCAGGCACTCGCGGCGGCGGCGCGTGGCCTGGCCGTCCTGCGTCTCTCGCGAGTCGACGACCCGGTCCTCCAGGTGACCGCAGAAGGGACAGCGCATGCGTTCGCCGGCCCAGGCCGGCCCCGGCTTCTAGATCCGATCGGGGTAGAGGGGGAACTGGTTCGCGAACTCGCGGACCTCGCCCTTCACCCGGGCGTGGACGGCGGCGTCGGCGGGGGCGTCGAGGACCTGGCCGATGAGGGCGGCGATCCGGGTCATCTCCGGGGGTCCCATGCCCCGGGTGGTGAGCGCCGGGGTTCCCACCCGGATGCCGGAGGTGACGAAGGGCTTCTCCGGATCCCAGGGGATCATGTTCTTGTTCACGGTGATCCCGGCCCGGCCGAGCGCCTCCTCGGCCACCTTCCCGGTGAGCCCCTTGGGGCGCAGGTCGACGAGCATGAGGTGGTTGTCGGTGCCGCCGGAGACGAGCCGCAGCCCCGCGCGGGTGAGCCCCTCGGCGAGGGCCTGGGCGTTGTCGAGGATCCCCTGCTGGTAGGCGCGGAAGGAGGGCTGCAGCGCCTCGTGGAAGGCCACCGCCTTCGCGGCCACCACGTGCTCGAGCGGTCCGCCCTGGATACCGGGGAAGATCTGGCTGTTCACGGCCTTCGCGTGCGCCTCCCGGCAGAGGATGAACCCGGAGCGGGGGCCGCGGAGCGTCTTGTGGGTGGTGGAGGTGACGATGTCGGCGTGCGGCACCGGGCTCGGGTGGAGCCCGGTGGCGACGAGCCCGGCGATGTGGGCCATGTCCACCACCATCGCCGCCCCGACCTCCCGCGCGATCTCGGCAAAGCGGTCGAAGTGGAGGAGCCGGGGGTAGGCGCTCGCGCCCACCACGAGCACCTTGGGGTGGTGCTCCCGGGCGAGCCGCGCCACCTCCTCCATGTCCACGGTCTCGTCCGACCTCCGCAGGCCGTAGGGGACGATCTTGAAGAGCCGGCCGGAGAAGTTCACCGGGGACCCGTGGGTGAGGTGGCCCCCGAAGTTGAGGCTCATGGCGAGGAGCGTGTCGCCGGGCTGGGCCACGGCGAAGTAGGCTGCCATGTTCGCCTGGGACCCGGAGTGGGGCTGGACGTTCGCGTGGTCCGCGCCGAAGAGCTTCTTCGCCCGGTCGATGGCGAGCTGCTCGACCTGGTCCACCACCTCGCACCCGCCGTAGTAGCGCTTGCCCGGGTAGCCCTCGGCGTACTTGTTGGTGAGCGCCGACCCCATGGCCTCGAGCACCGCCGGCGAGACGAAGTTCTCGCTGGCGATGAGCTCGAGGCCCTCGGCCTGGCGGCGCGTCTCCTCGCGGACGAGCCGCGCGATCTCGGGGTCGGCCTCGGCGAGGCGCTCTCTTGGCATCATGGGCTTACTCCCTCGGACGGGCGGTTCATACCGCGCCCGCTCGGGCCGGGCAACGGCCCAGCCGGCTGCTCCCTGGGCCCCTCACTTCTCCAGCGCTTCGATCTTGTCGATCCTCTTCTGGTGCCGGCCGCCCTCGAAGGGCTCCTGCAGGAAGGCCCGCACCACGGCGGCCGCGAGCCCGCCCCCGAGCACCCGCTCCCCGATGCAGAGCACGTTCGCGTCGTTGTGGGCCCGGGCCATGCGGGCCTCGTACTCCGTGGTGCAGTGGGCGGCCCGCACCCCCTTCACCTTGTTCGCGGCGATGGACATGCCGATCCCGGTCCCGCACACCAGGATGCCGAAGCGGGCCCGGCCGGAGGTCACCTCCGCGCCCACCCGGCTGGCGTAGTCCGGGTAGTCGACGCTGTCCTTGGAGAAGGGGCCCGTGTCCTCGACCTCGAAGCCGAGCTCGCGCGCCACCCGCAGCGCCTCGGCGCGGAGCCCGAGGCCGGCGTGGTCGGAGCCGGCGATGACCTTCGCGCCCACCCTCGACTCCCCCTAGACCCGCCGGAAGGCGAGGACCGCGTTCGTCCCGCCGAAGCCAAAGCTGTTCGAGAGCACCGCGTCGAGCTTCCGCTCTCGGGCCACGTTCGGCACCACGTCGAGCGCGCACTCCGGATCCTGGTGCTCCACGTTGATGGTGGGGGGGATGACGCCCCGGGCGAGCGCCAGGATGGAGACCACGGCCTCCACGCCCCCGGCGGCACCCAGCATGTGGCCGGTCATCGACTTCGTGGAGGACACGACGAGCTTGTCGGCGGCGGCGCCGAACACCCGGCGAACGGCCTGGCACTCGGCGATGTCGCCCTGGGGCGTCGAGGTCCCGTGGGTGTTGATGTAGCCGACGTCCTCGGGGCGAAGCTCTCCGTCCGCGAGCGCCATGCGCATGGCCCGCTGACCGCCCTCTCCCTCCGGGGCCGGCGAGGTGATGTGGTTCGCGTCGCAGGTGGCCCCGTAGCCGGCCATCTGCGCGTAGATACGGGCCCCGCGGCGCCTGGCGTGCTCGTATTCCTCGAGGACGAGGATGCCGGCGCCCTCGGCCGCCACGAACCCGTCCCGGTCCTTGTCGAAGGGGCGGCTCGCCTTCTCCGGGGCGTCGTTTCGCTCGGAGAGCGCCCGCGCGGCGCAGAATCCGCCGATGCCGAGGTGGGTGATGGTGGCCTCGGCGCCGCCCGCCAGCATCATGTCGGCCATGCCGCGCTCGATATAAAGGTAGGCGTCGCCGATGGAGTGGTTCGCGGTGGCGCAGGCGGAGACCGGCGAGAAGTTCGGTCCCTTGAGCCCGTAGCGCAGCGCCATCTGGCCGGGGGCCAAATTCACGATGAGGCTGGGGATGAAGAAGGGGCTGATCTTGCGGACGCCCCGCTCCAGGAAGGTCCGGTAGGTCTCCTCGATGGTGGCGAGGCCTCCCATCCCCGAGCCCACGATGGCTCCGCAGCGTTCGGGATCCTCCTTCGCCATGTCGATGCCGGAATCGTCCATGGCCATCTGGGAGGCGGCCATGGCGAACTGGATGAAGCGGTCGTTCCGCCTCGCCTCCTTCTTCTCCATGTACTTCTCGGGGTCGAACCCCTTCACCTCCCCGGCGATGCGGGTGGGGTAGCTGGAGGCGTCGAACTGGGTGATGGGTCCGATGCCGCTCTTTCCGCCGACGAGTGCGTTGAATGTCTCCTCCGCGCCCTCCCCCACGGGGGTGACCGCTCCGAGACCGGTGACCACGATGCGGCGCCTAGACATATGCGACCTCCTGCTGCGGGAGATTCCCGCGCGGCGCGGACCCGTCCCGCGGCCGGACGGCCCGGAGACGCCCCGCGCCGATGCGGCCGACGGGCTACTTCTTGTGGGTGTTGATGTAGTTGATGGCGTCCTGAACCGTCTTGATGTTCTCGGCCTCCTCGTCGGGGATCTCCACCTCGAACTCCTCCTCCATCGCCATGACGAGCTCGACGATGTCGAGGGAGTCGGCGCCGAGGTCCTCGATGAAGGACGAGGTGGTCTTGATCTCGTCCTCGGAGACGCCCAGCTGCTCGGCGATGATGCTCTTCACCTTCTGCTCCACGTTGCCCGTCGTCATCGGTTGTTTCCTCCTCTGTGGGTGATGCGTTCCGCGGGGGATTCCGCGGCAATCTACATGTACATGCCCCCGTTGACCCGGAGGACCTCTCCGGTCACGTAGGACGACTCGTCGCTCGAGAGCCATGCCACCGCCGCCGCCACGTCGGCGGCGCTGCCCAGGCGGCCGAGCGGGATGGCCTCCGACATCTTGTCCTTGGCGGCCTGGGGGAGCGCGGCGGTCATGTCGGTGTCGATGAAGCCCGGGGCCACCGCGTTCACGCGCACGTTGCGGGAGGCGAGTTCCCGGGCCACCGACTTCGTGAGCCCGATGAGGCCGGCCTTGGTGGCGGCGTAGGCCGCCTGGCCGGCGTTCCCCATCTCCCCCACCACCGAAGTGAGGTTCACGATGGAGCCGCCCCTCGCCTTCATCATGGGGCGGGTGACGGCCCGGATGAGGTGGAAGGCCCCGCTCAGGTTCACGTCGAGCTGGCGCTGCCAGTCCTCGTCCTTCACCCGCATCACGAGCTGGTCGAGGGCGATGCCGGCGTTGTTCACGAGGATGTGGAGCCCGCCCATCTCCGCGACGACCTGGTCCACCGCCGCGGCACAGGCTGCGGAGTCGGAGACGTCGAAGCGGTAGAGGCGGGAGTCCTCGGCACCGGCCTGCCGGCACAGGGCGAGCGCCTCCTGCGCCGCCGCCTCGTTCCCGGCGTAGTTGAGCGCCACCTTGGCCCCGCCGCGCGAGAGCGCCACCGCCACCGCCCTCCCGATCCCGCGGGAGGCGCCGGTGACGAGCGCCGTCTTGCCCTTGAAGTCGTACATGGCTCTCTAGACCCCCAGCGCCTGGAGCGTCCTGCGGAGGGACTCGGCGTCGCCCACGTGGTGGACCTCGATGGCCTTGTCGATCCGCTTCACCAGGCCGGAGAGCACGTTGCCGGGGCCGACCTCGACCATGCGGGTCGCGCCGAGCCGGGCGAGCTCGTGGACGCTGTCGATCCAGCGCACCGGCGCGGAGACCTGGGCAAGCAAGAGCGGCACGATGCGGTCGGTGGCGCGGTTCGCCTTCGCCTCCACGTTCGTCACCACCGGCACCGCCGGCTGGGACCAGCGGATGGCCCGGAGCACCGGCTCGAGCCGAGCCTTCACCGGCTCCATGAGGGCGCAGTGGAAGGGGGCGCTCACGGGGAGCGGGAGGACGCGCCGCGCCCCACTCTCCTTCAGCTTCTCGGCGGCGAGTCCCACGGCGGCAGCGTCGCCGGCGATGACGGTCTGGTTCGGGTCGTTGTAGTTCGCGGGCGAGACCACCTTGCCGCTCGCGGCGGCCACCGACTCGCACACCATCCGGATCCGCTCCGGGTCGAGGCCCACCACCGCGGCCATGGATCCCACCCCGGGCGGAACCGCCTCCTGCATGAAGGTGCCCCGAGCCCGCACCGCCCGGGCCGCGTCGGGGGCGGCGAGAGCTTGGGCGGCGACGAGCGCCGAGTACTCCCCGAGGGAGTGGCCGGCGACCAGGTCCGGCCGGACTCCGCGGGCCGCTAGCGCGGCGGCGGCGGCGGCGGAGACCGCGAGGATGGCGGGCTGGGTATTGGCGGTGAGCTTGAGCTTTTCGTCCGGCCCCTCGAAGCAGAGGGTGGAGAGCTTCTCGCCGAGCGCCGCGTCGATGGCCTCGAACACGGCGCGAGCCTCCGGGAACTCGGCGTGGAGCGACTTCCCCATGCCGGCCGACTGCGAGCCCTGCCCCGGAAAGATGAACGCGAGCTTGTGCATGTCGTTCGCCTACCAGCGCAGCAGCGCGCTCCCCCATGCCATCCCGCCGCCGATGGCCATCATGAGGATCAGGTCGCCGGGCTTGAACCAACCGGCGCGGTTCGCCTCGTCGAGGGTCATGGGGACGCTCGCCGACGAGGTGTTGCCATATTTCTCCAGGTTCATCCAGCACTTCTCGGCGGGAATGCCGAGCCGGTCGAGCGTCGAGTCCAGGATCCGCTTGTTCGCCTGGTGCGCGATCACATAGGTCAGGTCCTTCGGCTGCAGACCGTTCGTGGCGAGCGCCTCCCGGGAGACCTCCTCGAGCGCGCGGACCGCCACCTTGTAGACCTCCCGGCCGTTCATCTTCACGTACTGGAGCCGCTCCTCCACCATCTTGTGGCTGATGGGGTGGCGGGAGCCGCCCCCGGGCATGTTGAGGATGGACCAGTAGGAGCCGTCGGTGTGGAGGTGGGTGGAGAGCATCCCGCGGTTCGTGTCGGTGGTGGGCACGAGAACCATGGCGCCGGCCCCGTCCCCGAAGAGGATGCAGGTGTTCCGGTCCGTCCAGTCGGTGCACCGGCTCAGGGTCTCCGCCCCCACCACCAAGGCGGCGCGCGAGACGCCGGAGGCCACGTAGCGGTCGGCGATGGAGAGGGCGTAGAGAGAGCCGGCGCAGGCCGCCGAGACGTCGAAGGCAAAGGCCTTCTTGTTGTGGAGCAGGCTCTGGAGCACGGCCGCCGAAGAGGGGAAGGGCATGTCCGGAGTCACCGTCCCCACCACGATGAGGTCGACGTCCTCGGGCCGCACCCCGGCCATCTTGAGCGCCTTGTGGCTCGCCTTGAGCGCGAGGTCGCTCGTCGCCTCGGCATCCGAGGCGATGTGGCGCTCCTTGATCCCGGTGCGCTCGACGATCCACTCGTCGTTCGTCTGGACCATCCTCTCGAGGTCCTGGTTCGTCAGTACCTTCTCCGGGGCATAGCTTCCTGTTCCGACGATGAGCGACCGCATGGTTCCCTCCCTCACGCTTCGAGCGGCGCTCGGCGCCGCCCACCGTGGGTGTTCTGGGTTTCCGCGGCGGCGAGGAGCTCCGCGCTCCGGCCCGCCGCCTCTGCCATCTCGTCCGCGCAGCGCGCCCGCGCCGCCTCGCAGGCCCGCTCGATGGCGTTCGAGACGGCCCGCGCGTCGGAGGCCCCGTGGGCGATGACGGCGACGCCGTTCACGCCGACGAGGAGCGCTCCTCCCACCTCGCGCCAGTCCACCCGCTTGCGCATGGCGGCGAGCGCCCCCCTCACGAGGATCGACCCGGCCTTCGAGGGCGCGTCCCGGCGGAGCGCTTCCCTCACCAACACGCCCACCGCCCGCGCCGTCCCCTCCATGGTCTTCAGGGCCACGTTCCCGGTGAACCCGTCCGTCACCACCACGTCCACCTCCCCCTCGAGGAGGTCGTGGCCCTCGCAGTATCCCTGGAAGCAGAGCGCGGAGCGCTCGAGTGCCGCCGCGGCCGCTCGGGTGAGCGCCGTCCCCTTCGTCCGCTCGGAGCCGTTCGCGAGGAGCGCCACCCGGGGCCTCGGGACGCCGAGGACGCGGCGGCTGTAGACCTCACCCATGAGCGCGAACTGGACGAGGTGCACCGGCCGGCACTCCACGTTCGCCCCCGCGTCGAGCATCACCGGTGTGCCCTTCACCGCCGGCAGGACGGAGAGGATGGCGGGCCGCTCCACCGCGCCCGCCCTGCGGAGGACGAGCACGGCGCCGGCCATCACCGCGCCGCTGTTGCCGGCGCTGAGCGCCGCCGAGGCCTCGCCGCTCTTCACGAGCTCGAAGCAGACCCGTATCGAGTTCTCCTTCTTGCGTCGCATGACACGGCCGGGGTGGTCCCCCATCTCGACGACCTCGGCGGCGTGCCTCACCGCGAGGGGGAGCGCCGCGCTCGCCCGCTGGCGGCGGAGCTCCGCGCGGACCCGCTCCTCGGGCCCGACGAGGATCACGGGCCGGCCCTTGCGCGCTGCGTCAACGGCGCCCTGAACGATGGCAGCCGGGGCGTTGTCGCCCCCCATGGCATCCACCGCCACCGGCGCCACGCCTGCGGTCATCCGGGCCTAGGCGCCCTCGGTGACCGCAGAGTCCTTGTAGTATCCGCAGGCCGGGCAGGCGCGGTGGGAGATCACCGGCTCCTTGCACTTTGGGCACTTCGTCACGTTCGCCGGCCGGATCTTGAAGTTCGCGGCCCGGCGCCGGTCGCGGCGCATGCTGCTTGTTCTCTTCTTGGGAACTCCCACGGGTCACTCCTTGTGCGTGTAACTGGCGCTCTGGCCTAGGACCGCCGGAGCTTCTCCAGGCCGGCCCAGCGCGGGTCCGGCACGTGGCGGTCACAGCCACAGTCCTTCTCGTTTAGGTCCTGCCCGCACACCGGGCAGAGACCCTTGCAATCCTCTTCGCAGACCGGATACCGAGGCAGAGCGAGCAGGAGCTGCTCCCGCACCAAGGGGTCGAGGTCGATCATCTTCCCGCGGTAAACCTCCTCGTCCACCGTGTCGGGGCTGAAGCTCCCCTCCCCGCGCTCCCCCTTCTCGTGCCGCTCCCGCCGCTCCTCGTCTCCTTCCCCGGCCGGGACCATGGTGAGCTGGAAGTCCACCGGGACCGAGACCCTCACCGGAGTGAGGCACCTGCCGCAGGGAGCGGTGAGCTCGACTCCGGTTCGCCCGAGGATCCGTACCCGGTGCCCGAGCCGCTCGAGCCTCGCGCTCACGTGGGCAGGGGCGCTCGCCCGGTAGCCCGCCGAGTCCCCCTTCACGACTTCGTCGAGAGCCTCGCGCGTCACATCCCAGGCCCTCTCGATGCCCGATTCCTTGATTTCATCAATATTGACGCGCATTTGCGTCTCGCCCCGGGGCGAAAAAGCGCCTCATTATAGGGACCGACCTCTACAAGTCAAGGCGCGCCCTGCGAGGGCGACGGGCACACAGGCGATTTTCCGCCGGGCTCGTATAACGGAGGCGCTCCCTCGCGCCCATCCGTTTCACGCCGGAAATCAGGGCTTCACGAGGCCGCGGGCGACCGCGAGCAGCGCGGCCTCGGCCTTCGTCGACACGTCCATCTTCTCGTAGATGCGCTTCACGTAGGTCTGGACGGTTCCCTCGGCGATCCCGAGCGCTTGGGCCACGTCGGCGTAGGTGTGGCCGTGCACGAGGAGCTCGAGTACCTCGAGCTCCCGCTTCGAGAGCGCCGGCCCCGACCCCCGCTGGTCCGGCGGGTCCCCGCGGAGCTCGGACAAGAGAACCTTCGCCGCGCGGGGGCTGATGGGAGCCGCGTCGCCGCGGAGGACCTCTTCCACCGCCCGGGCAAGCTCGCCCGCGTGGAAGGGCTTCAGGATGTACCCAGCCGCCCCGGCCCGGAGCGCCCCGAGCACTCGCGCGGGGATGTCGACTGCAGTGAGCGCGATGCAGGCGGTCTTCGGCAGCTCCTGGCGGATGGAGGCGATGACGTCCTCGCCGCTCATCTTGGGGAGGCCCAAGTCCACGAGCGCGACGTCGGGCTTCTCCCGGCGGACGAGCGCGAGGCCCTCCTCCCCGGTGGCCGCCGTCCCGCAGACCTCGAACCCGTGCGAGGTCAGCACCTGTGCAATGAGACGCGAGACGGCCTCGTCGTCCTCGATCGCGATCGCTCTCACCGCCATGTGCACCCTTCCCGGCCCGAGGCCCCCGTCATTCGCACGAATACCAGCGCGATCTGGGTGGGTCAAGGTTCGCGTCCCTTGGGAAAGGTACGATGAAGGAATACCCGGCCGCAGCAGCGGCCCATCCTCGGCGGTCGCGCGCTCCGCTCCCCTCCCGGCCCTCCTCTTCCGCTCGCGAGGAGCCTCCCGGCGCCCTCAGTCGCCCCCGGCCCCGTCGAGCGCGGTCGCAAAAAGATACAAGGAAAGCGTCAGGATACCCGCCGCTTGCCCCAGGCTCATCGCGACCTCCACGGCGAGTGGGCTCGAGAACAATAGGGCGAGGGAGGCGAGAGCGACAGACGCGAGCGCGCCCGACGCGGTAGCCCAAAGGAGCCGCCTCCGGCCGTGACTCGTCACCCGCATCCTCCTCTCCCCCGGGACCCGATTCTCCTCCCGCGGGGGAAGCCCGTTGGAGACCCGGAGGGAGGGGGAGCGTTAAGGTCGGGGCCCGCACCCGGCCGATCCCGCAAGGGGGGCGTGCTACATTGGCCGTCCCGCCGGAGGCAAGCGCCCGTGATTCCCCAGGTCCTTCTCGCCATCGCGCTCCTCGCACCGGATCGCTGCGTGGATCTCGTGGCGATCGCGGACGTGCACGGACACGTCGCCGAACTCTCCCGGCTGGCCGGGGTGCTCGCACCGGTCCGGTCTCGGGGCCCCTCGCTCCTCCTCGACGCGGGCGACGGACTCCAGGGCACGCTCGCCGCTCGCCTCTCGCGGGGCGAGGCCGTGGTGGCCGCCTTCGGCGCCCTGGGCGTCGACGCCTCGGCGGTGGGGAACCACGACTTCGACTACGGGACCGAGGCGCTGCGGGTCTGCGCCGCCGAGGCGCCCTACCCTTTCCTCTCCGCGAACCTCCGGGACCGCGAGACCGGACGGCTGCCCGAGTGGAAGAACCTCCGCGCGCGGAAGCTCTTCCGCATCCCGGGGGGGCCGGTCGTCGGCGTCTTCGGCCTCTCCGCGGAGGACACCCCGGCCCTCACCATGCCGACAAACGTGGCGGGGCTCGCCTTCGGTTCGGAATCCGAGGAGGCCGTGCGCCAGGCGAAGGCGCTTCGGGCCGAGGGCGCGGAGATCGTGGTCGGGCTCGCGCACGTCGGCGGGTGGTGCAAGGACCTCGGGGATCCGGACGACCTCTCCTCGTGCGAGCCGGGGCGCGCGCTCTTCGCCCTCGCGCGGGCGCTCCCGCCGGGCCTCGTGGACGCCATCCTGGGCGGACACACGCACGGATTCGTGAACCACCGCGTGAACGGCGTGGCGCTCGTCCAGGCAGGCTCCCGGGCCGAGGCCGCGGGCTGGCTCACCCTGTGCGTGGGCTCCGCGCCCCGCTTCCACCCGCTGCTTTGGGCGGCGAGGGACGGGCAGGCGAGGGACGCCGCCGCAGAGGCCCGGGTGGCGGCGGCGGTGGCCCCCTTCGTCGAGGCGGCCGACGCCCTTTCCCACCGCCCCGCGGGGGCGGACCTCCCCTGGCCGCTCCCCCGCGACCCCACGGGTCCCTCGGCCCTCGGGAGCTCCGTGGCGCGAGCGCTCCGGAGCGCTCTCGCGGCCGACTTCGGCCTCGTGAACAGCGGCTGCCTCCGGGCGGACCTCGCCCGAGGAGGGCTCACCGTGGGCGCCCTCTACGAAGCGCTCCCGTTCGAGGACCGCCTCGCCGCCGTCTCCCTTCCGGGCTCGGCGCTCGAGGAGTTGCTCCGCGCCCTCGCCGCCCGGACCGGCGGGTTCCCGCAGCTCTCCGGGCTCCGCTTCGACGGCCGCCGGGCGCGGACCTGCGACGGGGCTCCCCTCGACCCGAAGAAGACCTACACGCTCGGGACGAACGAGTTCCTGGCGCTCGGAGGCGACGGGACGCGCGAGGTCCTCTCGCGGCTCCCCCCGGTCGCGGTGCGGATGAGGGACGACCTCCGGCAGCGGGAGGTCTTCCTCGAGTGGCTGCGGAGCGCGCCCCGGGAGCGGCCCCCGGACGTCTGCCCCTGAGACTCGGGCGGCGGCCGCTTCCTCGAGGAGACCCTCCCGCCGCCCAGGCGAGGGAGAGCGAGCGGAAAAGTCACGCGGGGCGGACGGCTCCGGGTGCTAGAGAAAAGGGGCTGTGACCCGGAGCGGGGCGGAACCTTCGGCGGCCGGGGCGACAAGGTCGGGGTAGAGAGTACTCGCAGGAAGACGCTCCGGAGAGAGCGCGCCAGGACGTCGGGAGGGGCCTCCATGCGACCGATGAGCATCGTCCTTCCCAAGCGATTCCTGCCCGAGCGAAAGGGCGGGCATTCGGCGAGCGTCTCCGCGAACGTCCTGAGGGCCGCGCACGCGGAGGCCGCGTCGGCGCTCGGGGAGCTCGACTCCCAGGCCGGGGGTCTCACCCAGGAGGAGGCCGAGCGGCGGCTCGAGCGGCACGGTCCGAACGCCGTCGCCAAGGACGAGGGGCACGGGAGGCTCGTCCTGTTGGGGAAGGCGCTCGTGAACCCCCTCGTCATCCTCCTCTCGGTGCTGGCGACGGTCTCCCTCCTCTCCGGGGACGCGCGGGCGGCCATCGTCATGGCCTCCATGGTGGTCCTCGGGGTGTCGCTCCGCTTCGTGCAGGAGTCCCGCGCCGACTCGGCCGCGAAGAAGCTCCGGGCCATGATCAAGGTCACGGCCACGGTGGTCCGCGATGGCGCCGCGCGGGAGGTCCCGCTCGCCGACCTCGTGCCCGGAGACGTCGTCCACCTCGCCGCCGGGGACATGATCCCGGCGGACGTCCGGCTCCTCTCCGCGAAGGACCTCTTCCTCGTGCAGGGGACCCTCACCGGGGAGTCGATGCCGGTGGAGAAGTTCGCGGCCGTCGAGCCCCCGGGGCTCACCTCGGCCATCGAGCTCAAGAACGTCTGCTTCCTCGGGACGAGCGTGGAGAGCGGCAGCGGCACGGCGCTCGTGGTGGCGACGGGCGAGGGCACCTACCTCGGGTCGCTCGCCCGCGCGGTGGTGGGCCAGCAGGTCGAGACCGCCTTCGACAAGGGGGTGGCCCGGTTCACCTGGCTCATGATCCGCTTCATCTTCGTCATGGTGCCGCTCGTCTTCGTCATCAACGGGATCACCAAGGGGGATTGGAAGGAGGCCTTCTTCTTCGCTCTCGCCGTGGCGGTGGGGATGACGCCCGAGATGCTCCCCATGATCGTGACCGTGTGCCTCACCAAGGGCGCGATGCTCATGGCGGGCAAGAAGGTCATCGTGAAGCGGCTCCACTCCATCCAGAACCTCGGGGCCATGAACGTCCTCTGCACGGACAAGACCGGCACTCTCACCGCCGACCACGTGGTGCTCGAGAAGCACTGCGACGTGCTGCTCGAGGAGGACGACGAGGTCCTCCTCTTCGCCTACCTGAACAGCCACTTCCAGACGGGCCTCAAGAACGTCCTCGACCGTGCGGTGCTGGCGCACACGGAGGTGAACGAGCAGGTGAAGCTCGGGGAGCTCAAGAAGGTGGACGAGATCCCCTTCGACTTCAGCCGCCGCCTCATGTCGGTGGTGGTGGCGCTCCCCGACGGCCGCCACCGCCTCATCTGCAAGGGGGCGCCGGAGGAGGTGTTCCGGCGCTGCCCCTCCTTCGAGCACAGCCGGGAGCAGCTCCCCATGGAGCAGGTGCTCATCGACGACCTGCGGCTCGAGTACGAGAAGTTGAGCGCCGACGGGTTCCGCGTCCTCGCCATCGCCTACCGGGACTTCGATCCGAAGGAGACCTACTCCAAGGCGGACGAGGCGGACCTCGTCCTCCGCGGATACGTGGCCTTCTTCGATCCCCCGAAGGAAAGCTCCCGCCCCGCCATCCAAGCGCTCCACCAGCACGGCATCGAGATCAAGGTCCTCACTGGCGACAACGACGCGGTGAGCAAGAAGATCTGCCGGGACGTAGGTATCCCGCTCGGGAAGGTGCTCCTCGGCGCCCAGGTGGAGGGGATGAGCGACCCAGAGCTCGACGGGGCGGTCGAGGAGGCGACCCTCTTCGCGCGCCTCGCCCCCGGACACAAGCAGCGGGTGGTCGAGGCCCTGCAGCGCCGGGGCCACGTGGTGGGCTTCCTGGGGGACGGCATCAACGACGGGCCGGCCCTGCGGGCCGCCGACGTCGGCATCTCCGTCGACTCCGCGGCGGACATCGCCAAGGAGTCGGCGGACCTCATCCTGCTCGAGAAGAGCCTCCTCGTCCTCGAGGAGGGGATCCTTGAGGGGCGGAAGGTCTTCGCGAACATCCTGAAGTACATCCGCATGGGGGCGAGCTCCAACTTCGGGAACATGTTCAGCGTGCTCGGGGCGAGCGCCTTCCTCCCCTTCGTCCCCATGGCCCCCCTTCAGATCCTCACGAACAACCTCCTCTACGACTTCTCCCAGGTGCCGATCCCTACCGACGAAGTGGACCCGGAGCAGATCACCCGGCCAAGGCCCTGGTCCATGAAGGAGATCACGAAGTTCATCGTCTTCATCGGCCCCTGCAGCTCGGTCTTCGACTACACCACCTACTTCATCATGTGGTTCGTGTTCCGGGCCGTCGACCCCGCGCACGCCTCCCTCTTCCAGACCGGCTGGTTCGTGGAGTCGCTCCTCACCCAGACCCTCATCATCCACGTGATCCGCACGAACCGCA
>Ga0335081_10011937_pt1 | contig 14062 bp, 11 predicted proteins | sample Lox_Sample_35_FD_206713 | JGI IMG/M metagenome (GOLD analysis project Ga0335081, IMG submission 206713) | Soil microbial communities from Loxahatchee National Wildlife Refuge, Florida, United States - Lox_Sample_3.5 | ecosystem: Environmental > Terrestrial > Soil > Wetlands | place: USA... | reverse complement strand
CGCCTGAAGCATGGCCCGGAGGTTGTTCTCCATCCATTGTGAGAGGTCGTGATTCCGAAGATATGTTCGCATCCGGGTCATCCGGCGGCGCTGCTCCTCCTCCGGCATCTCGATGGCGTCCCGGATGATTCGCGCCACCTGCTCCACGTCATAGGGATTGATCGGCAGCGCGCCGTCCAGCTCTTCGAGCGACCCTGCCATTTCGCTCAAGACCAGCACCCCCAGCTCGTCGATCCTCGATGCGACGTACTCCTTTGACACCAGATTCATCCCGTCGTAGACGGAGCTGACTAGACAGAACCGCGCCAACCGGTAATAGGCCGCCAGCATCTCATGAGTGAGCTGTCCTTCGATGTACTCGATCGGCCGCCAGCCGGACCGGCCGTAGGCGGTGTTGATCTCCCGAACGGTGGCGTGGAGAATGTCCCGATAGCTCCGGTACGGTTCGCTCTCGGCCCGCGTCGGCGCGGCAATCTGGATGAACAGGAACCGGCCGTGATAGTCCGGATACCGGGACAGGAACTCCTGGATCGCCCAGAAGCGCTTGAGCAATCCCTTGGTGTAATCCAGCCGGTCGACGCCCAGGCCGACGACCGACGCCGGGGTGATCCCGAGCCGCTTTTGGAGATTGGCCATCCGGACGCTCGTGGCGTGCGAGCGGGCCCTTCGCTCAAAGCCCTCCACGTCGATGCTGACGGGCAGGGCCGACACTGAAGTCCAATGGTCGCGATAGAGAACGGCGTCCGTTCCCGGCTCGACGTTGGCGTCAAGCTCCGCCCTGGCGCAGTCGAGGAAATTCTGACGATACCGGTCGAGATGAAATCCGACGTGGTCGCAGGCCAGCAGCGCGGAGAGGAGCTCCCTGCGTTGGGGGCAGATTCGGAAGACGTCATGCGCCGGCCAGGGGATGTGCCAGAAGAGCGAGACGCGCAGATCGGGCCGCAGTTGCTTGATGTACAACGGACACATCGCCAGTTGATAGTCGTGAACCCAGACCACTCCCCGTCGGTCGCCGGCTTCATCAAGAATCGCCGTCGCAAAGCGCTCATTCACCAGCCGATAACTCTCCCACTGCCGCCGCCGGAACGTCACCCGATCCAGCGTCATGTGACACAGGGGCCAGAGGAGCCGGTTGGCATAGCCGTGGTAATACTCCTCCACCTCATCCGGGCTCAACCAGACCCGCCGCAGGGTATAGGCGGGATCGTCGGGCGGCACGCGCACCCGGTCATGATCGTCAACGACGCGCCGGTCCGCCTCCCCGCTTCCCCAGGCGACCCACACCCCGTTCATCGACCGGAGCAGCGGATCCAGCGCGGCCGTCACTCCGCCGGCCGGGCGCGTCGAGCGCGTCGCCCCGCGAACCGTTCGATGGCTGTACGGTTCCCGGTTCGACGCCACGATGAACCGTCCGCCGGGATACGCGGCCTGCAACAGCGACCGGGCGCGCAGGACGGCCGGCTGCTCTCCCGGCGCCGCCGCCCTGTCCATCATCACATCGGCCATTCCGGTTCCCCTCAATATGCCCTAAATATGAATGACCCGCTCGTCCAGCCGTTCCAGCGCGGCCCACAGGGCCAGATAATCCCTCGCCTGACGGGTGATCAGAAAATTCCGGCGGACATGCTCCCGCCCCATTGCGCCAAGCCGCCGGCCCAGCCCGGGGTCGTGCAACACCTGCCGGACGCGATAGGCGGCCCCTTCGGCCGAATGCACCAGAAATCCCGTCACACCGTGATGGATCTGCATCGGAATGCCTCCCACCGCCCCGCCGATGACCGGCTTGCCTTTCCACAACGCCTCGGCCACCGTCAACCCGAATCCCTCGCGAATCGATTTCTGCAGGACGACGGTCGCCGACCGCTGCAGCGCGTTGATGAGCCGGTCGCTGAAAGGCGGCAGCAGCAGCGCACGGATGTCCGGATCGCCGGCGGCCTCTTCCTGAACGCGCGCAAGCACTTCGGCCCCCTCGGGGTCGTCCGCCGCTCCGCTCCCCGCAAGCACCAACTGACAGTTGTGATATTTTTTGACCATCCGATAGGCCCGAATGACGCCCAGGGGGTCCTTGAAGCGGTCGAAGCGTGACACCTGCAGCAACATCGGCTTGTCCTCATCGAGATGAAGACTCTCAAGCGCCTCCCGGATCTCCTGATCGCTCAACTCCCGGTTTTTCTCTCCGAGGGGATCAATGGACGGCGGCACGACAAACTGGGGAATGGGGAGGTGTTGGGCAAATTTGGCCGCTGAAAAAATTGCCGCGTCGTAGGCTGTGACGTAGGGCTCGAGCTTGCGCCAGACGTCCGGATAGGGGTGTGAGGCGTCGATATGGCAGCGCCAGACCCACCGGCCCCCCGCGCGATGACGGATGAGGGGCGCCGGTTGAGGATCATGAATGAGCACCAGATCGCCCTCCAACGAGAGCCGCGTGGCATTGGTGTCATTGACCTCCCGATGGACGGTCCACTGGCGCGGGCTGATGGTCACCTCCTGCCCTTGAAGACCGTTATGAATCTGTTTGGTCGCCTCAAAAAACGGCTGGGTGCCCTCGATCACCGCCCACCGGGCCTCCACGCCCACATCCAGTAAAAGGGCGATGAGGCGGTGCAGAATCTCCGCCACGCCGCCCCCGGCCGCTGTGGAGTTCACATGAAGAAACGTCCGGCCCTTCAGGCGCGCGGCCAGCCGGGTCAGCGCCCGGATCTCCTCCGGTTCCGCAACCGCCTGGTATGAGGAAAGAGTCGGCATGAGTGGCGGCTATCGAACCACGGCAAGCAATTCCCGCCGCAGCCCCTCCAGACTGTACTGATAGGGATCGATCCTGCGAATGCGCCGGGCCAGATCCGCGCGCCCCGCGCCCTGTTCCAGCCACAGTGAGAAATCATCGGCCGATCGTCCCAATCGCCTTCGCGCCTCAAAAAAATGGAAATAGATGCTGCTGCTCCCCACCGTCTCCAGCGCGCCGGCGAAGGCGGGGAGATCCTCCACAATCACTCCGGCGTCGATGACGATCGTCATTGAATCGTTGAAGAAGAAGGCGTCCCCGGCGCGGGCCGGCCTCGGAACGGGGTTGTCCTGAAGATACAACTGGATCGTGTCGATCAGGGCCCTCCGGATCTCTTCAATACTCCCGTAGGAGAAGAGATCCACACTGACCAGCTTTTCGGCTAGGGCGCGCTCCTCCAGACTCTCCGACGCCCAGGTGGCAAAGTCATTGGGATAGTCGGGAACCTCAACGGCGGCTTTTAAATAGTACTGGTGCGTATGGTGATAGATCACGCCGACCTCGACCTCCCTAATCAGGGACAGTAATTGCATCAGATCCTGAGCCTGCCGACCCGTTGGTCGAAGCAGGCTGGTGCATTCAAAAAAGGCAAACGGCTGCGTCACGGCGTTTCTCCGTGTTTCATAGATCTCGTTCGCATGGGGTGGGGATGTCGCCGCCTTCCTCCCGCCATCTCCGACGACATCCCTGCCTCAAGCCATGCGGAGCCGTGTCCGGGAGGAGACCGTTCACCACGGCATGGGACGCCGCCTTGACCGGTGGAGCAATCTCTGCGTTCAGGGCTCTGAGAACGCCGATCAGCGCAGTCGATGGGGTCCGGTCCCCTCGCAGGAGACCCCATTGCGCCGCGGATGTGTATGATATGTCCGTGCGTTCCATGGTCATCCGGACCGAGTGTTCAGCGTCATCGCGCCGACGTATCCGTTGACGATCCTGAGAGTCCGTCTTCCACCGCGATGGACCTGTGGTCTGCAACCGCCCAGCCGGGCGGGGGATCAGTACTGAAATGCGCGGGGGCCGTGCGCCCGGGCGCCGCCGGGTTTACTGCTGAATGCGGAACTGCTTCTGCGTCTCATAGTGCGGGCGCTTGACGGTCTTGGCGTCGAACGCAAACGCCATCGACGCCGTGCCCTTCGGGGCGATGGTCACCGTCTGCTCGATCGGCTGGAAATGAGGCCGCCAGGCGATCACCTTGTACGTTCCCGGCGGCAGGCCGTCGATCCGGAAGTTGCCGTGCATATCCGTGAGGGCATAGTAGGGATTGTCGACGGCATAGCCCCACGTCTGCATGAATTCATGCATGCCGCAGATCAACTGGTAAATATGCTGATGGTGCTCGAACCGGAATTTGAAGGTGCCGGAGGAGTTGGGGGGATTGGGCACCGTGAGCAGCAAATTGCCCCGTTCGGCCTGATAGACCTGCGCGTTGTGCAGAATCGGATCCTTGTTGGTCATGGTAAAAGCGCCGGCGCTCTGCACGACGCTGACGAATGGGAGAAATTGGCAATCCTTCGCCACCAGGTTGGTCACGATGGGAGGGAACGGTTTTCCCTTTTCAACGTCCTGCACGGCCACCACCACGTCTTTCATGCCGTGATCGGGCGCGACGACGAACTCGCTGATCAGCACATCGCCATGGCCGTCGGTGATCGCCGTGTTCTTCCCGCAGTAGGTTCCGAACGGATAAAGCGCGAGCGGGAAAATCCGCGGCTCCGGCACGGGCCCGTTCAACGTCACCTTCCCGATCAGCACACCGCCGTTCGTGACGGGGGCCTGTTCGTACCCGAACGCGCGGGATTCTGCCCCCAGGCCAAGCCCGATCCAGCACGCCAATCCGAGACCAATCATCCAGAAAACGCCCCTGGTCGCTCGTGTCATCGTCCCCACTCCTTTCGCTCGCCTCGACCTATTCCTCGCTGAAGAAGAAGGTCGCCTTCACGTTCTGAATCTCCATCAGCCTGACCACTTTGCCCAACGCGGCGTGGATGCCCTTCACCTCACGCAGGGACAGACTTTCCAGGCCGTGCAGCAATTTGCCCTGGGCGGCCTCCGGCGCGTTCTGCACCACCCGCTTGCCCGCTTTCGTCAGGCTGATCATGACCACGCGACGGTCGGTCCGCTCCCTGCTGCGCTCCACATAGCCCTTCCGTTCCAGACGGTCCACCACCCCGGAGACGGTGCTGATGTGCAGGTACATCCGCTCGCTCAGCGCGCCCATCGAGAGCCGGCCTTCCTGAAAGATCACCCGCAGCGCCCAGAGTTGCGGACCGGTCACGCCGAATTCCTTCAAGACTGCCTCCGAATAGAGCTGAATAGCCTTGAAAATCCGCCGGAGCAGATGCATGATCTCGGCGATGTCGGCGGCCTTGGCTCGAGAATTCACGGGAGAATACTTTGTACACAAAATATTATATTGAATCGGGGTCATGGCTGTCAATGGATGGATGCCTGCTTGCCGCGCCGATGATCCGCTCCCGCGGGTTGATCATCCCGGCCCGATCGACGATCCGTGCATCGCCGAATCAGGTTGACTCCTTCGCTTACAGCTGCATGCCTGCTCCAGCCATGTGAGGCCAGCCGGAGCCGTGGGGACGCGCCGGATCGGGCTGGACCGAACGGGAATGCGAGAAACCGTGCCGATTGGGCGTCGGAACCTTCACCAGCAGCGGTGCAATTGGGACACAAAGAAGGCACTCGATGAAAGGAGGGGGAAGGACCAGTTCAAGACCGGTGAAATCAGGAAGAGAGTTGGGCCCACTCGAAGCTGGGACCGGTTGATGATGAGCCCAATCCCCACCCTTGATCCTCAGAGAGCACCGATGAGGGGAATGGGCTGGAGTTGGATGGGCAGTAGTGTAGCATAGGCACAATTTAGGCACAACCGGATGGGGTGCACCCCTCTGGTGAGACGGTTTTGGGTCATCACCTTGTGGTGAGGCCCTTCGCATAATGGGGGATGGCTTCTTTCTACTTCGTGCCAACGATCGTTTTGAGATAAAGAACTACCCGCCACGCGTCCATTTCGGACAGATAAGCCGCCTCAGACACCATACACGTTCCTGGAACTCCATAACGGATGACCCAATATAATTCGCCATCCGTACGCACTTTATAGAATCCGGACCCTCTCAGGTCAACAGGGGGAGGAGTGCACTTAATACTTTCAGGCCCCAGTCCCCTACCCAGTCGTCCATCCTCTCCATGGCAAGCGAAACAGACATCCTTGCCATTGAACAACGCCCTCCCCTTCTCCACATTTTCAGGAGTATTGGGAATGGGGTTCTTCAAACGCTTGACTTCCTCAAGCTGAGCCGCAGGCACTTTAGGCGGGTAGAGATCATCTGCCGCGTATGACTTATTGGGAAGGCAACACAACAACACCACCGAGATCACAATCACTCTCTCTGTTTTCATCTGATGCTCTCCTTATTTTTTGCTTCACCTGGTTCCCGTCCGTCATCGCCTTCACCGTACAAATTTTCATTTCTCTGGCGATGTTCGCACCATTTCGGACGGAGGGGCGGCATACGTTCGGCTCACGATCGCCAGGGCGCCATTTATTCACTCTCCTCGTCCGGGATGCGGTCAAGTTGCGTGAGCCACGCGTTCGCCTCACTGTCACTCGGCGCTCGGTAATCACCGCGAGGCGACAGTGACCCACCCGACCCGACTTTCGGGGCATTCGGCAGCGCGCTCCGTTTGAACTGGCTGTCTTGAAAGAAGCGCTGGAGAAACACCTTTAACCATCGTTTGATTTCACCGATGGTAAACTCCCGACGCTGGTCCTCCGGAATGGTCGGCCACTGGCCTGTGGCTTTATCATGCCACGCGCAGTAAGCCAGAAACGCGGTCTTTGGTGGCGAATACCCGAATCGAAGGGTGTAGTAGAGATGAAAATCCTGCAGCGCATAGGGGCCGATGATCTCTTCCGAACGCTGGCCGGGCTGCTCGGTAGGGGTCCCTGGAACGAGTTCCGGGCTGATGTCTGTCGAGAGAATCTCTTCAAGGACTGGACGCAGATCGGGACCGAGGGCACCGCTTGAGGCGACCCACCGAATCAGGAATTGAATCAACGTCTTGGGCACACTGGCATTCACGTCATAGTGCGCCATCTGGTCGCCCACGCCATAAGTGCACCACCCCAGGGCGAGTTCACTCAAGTCGCTCGTCCCCACGACGATCCCCTTTTCCTGATTGGCCACCCGAAACAGGAAGCTCGTGCGCTCACCCGCCTGGACGTTCTCAAAGGTCGTATCATAGACACGTTCGCCCCGGGCGGAGGGGTGGCCGATGGCCTTGAGCATCTGCTCGCAGCTCGAACGAACGTCCATCTCTCGAGCCGTGCACCCCACCGCTTTCATGAGCTGCCAGGCTTGGTCCCTCGTGCGCCGGCTTGTGGCGAAGCCGGGAAGGGTGTAGGCCAGAATCTGCCGGCGCGAGTGCCCCATCACGTCCATGGCTTTCACGCACACCAACAGGGCCTGGGTCGAGTCCAACCCTCCGGACACCCCGATGACCACCTTCGGCGCCCGGGCCGCCTGTAGCCGCTTGACCAGCCCTTGCACCTGAATCTCGTAGACTTCCCGGCACCGGTCATCCCGTCGCTGCGGGTCGCTGGGCACGTACGGAAAACGCTCATACTGGCGATTCAGGAGCAAGCGTCCGGTGTCGGGGAGCTTGGCGGCCACGCGCACGAGATGAAAGTCCTTGAGCGCGTCCTGATGCTGATGGATCGCTTGGGCAAAACTATTTTGCCGCATGCGGTCCTGAACGAGGCGGTCCAGGTCAAGATCGGCCGTGATGAATTGAGGACCATACGCGAAGCGCGGGCTCTCCGCCACGGGGGTCCCATTCTCATAGATCATGCCGTGACCATCCCAGGCGAGGTCGGTCGTGGACTCGCCAAATCCCGCGGACGCATAGACATAGGCGGCCAGGCACCGTGCGGACTGGTTGGCGACCAATTGACGCCGGTAGTCTTCCTTGCCAATGGTGATGTTGGAGGCCGACAGGTTGAACAGGATGGTGGCCCCGGCCAACGCGGCCAACGAAGAGGGTGGAATCGGCACCCAGAGGTCTTCACAGATTTCCACGTAAAAGGTATCATGGGGTTGGTCGTCAAGTTGAAACAAGAGCCGGTTGCCAAAGGGCACGTCGCGTTGACCGGCAAGCTCGATCGTCCGGCGCCGGGCGCAATCAGCTGGGGCGAACTGGCGCAATTCATAAAACTCGCGGTAGTTGGGCAGATAGGTCTTCGGAATCACCCCAAGCAGCCGCCCGCGAGAGAGCACCGCGGCGCAGTTGAACAGCAGGCTATCGATCTGAAGCGGCAGACCAATCATGGCGATCACGGGGATCTGTGTGGAGGCGTTCAGAATGTCGACGAGCCCATCGAGGCAGCCGTCGAGCAGCGCGCGCTGATGGAACAGATCCTCGCAGGAATAGGCTGAAAGTCCGAGCTCCGGAAAGAGGACGTGCACGGCCTTTCGCTCAGCGGCCTGCTTCATGAGGGTGATGGTCTGTTGAGCATTATAGGCGGGGTCGGCAACCCGGACTTCGGGGATCGCCACCGCCACGCGCATGAACGCGTGGTGATAGAGGTTGAAGAACCGATCATTCCGACTCACAGATACCCCCGTCTCCGCTCATGCTGTTGCACCTCACGGGATAAACCTTGCATGAAACGTTCGCATGCTCACAAAGCCAGGCCCTTCCCCCTCATTGAACAAGATATGGTCGAGATGGAAGCCGACAAGATCTCTTTAAGCTCGTGCCAGAATAGAAAAACGCCACTGAAAAATCAATCAACGGATCGCCCCGCTCAATGAATCATGCCCTGATCAAGCGCCTCCTCATCATTGCGGGCGGTGTCCTCCTGCCCGTTTCGGTGTGGGCCCAGACGGGAACAGATGTTCGTATCATTCCACTTGCCCCACCGTATGTCGGCAAGCCATTCGGGACCGAGATCTTCTTCCCCGCGCAGGAAACGAAGGAAGCCCATCTCCTGACACCTGGGAGAAAACATCTGGAAATTAGTCTATCCACCCAACGGTTACGGGCCTATGATGAAACCGGCCAGCAGGTCCTTGAGGCTCCCGTCTCCACCGGCAAACCGGGTCTCGATGAAAAAGGACGCGAGCGTGTGGAAACGCTCCCCGGCATCCATCGCATTGTCGAAGTGAAACCCTCCAAGCGCTGGTCGAAGGATCCAAAGGTCAAGATGCTGGACTGGATCGGCCTGTTCCCTGGCGTGGAAAAAGGGATTCACGGTCTTGAACCGATTGGTGAGTTCGCTGACTATGAACGGTTTCTTGGTCGGAGAGCCTCTCACGGCTGCATCCGCGTGAGCCGGAAGATCAGTCACTGGCTGGTCACGTGGCTTGGGGAGGATTGGAAAACGTATCCGGTGATTGTCGACATTTATAAACAGTCACTCCCGCCACCGACAAAAAGCCCCTTTCTGCTCATGCTGATTCTTCAAGAAGGCGCCTATCTTGTCCCTCCTGTTTCCCTCGATCCAGCGCCCTCGGTTCAACGAACCGACCCCGCTGTGGGCACCGTGATGAAGCCGGGGGATTTTGTGCTCTACCGAAAGGAGGCTGACGGCTGGCACCTGGTCAGTTCGTCCAAAGAAACACGGCGAGCATGAGTCCATGCGTAAGGCACGAAGGAGCCGCAAGATAGCACAGCGCCAGGCGCCGCGCCGGTCACGACGTTTCCACTTGGAGCCTCACCTGCGCGACGCCGGAGGCCTAAGGCATCGATCGGAGCGTGAATTTCGCCTTTCCATTCGACCCAGCGTCTCGTGCGACCGTGATCATCCTTCCTTGATTTTCCAGGAACTAGATATACATCATCTTCATTATTCTAGACCTGTTGTCGGGTTTTCCTCATAGTGCGCTCCGAAGATAAGTTATATAAATTCAAAGATACAGTTGTGCTGCTGACATTTTTCCCATGGGATGATGTGGTGAACATCGATATCGGGATATCGACAGGTGGAGATTGCACGCCTGTAGTCGACTAAAGACATTCTGTGTTGTGTGAGATTTCTCAAAGTCGAACACCTCGTTGGGGTCGAAGCGACCGGCGCCAGCCAGCTGTTTAAGAAGGGTGCCGCACCAGGGAGAGAGCTGAAGGATGTGCTGTCCAGGGAGCCTTATAGAACACGAAACAAAAGCCAGCAACAGATCAGGTCTTCTTGCCCGCTGCGACGATTTGATCCGGCGGCAGGAAATTGAGGGACGTGGGACGAACATCAGGAAGGGTCACAATCAGCGCGGCGCCGAGGAGCACATAACCTGCCAATGCGACGACCGCCACCTCATAGCCGAAGAGCTGCTCACCCAGCACGGTCAAAATGAACGACCACGTGGCATCGCCAAGGACGCTGGCGGTCCGTCCAGACAGATTGTACAGGCCCCAGAACTCGCCCGACTTCCCCACCGGTGTCAGAGCCGTAAGGAGAACGCGGCTGGACGACCAGACCCCGGCCAGCCCCATCCCGGCCAACGGGGCCACCGCCGCGGTGAACAGCCCTTTGGCGCCCAGATGAACGGCGCCAAGGTCCAGCGCGGTCCCCGGCCGTATGACCAAGACACTCGTAAACAGCAGGAGCCAGATCAGCAGATCAACGAGCACGGTCCTCTTGGGACCGATCGCCCGTACCAAGGGACCGAAGACAAACCAAGCCGCCAGCATCGCCACGACAATGGCCGGTCCGAACAGCGCCGCCAGTTCGCCAGCTCGAAAACCCATAACGTTACGGGAATACAGTCCCATGAGGGTGATCACGGAGGCGACGGCGTTCTCATATAGAAAGTCGGCGATGAGAAAACAAAACAGGGCTCGGTACCGTCGCGCTTCTCGGAAGGTCTGCTGCATCCGGCCGTACGCCGCGACCAGGTCGATCCGGGAACGGCCGCTCGGCGCAAAGTCGGGCGCAAGGTACATCGCAGGGAACGCGAAGGCCAGGTAAATCAGGGCCATGGGCAGGAACACCCGGCTGGACAGCGCATCGGTGGGGACCAGTCTACTCAGGACCAGCATGCAGACGAGACCGCCGGCATATCCGACTCCGACCGTCATACTAATCACGGTGGCGACATTCTTGGCCGTGCTCACCGCAGGGGTCATTGCGGTAAAGAAGCTGAAGGCCCCATTCACACAGATATACGCCACGATAAACAACAGCATGGCCATGGGCATGGTCGTCGCCCAAGGCAGACTGGCGGTGCAGACCACGACACCGAAGACACAAAATCTGAGATAGGGTTGGCGCCGCCCGCTATGGTCAGCGGCAGCACCCAAGATCGGCGAGATCACAGCCACGATCAGCGCGCCAGTGGTAACGGCCCAACCAAAGTCGGCCCCCGGCTCTTTGAGCACCACCTGCAAGAAGGTGCCAAAATAGGTCGAGACGACAATCAGCGACCATGCGGAATCGCCCGCTTCAAAGAGCGAGTACCGGTAGAGAACTGTCCACCAGGGCAGGTGGTGATTTGAGGGTGCGACCATTCAAACCTTCTGTGGATGCCCAGGGGCAGAGTCCATGGCACCTTCAACCACACTTCGCCACTGCGCTATTCGCCCACCGGCGGAGTCAGCGTAGACCCCAACCCGGCTTTTAGTGCTCGTAGGCCGCCAATGCTGTCAGCAAGGCAACAACCAGGATGCCTCCCGCTGCCGCAGCCGTCGCCTCTAGATGATACCCGTGTTTCCAGCTCTCCGGGATCATTTCAACGATCACGACGTAGGCCATGGCACCAGCGGCGAAACCAAAACCACCGGGCAGGATTGCGGCGGAGAGATTGACAGCAATCATCGCGATCACCGAGAAAATGGGCTCGATCAGTCCCGTCGCAGCGGCGAGTGCGAAGGCGGCCCATCGAGAATGGCCTTCACCTCGCAGAGGCACGGCGACCACCAGCCCTTCAGGGATATTTTGAAAAGCCACAGCGAGTGCGACGGCATTGCCAAAGGAGGTCACACCACGACCATATCCCAGCCCGGTGGCGAGGCCCTCCGGCACATTATGTACCGAAAGGGCCAGAAAGACGAGGAAGCCTGTGGGCACGCGTCGCCCATCCGAAATCCCGCGCCGAAACGGTTCCGGCGTTGGCAACCAACGAGCCGAACGGTCCAGACCCACCAAGGCGATCACACCAAGGACAACGCCCCAAAGCATCATCGAGGTCTGCCCTTGTGATGTTCGAAATGCCTCGGGAAAAAGCTGCAACCCCACGATGCCACCCATCAGGCCAGCAGAGAAGGCAAGAAGCATATCATGGGTACGATGGGAAAGCGTTGGAAGAACCAAGACAATCGATGCGCCAAGAGCGGTTGCGCCCGCGCCCGCCAAGATGGCATACACCACTGCCAAAGGTTCGATCATGACGATCCGTCTACGCGGAGGAGGTTCACTCGCTTAATGCGCGCACTTGACTTAGCGTCCAACTAAGCCCCTCGAACCTCGGAGGATGCCGTCGAGGGGAGTGGGTGGAGTAGGATGAGCCATAGTCTAGCATGGGCACAATCGGGTGAGGTGCACCCAGTCGAGTAGGCTCATAGTGTGCCTGGTCTGGATCCGACTGGACCCAACTTCAATGGCAGTCCATCGAGGGCAGGAATTTCTCGCAACGACCATTTTTTCAATCCCAAGGAGTGCGCTACCGGCTGCGCTACGTCCTGCTGGGGCACGACAATGTTCTTTCAAGTGGACCTTATGTTTGTGTCCAAAAACTGTCCATGAATCATCCAAAATGACGAGAACTGATCGAAACAGGTCCGAGGGAAAATGATTGGCTAACAAGAAAATCAAGGGAAGTCCAGGATGAGGCGTTGGTGCTTGAGCAGCCAACCTTGTAATTGGAATGCATCTATGTTGGCTGTGACAGCGCCGCAAGAAGCACAGGTGCGATATCCAGAACTTCGACGTGCTGATGCACCGGCTGTCGGAGCGAATTGGTGATCACGAGCTGCTCGACGGGGAGTTGCAGGATCCGTTCACGCGCTCCCTGGGAAAAAACCCCATGCGTCGCCGCGACCCGGATACTCGCGGCGCCCCTCGCCACCAGCAGTCGGACCGCCTCGCAGATGGTCCCACCAGTATCGATCATGTCATCGAGGATGACCACACGTCGTCCGTCGACCTCCCCCTCCATACGAGTCGCCTGCGCCACATTCGGACGGGGCCGACTCTTCTCGATCACGGCCACGGTCGCAGGAGGTCTCAGACGCTTGGCCAGCTCCCGCGCCCGCTCGCGGGCGCCTTTGTCGGGTGCGACCACGGTGTCAACCGGGCCGCCCATTGCGAAGTGTCGCGCAAACAACTCGATGGCGCTCGCTTCCACCGCGGCCGTGCCGAGGGCCCCGCGAACCGCCGCACTATGCACATCGAGCACCACCATGCGCCCGGCCCCCAGACCCCTCAACAGTTCCGCCACAACCACCCCCAGGCTCCCCTCGCCGCTGCGAACCGGCCGGTCCTGTCGCGCATAACCCAGGTACGGAATCATCAGAACCGGCCGCTGCGACCCGTTTTCAGCCAACAGGCGCGTGAGCGCGATAAGGTCGAACAGCGATCCCGGGTCAGACGTCACCGAGCCGACCACGGCAACCGATTGTCCCGTCACCGTCTCGCTCAGACGGTAGCCGCGCTCGCCGTCTGCAAACCGATGAGGTTCCCAGTCCCCTATCTGGACGCTGCTCGCCGACAGTCGCGCTCGGAGATGATCCGCTGATGGGGTGATAAAAGCGCGCATGCACCGCTCATGGCCGCCGGGGCCAAATGATACACCGATTTGCCTCTAAAGACATAACAAGATTTGACTCTTAGTAGATACCCCCGGGCAAGCCCGGGGCACGTTGAAACTAAGCTGCGCAACACCGCCATTCACGCCCGTGCAAGCACGGGGAACTCAAGACGGCTTATAGATACCCACGCCTTTACAGGCGTGGTACTCACACGTATCAGGCTTCGCCTGTCCCGCTGAGCGGGACCTTGCTATCACCCCCGCCTTCACAGGCGGGGAGCTCTCGCTGGATTAGAGAAACCGGTGACTCCATCATTCTTTCCCTGTCGAATTTGGGTGTCGTGGTTAACGCAAAATCTTGGTCAGTTCATCTTGTTCAAACAGGGGCAAATCGACCAGATCCGAAGCGCGTTGCAACTTGATTCCTTGTCGTTTCTCAACCACGCGTCCGATGACGCGGGAGGCGATTCCCTCCTCGTCCAGTTTGGCCACGACCCGAGGGGCATCGGACTCGTTCAGGCTCACG
>Ga0335081_10011935_pt1 | contig 14065 bp, 10 predicted proteins | sample Lox_Sample_35_FD_206713 | JGI IMG/M metagenome (GOLD analysis project Ga0335081, IMG submission 206713) | Soil microbial communities from Loxahatchee National Wildlife Refuge, Florida, United States - Lox_Sample_3.5 | ecosystem: Environmental > Terrestrial > Soil > Wetlands | place: USA... | reverse complement strand
TTTCTCCTTCGACCACAACAACAAGCTGCCGTACTCCGAGCACTACGAGTTCTCAATTGAACGGCAGATCGGCACCAACACCGTGGCCACTGCGAGCTATGTCGGGAATCAGGGGCATCGCCTGGTTACCTCGATCGAAGCCAATCCGGCGAACCCGGCGCTTTGCCTGTACTTGAGTGATCCCAACAACCTGGCTCCGGGAAGCGCGCCACCGTGCGGACCGTTTGGTGAGACACCTCCGGGAATTCCCTGGATTACTCTTCCCGGATCGTCGCCGTATGCGGGAAAGACCTTTGCCAGCACTCGGCCACTTGGGCCCCTGTTCGACACCAACCCGTTTGTTTCCACGGCGGCCAATTCGCGTTACAACTCGCTGCAGTTGAGCCTCAGCCACAATACGGGCTCGCTGAGCTTCCTGGCCGGTTACACATTCAGTAAATGCATGGACAACGCTTCCGGCCTGCAGGATTCGACTTATCCGTTCGATCCGCGTTTGAGCATCAGTCTGTGCAATTTCGATGTAACCCATAACTTTGTTTTCAGCTACAACTGGATTTTGCCCTTTGACCGGTTTGTCAACCCGGGGTGGGCCAAGAAGGTGGTGGGAGGCTGGAGCCTCTCCGGCATCACGAACTTTGCTACCGGGCTCCCCATCACTTTGACCGAAAACGACGATAATGCACTGATCGGCGCCAACGCGGTCCCGGTGGATGTTCCCAACTTTCTCGGCGGAAAGGTGCTGGACGACACCAACCCTCGCCATGGGAACCCCTACTTCAATCCCACGCTTTTCACCAATGAGGCGCTCGGTCAGTTTGGAGATTCCCGGCGGCGTTTCTTCCACGGTCCCGGGCTCAACAACTTCCAGATGGCATTGTCGAAAACTACGAAGATTACCGAGTCCAAGCAGCTTGAGTTACGCTTTGAAGCCTTCAATCTGTTTAACCACCCGCAGTTCAACAACCCGGACTCCGAGATCAACGACGGTCTGCCATCCCAGGGCGGTACTTTCGGCCTGGTCACTAGTGCACGTGATCCGCGTATCATGCAGGTGGGAGCCAAGTTCCTTTTCTGATTGCGGTGCAAGCGCCGGCGGAGGACGTACGTCTTCCGCCGACCTAGTTCCCCAGGAGTTCGTCAAATTCCACGGCCAATCCTTCTCTCGCTTCTCGGTGGGTTCTTAGCGATTTGCGGATATCTGTTACCTGATCAGTCGGCAGCGCAGATTTCCCCGGCGCCTGTTAGGAATCCGTCGCGGCAACTCTTCGCGGCCAATTGCGCCGGTTGCCACGGGCTCGACGCCCGCGGCGGGGAACGCGCGCCGAATATCGCTCAGAACCCTGAAATTCAACACCTCTCCGATGCAGAACTGACGCATATTATCCAGAACGGAGTCGCCGGCAGCGGTATGCCGGCCTTTCGATCCCTCACGGCCCCTGAGGTGAGGTCGATCGTCCGTTATTTACGCATCATGCAGGGAGCAAAGCAGGCCGCGACGCTTCCCGGCGATCCCGAGCGCGGCCAGGCATTATTTTTTGGGAGAGTTGAATGCTCGAGGTGCCACATGGTTGGGGGAAAAGGCGGATTTCTCGCCACCGATCTCTCCGGGTTTGCGCGCACGCATTCCGCGGCAGAGACCCGTGCGGCGATCACCGCTCCGAACCTCAATAATGATCGCCCCGGCGTGGTAGCAACCGCTCGGGATGGCCGGAAGTATGCTGGTAGAATCCGCAACGAGGACAACTTCTCCTTGCAATTACAATCTCCCGACGGCGCTTTTCATTTTCTTTCCAAGTCGGATATCGAGCGAGTCGAGGCTGATAGGCAGGCAGACATGCCAACCAGCTATGGCTCGACTCTCAGCTCGAAAGAACTCGATGACCTGGTGAGTTATCTCATGGTTTCTGCAAAAACCAGCGAGTCTTCACCCAGCAAAGGAACGGAGGACCGGGAATGAGAATGGCAATCATCTGTCTGGCAGCAGCCTTGCTGCTCACGTTCGCCGCAGGACCAGCCTGCGGTGCTGACGCTCCGCGCCAGTTCGCGCTGCAAGCCGGATCACCGGAGTTCTGGAACCTTATCGACCATGACGCCAAACTCGACATGATCGCCACCGGCTTCGGTTTCACCGAAGGGCCGGTATGGGACGAGCAAGGATTTCTTTATGTCAGCGATGAGTCGCAGAACAAAATCTTCCGCGTGTATGCCGATGGAAGAAAAGAAGTCGTCATCGCGCTCGGCGATCCCGACGGGAACACCTACGACCGCAAGCACCGCCTCATCGATTGCGCCAGCGAATTGCGCGCTGTAATTGAAGTCACGCCCGACGGGAAATATAAGATTCTGGCCGACCACTACGACGGCAAGAAGCTCAATACTCCCAATGACATTATTGTGGGCCCCGACGGCGCTCTGTATTTCACCGATCCGACCAGTGATTTTTTCCCTGGCGCCTCCACGGAACTCTTCTACCAAGGCGTCTACCGTCTGGATGACAGCGGCAAGCTCACACTGCTGACCAAAGAAATCGCCCAGCCCAATGGCCTCGCGTTTTCTCCGGACGGCAAGCACCTCTACGTTGACGACGACGAAGAGAAAAATATCCGCGTCTACGATGTTGCCGCCGACGGCACGCTCAGTAACGGCCGCGTCTTCGGCGACGAACAGGGCGGAAAGGGCGAGGGCGTTCCCGACGGGATGCGGGTCGACAAGAACGGAAATATTTTCGTCACCGGCCCGAAAGGCATCTGGGTCTGGGACGCACAGGGCCATCACCTCGGAACCATCGTCATGCCCGAGCAGCCAGCCAACCTCAACTGGGGCGACCCCGACCACGGGACGCTCTACATTACCGCTACGAAATCCGTCTATCGGCTGAAGACCAAAACCCAAGGCTACGTCCCTTACCTGGAAGTCAAGGGCCCATAGCCGAAGAAAATCAGGGAATCTCATGCCATCGCGTTGGATGACTTACCCAGCTCTCTTTTTTCTGATCGGATTCATGATTCTGCCTCGATCCGCTGACGCGCAAACCGTCCGCGTCGATACCTCCCACTCAACCAACTCTTTCGTCCCGACGGAAGCTCTGGGGGCGGGAATCGATCGCATGCCGGCCGCAGCGGTGGAGAAATACTTCAACCAGCCGCCGTTGCCGGCGATTCTGGCGGCGGGATGGCAACCGGTCACCTATCGCCAGAATACCGAACTCGCGGTCGAGGCCTGGCACTGGAATCCGCAAGGCACGTGGAGCGACCCCAGCGGAAAAGGTTACTTTACCGGTTCCACCAGTTTGGGCGACCTGATCCGTCACTCCTACGGTTATCCTCTGCCGCACCGCGGTTTCACGCGCAATGAGGGCACGGAGTCGCGCGGTTATTCCCGCATGACCGATGGCGATCTGAATTCTTATTGGAAGAGCAATCCATATTTGACCAAGGCGTTTACCGGCGATGACGACTCCCTGCATCCGCAGTGGGTGGTGATCGATATGGCGACGCCGCAGGACATCAACGCTCTGCGCATCGCCTGGGGTGATCCATTCGCGACGCAGTATGTAGTCCAGTATTGGACTGGAGAAGAGGCGATCAAGCAGCCCACCAAGGGCGCTTGGGTCGCGTTTGCCGGCGGTGTGGTTACCGATGGCAAAGGAGGCACGGTCACCATCCCACTCACGTCGTCGCCTATGACGGTGCGCTTTATTCGCATCTGGATGACGCAATCCTCGAATACTTGCGACTCCCACGGCTCGGCCGATGTACGCAATTGCGTCGGCTACGCCATTCGCGAGCTCTACGTCGGAACGAACGACGCCAACGGATTCCATGATCTGGCGCGCCACACTCCCGATCAGGACCAGACCACGACGTTTTGCTCCTCGATCGATCCCTGGCATGAGCCATCGGATATGGGACCGACCTTTCACGAGCAGGTGGGACTCGACCTTTTCTATAACAGCGGATACACGCGAGGTTTACCCGCGATGATTCCCATCGCCATGCTCTACGGTACGCCCGAAGACGCCGCGGCCGAGATCGCCTACGTGGAGAAGCGCGGCTATCCGATCTCCTATGTCGAGATGGGCGAGGAACCCGACGGGCAATACACAATTCCAGAAGACTACGCCGAGCTGTACCTGCAGTTTGCCCGTGCACTGCATCGCGTGGACCCGAAGTTAAAGCTCGGCGGGCCTGTTTATACAGGCCAGGATGAAGACATTGTGGTTTGGCCCGATGCGGAGGGAAGAATCTCCTGGACCGGTCGTTTTCTTGATTATCTGAAATCTCACGGCCGCATCCAGGATCTGGCTTTTTTCCCTTTCGAGCATTATCCCTATGAGCCCTGCAAGATCAGCTGGAGCAGCCTCTACGATGAGCCGCGGCTGGTCAGTCACATCCTGCAGGTATGGCGCGACGACGGATTGCCGCCCGGCATCCCCATGTTCATCACCGAGTCGAATGACACCTGGGATACGGGAGAATCCTCCGTCGATATTTTTGGCGCCCTCTGGCTGGCGGATTATGCGGGAGCATTCTTCAATGCCGGCGGAAAGGCGCTCTACTACTTCCATTATCTTCCGCTCGGCGTACACGGCGGCTGCAACAACTCGGGCGGGACTTTCGGGATGTTCACTACCACTCGCGATTACGATATCGAAAAGCCGACGTCACAGTTCTTCGCCAGCCAGTTGATCAACACCGAGTGGGTGCAGCCCGGCAGCGGCGAACACAAGACTTTTTCCGCCGCTAGCGATCTTGTGGATGCCGCAGGACATGCGCTCATTACGGCCTACGCCTTGTTGCGGCCGGATGGGCAGTGGTCGCTGATGCTGGTCAATCGCGACCAGGAAAATGCTCACACCGTACACATCGAGTTTGATGATGGGTCGGCGGCGCCGCGCTTCTTTAGCGGACCAGTGAGGGTTACGACCTTCGGCAGCGCGCAATACCAATGGCATCCCGCGCCCCAGGGAGGCTTTCCTGATCCGGATGGCCCGGCCGCAAAGTCCAGCATCAATGCCAATACCGCGACCGCCTACGAACTGCCGAAAGCTTCCATGACCGTGATCCGCGGAACGATCGCCAAAGCCGCGAGCGATCGCTAATACTGGCTGGGATTTTCGGCATAGCGCCGGAAGAAGCTGTCAGGTTTCCACTGCGGGCGCTGCCCATCGGCCACTGAAATCATCAGCCCGCGCACGATCTCCTCATACAGCGCAGCCGCCGAGAGATCGACGGGCTGGTTCACATCATCCGAGGGCGCGTGGTAGCGCTGGGTCAGCCAGTCTTTGAAGATCTTGGCTTGCTCGGCGTTGCCGGGTTCCGGCGCGATTCCCATCGCCAATGATGGGATTCCGTGGCGGATGAAGTTGTACTGGTCGCTGCGGATGAAGAGATTGCGCTCCGGCTGTAAATCGGGCTGTGCGACCACCCCGTGCTCCTCCGCCACCTGCCGGGCATCATCGCCGAGATCGGACTCCCCAAGCCCCAGCACCGTCAGCCGCTTCAAGGGAACAATCGGCAAAAACATGTCGACGTTGATATCGGCCACCATCGATTTCGGATCGACTGTCGGATAAGCAGTAAAGTATCGGGAACCCAGCAGCCCTTTTTCTTCTCCAGTCACGAAGACGAACAGCAAAGAGCGCTTTGGTTTGTCTCCGGATTTCTTCAGCGACGTGGCAACATCCATCAGCAGAGCGCTGCCCGAGGCGTTATCCATGGCGCCGTTGTAGATGCGGTCACCGTTGATGGGTTCGCCGATACCGACATGATCGATGTGCGCGGAGAGCACTACATATTCTTTCTTCAGCTCGGGATCGCTGCCCGGGAGCTTCGCCACCAGGTTGGCGGACTCGACCGTCTTATTCTCCATTTTGGCGACTGCCTTGATCGAGACCGCCAACGGGAAACGCGGCAGCTGCTTGCGCTCCTTAGCCAGGGGAACGAGTTCATCGAAAGTGTGGCCGGAGCCGGCGAACAACATCTCGGCGTGACGCGGATTAAAAGTGACCGCAAGCTTTTCTCCCTCGGTGTCGTTGAACTTGGGGTCGGCGAGGGTCATGCTGATGTGGTTGCGATTCAAGGCCATGCGCGACCAGGGAACATCCATCGAAACGGGACTGGGAATAGCGATGATGCCGATCGCGCCGGCCTTGCTCAGCGTCTTCCACCGCTGTGCCGCCGTTTCGTGATGCGCCGCCAGAGCACCGGGAACTTCCGCAGGCGAGCCCATGATGATCACCACGACTTTGCCATTGAGGTCGAGCCCCGCGAGATCGTCATAATTCTGCTCGGGAATCGACAATCCGTATCCGGCAAACACCAGCGGCGCCTGCACTTCGGGAGCAAGATCGATGCGCGTGCTGAAATAGGCGTCCTCGCCGAGCGTAAGTGGCTCGGTTGTTCCATCGTGGATGAGGGCAAGGCTGCAGTCCTTCTCGATGATTTGCCGCGTTCGGAACTTCACCGGCTGGTAGAAGCCGTCGCTGCCTGCCGGTTCCAGTCCGGCCTGCTTCAATTGCAAGACTACATAGGACTCGGCCTTCTGCAGACCTTTGCTGCCCGTCTCGCGCCCTTCCAGCTTGTCGGCCGCCAGCACCTTGACGTAATCCCACCAGGTCTTGCCGTCGAAATGCATCGAGCTTTGAGCTAGCGCGGCGATTCCCACAAGAACAACGGATAGGAAGACATATCTACGAGGCATTCGAGACCCTCCGAATCGACAAGGTAAAAAGAATAACAGGAGTTGTCTTCGTCGCGTGCGCCGCCGCTTTATGCTCTAGGTTGCTGGTACCTGATATTTGTTGAGCACATCGTCGCTTGAAACCACTCCTTCGAGCTTGAGGAAATCGGCGCGGCTGAGCACCGGTACCAGAGGCGTCTGGTGAACATGGCGAAGCGCCATTTCGAGCGGATAGTCGGGATGCAGGTATGGCAATCGCTGCGGCGGCAGCAACGATCCCAGCGTCATCTCCATCTTACCCTCGCTGGCAAAGCGCTTCAGGCTGTCGCGCGCAATACTGCCCCAACCGGTGGGACGCAGGCGCACCAGAAAAACGCTTTCCGGCGACAATTCAATCTGCTGGTTGGCCTCCTGCACGGTGGCGGCGGAGTCCAGAATCGGAACCGGCGGAGGCCTCATAGCATCCTCAACCCGCAGGATTGTTTCCTCGCGCTGCTCCTCGAGGGAAGGCAGTTCTAGTCCGTCCTGTCGAGTGAGCAGGTCAAAAATCGGGATTGGCTGCAGACTACGGGCAATGACATAAGCAAACGCGTTGGCCAATATGACCGGCACGATAATGGAATAATCCCCGCTGACCTCCAGCACCATAAAGACCGAAGTCATCGGCGCGCGCAGAAATCCAGCGAACAACACGCCCATCCCCACCAATGCGTAGGTTCCGGTCGTCCCGGTGAGGTGAGGGTAGAAGTGCCGTTCCACGCCTCCGACTGCCCCGCCGAGCATGGCTCCAATGAAGAGTGTGGGAGCGAACATCCCTCCGGGCGTGCCGCTCACGAAGGAAAGCGTAGTAGCGAGAATTTTCAGTCCGGCGAGGATAGCCAGCATTTGCCAGGTGAACTGATCGTGCATGGCCTGGTCCATGGCTTGATAGCCGGCGCCCATAATCTGAGGCGCGCCATAATATCCGATCAAGCCGATGATCAGTCCCGCGAGTGCCGGCTGAAAATAGAGAGTCGCTCTCGGCAGCGCCCGCAGGCGCGGGCGCAAATAAGCGACACCGCTGGCGAAAATGGCGGCGGCCAGGCCCCCGGCAATCCCCAGGACAGCATAGGCGATCAGTTCGGACGGGTGCACTCCGGTCAAAGGAGGAATGCGGAACAGCGGCTGCGCGCCCAGAAACCATCTCACAATCACCACGCTGGAGATCGCAGAGAGCACGACTGAGCCAAGAATGCCGGCGCTCCAGCGGCCAATGACTTCTTCGATGACGAAGAGTACAGCGGAAATCGGCGCGTTAAACGCCGCAGCCAGTCCGGCTGCTGCGCCCACCGGCGCCAGCAGGCGTACTTTTTCGCGCGAAAACTTCATGCGGCGGCCCAGCGCCCACGCCAGGCTGGCACCGATCTGCAACGACGGATCCTCCGGTCCAAGTGATTGCCCGGAGCCGATGGCCAGCGCCGCCGTGATGAATTTTCCAACCGCCGTGCGGAACGGGATATATCCGTTAAAGATGTACAACGCGGCCTTGGTCTGGTTGACTCCGCTCCCGCGTACTTGCGGAAACACGTGGATCACCAGTGCCGCAATCAGAAGTCCGACCAATGCCGGAGCCAGCAAGACGCGGAGCGTGTGCGCTTCGGGAGTCGGGCCCAGCAGCGCAATGCTGGTCCATTCAATGGAAAGCCGGAAGCAGACGACCGCCAGTCCGGCAAAAATACCGATGAAGACGGCCAGCACCAGAAAGAATCGCTCTTCCGTGAGCGTGGTCCCCGGGAACGCCACCGCTTTTTTGCGCACAGGAAGCGGCGAGCTTTCAGGTGCGTCAGCCGCGGGCGCGGAGAACATGCTCATTGCTCAACCCCGGCGCGGTTTTGTGCGAGCAACAACAATGCCTGATCCTGCGGGGTCGCACCGCAACTTTCTGTTTGCTGTTCGATCTGCAATATGAGATCCATAACCTCATCAGCTAGCCCGGATTCGCCGTTCGGACCCAGGCGAGCCAGTTTCTTCTTCATATCCAGCCAGTTCGCTTTCAGCGGAGATACCGCAGGCGGATTCGTGCCGGGATTCGGATTCACTGAAGAAGTCGCACAGGCGTCGATCCGCTTTCCACCCTCTTCGAAGATGGAGCGAATCCGGCGCAGGCGCTCGCCCGCCGAAACGCCACGTCCAAACGGGTCAACCGCAAGAATGGTTTTACTGATCTCGAGTGTTTGCGCGCTCTGAGAATCCTCAGGATTTTGCGCTTCCGCAGCCGACAGGTAGCGTGCCGCAGTTCGGTACCGGGCCAGATGAAACGCGGCTTCCCCAGCGCCGGCCAGCGCCTGAGGCTCTCCATGGTCGCCCTGCAAAACGCGCTGATACGCGAGAAACGCATTGGAATAGTCCTGGGCACGCATGAAAAGATCTGCCACGCGCAACTCCAGCTCCGGCCGGTGCGGCAGGCTGGCCGAAAGTGTGATCAGCTCCGCCTGTGCCTGCGGCTTGGCATTCTGGCGCAGCAGAAAATCGATGAGTTCGAACCAGGCATTGAACCGCTTCTGGTCGGGATCCGACGGCCACACTCCGTAAATCGCGTTGTGGTAGTACTGAATGGTTTTGTCGAGTTGCCCCTCACGCTCCGCCAGGCGGCCCAAAGCCAGGTTTACTGCGCCGTCCTGCGGGGAACGCTCCCAAAGACTTACCAGGTAAGTTTCAGCCTCGCCGGTGCGCCCGGTATCGCGCAGGGCGCGCGCCAGGCTGAGCTGATATTGAAAGTTATCGTGGTCGTAAGACAGCGCGGCTCGGAAGTGTTCGACAGCTTTCTCCGGCTGGCCCGCCTGCTGTTCCGCGAGACCTCGTTCATATAAATGGCGTGCCAGAGCTTTCTGCTGCTCGTTAAAACGGTTGCTCAGCCGCGTGACCGCGGCAAAACCCATGACGGCGAGAACAGTGAGCCATGCGATCACCACGGCCGGACGGCTCATCAGTCGCCGTAGAGGGATCCGATTCAATCGCACAGGATTTTATGGTAAATCATTCGGGCGGTGCGCAACCGGAAACCTCAATGACCGGTAGTGGTTCAGTTTGGTGCGTCATCCCGAGCCGCCCTCGTTGGGCAAGCGAGGGATCTGGGCGCGACGTGCGAATCAGGCGCTGGCCAGCAACAATTCCGCGGCCACCAAGTCCTCTAATGCACAGCCCACGCTCTTGAACACGGTGATGCCCTGCGGATCGGGTAGAACCCGCCGCTTGCCGGTTACGAGTTCATGCAAGTCGGCCAGGATATGCTGTCGGGAAATGCGCCCTTCACCCAGCGGGATCAGGAGGTCGCCGGCTTCAGCCAGAGCGCCGTCGTATGTGTCGACCACGACGCAGGCCCGCTCAATTGTCATCGAGTCCACTTCGCGCATATTCGGCCGGAATGCGCCAACCAGGTTGAGGTGAGTGCCGGGGCGCAGCAAGTTGCCATCGAACAAAGGTTCCATCGAATTGGTGCAGGTACAGATAACGTCGGATTGCGAGGCGCAGGTTTCCGCATCCACAACTTCGACAGGAATATCCATGTCTGCCGCGGCCACCTCCACGAACGCGCGGGCTCGCCCTGGGTCCCTGCCGCACACCAGCACCCGCCGAAATTGGCGGACCAGCAATAACACCTTCAGATGAGCGAGGGCTTGCCGCCCCGTCCCGAAAATTCCCAGCACCCGCACATCCGCGCGCGCAAGCCATTGCGTGGCGAGCCCCGAGGTAGCCGCGGTTCGCAGGTCTGTCAGGTAGTTCGCCGGGATGGCCAGTTTGGGGATGGCAGTCGCGGGATCGAAAAGAATATAGGTAGCTTGAATGCGCTGATCGCCAGCTTCCGGCGTTTTCTGCACCGCAACGAACTTCATGCCCATGGCGCACCCGTCGCCGTCGTGGCAAGCCATGATCAGGAAAAAACCGAGGGCTGTTTCAACATAAACACGCGTCGGCAGGGTCACGGATCTGAAACGATCGCGGAATGCGGTTTCGAGAGAGGCGATTAGGCGAACCGGATCAAGCTGGCTCTGAACGTTAGCTTCAGTTAGCTGGCGCATTGCAGCCTGCAAGGATAACCCAGGAAGTTGGTTGCCCTCGAAGTGAAAAACATTGCATGTTGACATCTTTAATCAGCAACTCCACAATTGTGTCCTGTCATCCTCTGGCGTTCTGCCCAGACAATCGGGGAACTTTTCCACGCGGTGACTTGCTCGTTGCCACTCGGCCAACTCTATAAGGAGCATCTCCAAATATGAAGATTCGCTGCGCACGCACGTGTCAGCTGGTTTGTCTCGGCCTCCTCGCCGGCCTCGGTTCGGCGGCTGGAGTCTCGGCCCAGGAAGGCAACTCCGACTTGCTTAGCAAATTGCCACCTAAAGGCAAGTTTGTGACCTTGCCTCCCAGGCTGCGTTATGACCTGGCCCCCCCGGCGACCAAATTAGCCACATGGAATGGTTCATTCACCTACTTGGGAACGAAATATACCTACAACATGGTGGGCACAGCCCCGTCGAGCGATACGACGACCACGGTTCCGGTTTACATCATCCCTGTGAAAGTAGTGATCACGACGACTACCGGCACGAAGACTTTCAATCCCAGCCATGTTCTGTCGAATGGAAACACGGTGACACAAAACACGGTCGCATCGCCGATTTTCGACTCGACCACGACCTACACGCAGGGCGGAATCGACGTGGGAACCACCCAATACATCGATGCCTTCCAGAGGGCGAACTTCTGGGGAAAGGTCCAGACCAGCCCCGACTACCATCTGCTTCTGGGAGGTCCGACAGTCTTATCGCAACAGACCCTCAGCCCGCCCACGAACAAAGGCAGGACCGGTTCCCCGCTCGGAGTCAAGGTTGGGCTGGTGGATGTCGATTGGTTTGACGCTCAGATCCAGACCCTCATCAGCAAATTCAGCAAGATCAGGCCGAATACCTTGCCGATCTTCCTGACCTACGATGTGTACTTGACCCAGGCAGGGGGATGCTGCATCGGTGGATACCACAGCTCGGAGGGCAGCGCGGCTGCCCCACAAGCTTACGCCGAATTCACCTATGTCGACCACGCCGGGCAATTCTCCCAGGATGTTTCCGCGCTGTCGCATGAAGTCGGCGAGTGGGCAGATGACCCTCTGGTCGTCAATTTCAACGGTAACGACACTCCGTGTGGGGCGCTTGAGGTGGGTGATCCACTGGAGGACAATCCAAACTATGGCGATTATCCCTATGTCCTGAATGGATTCACCTATCACCTGCAGGATCTCACTACGCTTCCCTATTTCGGAGCCCCCGCCGGCACGTCGGTCAAGAAATTCTTCACCTTCCAGGGCGAACCCCTCACGGTTTGTGAGAACGGATCATAGGCCTTGGTTGTTCAGGGCAGCCCGCTTGCTCACAAGCGGGCTTTTTGTTTTGCCGGGTCCAGTGTCGCTACGGAGAAACGAAATCGGGTAAGATACTGCGGCCAGACGCTTTCTCAGGGAATGAACCGCGAATATCACAAGGGATATAGCCAGGAACTCCACCGCGACATGGAGGCGCTGGTCTTCGGCCACGGCGGGACGCCCCTGCTGGTCTTTCCAACTTCGATGGGAAAATTTTTCGAATATGAAGACCGGGGCATGATCGCGGCGCTGGCGTCCAAAATCGAGGCGGGAGAGTTGCAAGTATTCTGCCCCGACGCCGTAGATATGGAAAGCTGGTACAACAAGTCGGTACATCCCCGGCTGCGCGTGCTTCGCCATCTGCAATACGAGCGCTACATTCTGCACGAGTTTTTACCCTTCTTGCGCTGGAAGAATCCGACGCCGCGGCTGGTGGCAACCGGGGCCAGTTTTGGCGGATATCACGCGGTGAATTTCTCCCTGAAGCATCCGGATGTGGTCACCCATTGCGTCAGCATGAGCGGAGCCTATGATATTCATCAGTTCCTCGACGGATACTACGATGACGATTGCTACTTCAACTGTCCGCAGGACTATCTGCTCAACATGAACGACGACTGGTTCCTCAGCCGCTACCGGCAGATGAAAATTGTCCTGGGATCGGCTGATTGGGACATGTGCCTCGATCAGAACGTGAAACTGTCAGAGAAACTGAACGCAAAAGCGGTGCCACATTGGCTCGACGTTTGGGGAGACAACTCGAAACACGATTGGCCGCTGTGGCAGAGAATGGCGGGGAAATACTTTTGAAGCATTCGCCACAGACGAGTGGTGCGCTTATAGCGGAGCCTCGTATATGAAAAAAATCGGTGTTCTGTTTGGCATGGAAAATACGTTTCCGCCGGCGCTGGTGGAAAAGATCAACGGCATGAAGGTGGACGGAGTGAAGGCCGAGTCGGTCAGGGTCGGCGGCGTGAAGATGTCCGACCCCAGCGGATATCGCGTGATCGTCGACCGCATCTCGCAGGACATTCCCTTTTACCGCGCCTTCCTGAAAAACGCCGCGCTGACCGGAACGATCGTGGTCAACAATCCTTTCTGGTGGACGGCGGACGACAAGTTCTTCAACTATGCGCTGGCTGCGAAGCTGGGAGTGGCGATTCCGCCGACTGTACTTCTCCCGCACAACAAACACCCTGAGGGCACGACCGACCAGTCGATGCGCAATCTGATTTATCCGCTGAACTGGGAGGAGATTTTCGACTACGTCGGCTTCCCGGCATTCCTGAAGCCCTATTCCGGTGGCGGCTGGAAGCATGTCTACAAAGTGCACTCGCCGGAGGAGTTCTTTCATCACTACAACCAGACCGGCGACCTGTGCATGACCCTGCAGCGTGGCGTCGAGTTCGATGAGTACTACCGCTGCTATGTGATCGGGCAGGAGAAGGTTCATGTCATGAAATATGACCCCAAGGCGCCGCATCATGAGCGTTATGTGAAGGGGAATCCGCCGCCCTCAACCGCAAAACTACAGGAGCGAATCGTGAAGGATGCGCTCACACTCTGCCGAGCGCTCGGATATGACATGAATACGGTCGAATTCGCGGTGGAAGCTGGAGTGCCTTACGCCATCGATTTCCTGAACCCGGCCCCGGACGCGGAAATCACCTCCGTTGGCCAAGCCAACTTTGAATGGGTCGTGGATGCCATCGCCGACATGGCAGTGCAGAAAGCCTTGAGCGACGAGAACCCGGCGCGCGAACTCAGATGGGCCGCATTTCTGGCCGGGCCCGTCGGTGTTCCGGCAACGGCAAAGAGAAAGAGAGCCAAGGCCTAAATCTGGGGGACGGGTGCCCTCGTCAGGTTTGAAAGACAGCTGGCGCTTTGCCGGATGTCCGGGGACAAGCGTCCCCCACGCGATCATAGAGCCGAAAGTCCGGGTACTTTTCCTCAGGCGATTGTTATACTGGTTGCCGCCCTGTTGCAAGAAAC
>Ga0335081_10011934_pt1 | contig 14065 bp, 10 predicted proteins | sample Lox_Sample_35_FD_206713 | JGI IMG/M metagenome (GOLD analysis project Ga0335081, IMG submission 206713) | Soil microbial communities from Loxahatchee National Wildlife Refuge, Florida, United States - Lox_Sample_3.5 | ecosystem: Environmental > Terrestrial > Soil > Wetlands | place: USA... | reverse complement strand
ATCCCAAGGAGACGCAACAGGCGATCTTTGCGGCGAAGAACTACATCGAACAGAACCTCTGCTGGGAGCTCAACCTGACCATGGTCACGGTCCCGTTGATCGTAAGCGCAGAGAGCGGCGTAAACGACTACCTGGACCGCGACGGCTCGCGCACTCCGATTGAGTTTCACATCTCCAACGACTACGACCAGCACCCCATCGACGCCCAAGTGGTGCAGGCGGCAACCAAATGGAAGCGGATGGCGCTCCGGCAGTTTGCCATGCAGCCGGGCGAGGGCCTCTGCACCGATATGCGCGCCGTGCGCAAGGACTACTTCCTCGACCACGACCACAGCGCCTACGTGGACCAGTCATCGTCGACACCGAGCGCTACCTTCAGGAACTGTTCCCGCTCTTGAAGACGGATAGGTATCCCGCCCTACCCGAGAAGCTGACCTTCCTGCACGCCGAGGACATCCTGGCGATGTATCCCAAGCTGCCGCGCAAGCAGCGCGAGACGGCGGTGCTGCAGGATTATCCGGCGATCTTCATTCTCGGCATCGGCTGGCCGCTCAAGGACGGCTATCCGCACGAAATGCGCGCCGCGGACTACGACGACTGGTGTACGGAAACGCGCTCCGCCAAGGGCCAGCCCCGGCACGGCCTGAACGGCGACATCCTGGTGTGGAATCCCGTCACCCAACGCCGGCACGAGCTGAGCTCCATGGGCATCCGCGTAAACGCCGAGACTCTCCAGCAGCAACTGGAAATGACGGGCCAGCTCGACTTCCTCAAGTTCCCCTACCACCAGGCGATTCTGAACAACGAGATCCCGCTCAGCATCGGCGGGGGCATCGGGCAGTCGCGAACCCTCATGCTGCTGCTGCGCAAAGCGCATCTGGGCGAGGTGAGCGTGACGGTGTGGCCTCAGACGCTCAAAGACATGTGCGCGCGAAAGAATATTCACGTCCTGGAGTAGGCAGTGATGAGGGGAGCACCGACTCCGGCGGGCGGAGACATCACCCGACGATGTCCCCGCCCGTCGCGCCGACCCTCCCGGTCGTGAATGTCCCGGATGACAGGCCTCGATTCCAGCCGTAGTTTAAAGCAATGGCAGCGCCGCCAGCAGGGCATCGGGCGACGCGTTGTCCCCGAAGGTGCGGCTCAGGTGGGCGAAGAGATCGACATTGCCGGGGCCGAAGACGAAACTGCCGCCGAGCTGGAAGGGGTTCCTGCCTAACTTCGACTGCGCGAACCCGCCGGCTCGCGCCCGGGTTCGAGCGGCAGCGTTGTCGCGCCGAAGAAGGTGCAGCAACGAGCCGGACTTGAGGCCGGCAGCCTTGTAGGTTTTCCTTTCCTCGTCAATCAGCAGCGGAAATGTGATTCCCGTCTCGTCGCGAAACGCCCGGGCATAATGGCTGTCGCCGAGCCCGACCGCCGCCAGTCTGGCTCCTCTCTCGTGAAAAGCCTGCTCGCGCTCGCGCAACTGCGCGACGTGCTCGCGGCAGAAGATTCAGCCGTAGTGGCGGAGGAATACGATGACCGCCGGCCCGTCAGCCCACAGCGACCCGAGGCGGAGCGGTTCGCCGTTGCTATCGGGCAGGACGATCGCGGCCAGTCTGGCGCTCAGTGAGGGCTCCATAGCATTCAACCTGGAGGCTGGCGCGCGGCGGCGCGCAGCCAAACCGCCCTTCTGAGTTTTCCAGCATGCGGGTGCGGAGTCAAGCGCGAGCGGGAGGCGTGGGGCGCCCAAGCCCCAGGCGTTCTGCCCGCCCGTTGCCGGGCGCACCTTGCCGGAGCGGCAGGCTTGGCGGAATAATGTCTGCGTGAGCTCCGTCCTGGAGTTGAACCCTGAACAGCGCGAAGCGGTGGAGCACGGCGAAGGGCCGCTGCTCATTATCGCGGGGCCGGGAAGCGGAAAAACGCGCGTCATCACCGAGCGCATCGTGCGCCTGCTCGGGGGAGGGGATTCAGCCGCCGCCCGGACGGGGCCCGAGAGCATTCTGGCGCTGACCTTCACCAACAAGGCCGCCCGCGAAATGCAGTGGCGCGTGCGCGACGCGCTTCCGGAGCTCGAAACACACCCCGCCGTATCCACTTTTCACGCCTTTTGCAAACAGATACTCGTGGAGCAGAATTTCGACCAGCAACTGCTCGACAAGGTGGACCTATGGATTTTCCTGCGCCGGCGCATGCGGGCGCTCGCGCTCGAACACTACTCCAAACTCGCCGAGCCCGGGGCCTTTCTCCACGATTTGAATGAATTCTTTTCGCGTTGCCAGGACGAACTGGTGGAGCCGGACGACTTCGCCGCCTACGTGGCCGGGCTCCGCGCCGAATTCGAGCGCGGCTCTGCGGACGGTTTCGATCTCGAGGGGGTGGAAAGGAAGGAAGAGCTTGCCCGGGTCTTCCGGCGCAGCCGGGAGCTTCTGGAACAGGCCGGCTGCACGAGCTTCGGCAGCTTGATCAGCGAGACCTTGCGTTTGTGGGACCGCGAACCGCACCTGCTCGCCCGCCATCGCGAGCGGTTTCGGCACGTGCTGGTGGATGAGTTCCAGGACTCGAACTTCGCGCAGGTGGAGCTCCTCGAGCGCCTCGTAGTGTCCCCCTTCAACATCACGGCCGTCGGCGACGACGACCAGGCTATCTACCGCTTCCGCGGCGCTTCCCATGGGGCTTTTCAGATGTTCGACCGCGCCTTCCCCGGGCACCGCACGGTCTACTTGAACCGAAACTACCGCTCCACCCGGAAAATCCTGCGCTCCAGCCAGATCGTTATCGCCCGGAACGAGGGGCGCTACGAACGAAAGCCGCCGCTACGAACCGAAAACCCGGAGGGAACGCGCGTCTTCCTGCTGGAGTGCCCCGACGACCGCAGCGAGGCAGTTTGGGTGGCCGGCGAAATCAATCGGCTCTTGAAGCAAGGCGTGCGGCTGGGCGATATCGCGGCGCTCTATCGGAGCCACCTCCATCGCGAGCGGTTGGTGGAAGAATTTCGCCGGCGCGGGATCGCCTTCAATATTCGCGGACTCTCCATTTTAAAGACTCCGATGGTGCGGGACCTGATCGCCTACCTCCACCTGATCCACTCGCCTCACCACACCATCAGCCTCACTCGCGTGCTGCTGGCGCCCCGCTGGCGGTTCCCTGAAGAGCTGGCCCGCGACGCGCGCCGACGCGCCAGCCAGGACCGGTCGTCGCTTTATATGGCCATTCGCGGAGTGGACCGGACACTTTTCGCCGCGGATCTGAGGCGGACAGGTTGGGATGAGCTGGACAGCATGCTCCGCGGGTTGCGGGTGGTGGCGCGCCTCGCCCCGATGACGGCGCTTCTCGATCGCCTTCTCGGCGAGCTCGGCCTCAACGCGCTCGCGGCCGGCGCCGAGCGCGACCGCGTGCATGCGCTGCAGGAGTTCGTGAAAGATTGGGAGAAGAAATACGAGGCCGGCAGCCTGGCGCCGCCCGATCGCGGCCAGGACCACCCGGCAAGCGCGCTGGCGGATTTCATGGACTACTTTCAATACTTCCTCGAGGCCGGCGGTCAGATCGAAGCGCCTGAACATCGCGAGGGCGCGGAGGCAGTGCAGATGATGACGGTCCACGCCGCCAAGGGTCTGGAGTTTCCGGTTGTTTTTATCCTGAGCGTCGCGCCCCAGCGTTTTCCAACGCGCGACCAGAAACCCGTCATCGAGTTTCCGGACGCTCTCCGGAAGGGGCCACCGGCGCCGGCCGGCATTCACCTTCAGGAGGAACGGCGGCTCTTCTACGTGGCCCTCACCCGGGCGCGCCAGCGGCTGTACGTCTCGGGTTTGTTCAAGCCGGGCCGCAAGCCGTCGGTGTTTGTGCAGGACTTGGTGTCGGACGCCGTGATTGAGGCCCGCGACATCGAGCGCATTAACGTTGCGCCGCTGCCCGAGGAGGCGGCCTCAGTGGGTTCCCGAGCCGCGTCCGGAGGTGCGCCGGGGTCGCGCCCTCCGTCGGAACGTGTCCTGCTGTCCGAGGGCCCTTCCGAGGCAGGCGGCCAGCGGAGGCTCTTCCCGGCGGAGGATTCCGCCCCAGCGCTCCACGCGGACCTCGAAGCGTGGGCGCACCTGCCGGTCAACGCTATTGAAGAGGCCGGTCGCCCGCTGGTGTTGAGCGCGACCGCCATCGAGAGCTACCAGAGCTGCCCGCTCAGGTTCAAGTTTCAGCATCTGCTGAAGATTCAAACGCAGCCTCAGGCGGTGGTCACCTTCGGCGCCTTGATGCACGAATGCGTGCGCCACTATTTCAAGCTTCGCCAGGAAGGCACGCCGCGATTCGAAGACGTGGCGGAGTTCTTTCAGCGCTCCTGGAAGGACACGGGCTTTGAGGACGAGTATCATGCCCAGGAGGCGAAGCGGCGGGGCCTCGAGCAACTGCGAGGGTTCGTGGAGCGGCAGAACGGGGTACCGGCGCCGAAGGCCCTGGTGAGCGAGCAGGGCTTCAGCTTTGAGGTGGACGGCATCCGGCTGCAGGGACGAATCGATCAGGTGCAGGCGATGGATCCCTCCGGCGGGCCGGCGACGGCTCCCGCGAGCGCGCCGCCGCGGGCAGGCCGGCTCCTGGGCCACGACGATGCGCACCCCGGAGTGAAACATGCCTCTCCACCGGCGCCGGGTACTCAAGTGGAATTGATCGACTACAAGACGGGCCGGCCGAAGACGCAGCAGGATGCGGACAGGAGCCTGCAGCTTTCGGTGTATGCTTTCGCAGCCGAACGCGCGCTCGGCCTTCGCCCCGCCCGGCTGACGTTTTACAATCTGAGCAACAACGAGGCCGTTTCAACCGTGCGCACCGCCAAGGATCTCGACGAGTTGGTGGGCGAGATCCGGGACGTTGCGCACGCGATACGCGAGCAGCGGTACGAACCCACACCCGGCTATGTTTGCCGGCGTTGCGAGTTCGCCGCCATCTGCCCGACGCAGGAAGAAGCCTAGCGATAGCGCCTAGGAGACGCCGCCTCCGCCAGCGCCGGACGGCCATCCCAAGGTGAATCTATGAACTCCTTAATCGCCCTTGGCATTGCGGCCGGCCTGGTGTTGGGCGCGGTGTCGACTTGGATGATCGCTTCGGGCCGCCTGCGTCAAGCCGAGGGGCGCGCGGTCGGAGCCGGGGCGGAGGCCGACGCCTTGCGCCGGCAGCACGACGCCGCCCAGCAGGAGATTGCAGGCCTGCGTCAGAGGCTCGAAGTCGAACAGCGGGCCCGGGCGGTGGCGGAGACTTCGCTTGAAGCCGGACAGAAGAGCCTGGAGCAAGAGCAGCAACTCGTGAAGGAGGCCCAACTCCGTCTGACGGAGACCTTCAAAGCCCTCTCCGGCGACGTTCTGGCTTCGCAAAGCCATTCCTTCCTCCAGCTCGCCCAACAATCGTTCAGCACCCTGCGCGCCGAGGCCGAAGGCGAGCTGGCCACCCGCCAGCAGGCGATCGAATCGCTGGTGGGGCCGCTCGGCGACTCGCTTAAGACCTACGGCGAAATGCTGCGGCAGATGGAGAAGGCTCGCGCCGAGGCGTACGGCAGCCTGACGAGCGAGATCAAAGGTCTGCTGGCCGCCAACGAGAGCCTCCAGCGGGAGACGGGAAACCTCACCGCGGCCCTGAAGGGCGGGCCGCAGGTTCGCGGCCGGTGGGGCGAGATGACGCTGAGGCGTGTGGTGGAACTCGCGGGAATGTCGGAACACTGCGATTTTGCCGAACAGGAGACGCTGACCTCGGAGGGCGAACGGCTTCGCCCTGATTTGATCGTGCACCTGCCCGGCGGGCGCCGCATCGCAGTCGATGCCAAGGCGCCCCTCCAGCCTTTTCTCGACGCCACCGAGGCCGCCACCGAAGCAGAGCGCCGCCAGCGCCTCGAGCACTACGGACGCGTGGTGCGCGCCCACATGAATCAGTTGGCGGGGCGGGCCTACTGGGAGCAGCTTCATCCTTCACCCGAGATGGTGGTGCTCTTTCTCCCCGGGGAGTCGTTTTTCAGCGCGGCCCTCGAGCAGGACCGCCTGCTGATCGAAGACGGAATGCGGAAACGCATCGTGATCGCCACCCCCACCACACTCATCGCCCTTCTCCACGCGGTGGCGTATGGCTGGCGGCAGGAGCAGGTGGAGGAGAGCGCGCAAAAGGTGAGCGACCTCGGACGCCAGCTCTACGAGCGCATCCGGACGTTCGCCGGACACTTCGGCGAAGTCGGCGTGGGACTCAAGCGGTCCGTGGATTCGTTTAATCGCGCGGCGGGCTCGCTCGAAAGCCGCGTGCTGGCCGGTGCGCGCAAATTCAGAGAGCTGGGAGCGGCGGCGGGCGACGAGATTCAGGAAATGGAGTCGATCGACGAGGTGCCGCGCGGCTTGCGCGCGCCCGAACTGTGCGGCGAGCCGCCGGCGTCCGAACCTGCGTCCGGTCCAGAGTCCGACCCCGCCGGAGAGCAGGAAAAACGCCCCTAAAAAGAATTCGGGGATGCATCGCTGCATCCCCGAATGTTCCGTCTAACTGTCTCGAAGAAGCTTATCTCTTCTTCTTGGCTTTCTTCTTCGTTGCCATTCTATTCTCCTCTCCTCGTTTCCAGATATTCCGCCAGTTGAGCTGGCGGAGCGCGTTGTCAGCTTCAATGTATAGTGACTGCGTCTTCTATTGTCAAGAAAAAAGTGAGTGCATCGTGAGCGAAATCATCGCACGCTCATCCACTTCAGCGCGCACCGGCGGACCTGCGCGACTAAAATCGGAGGCGATAGCGTGCGGTGGGCGCCGGCTGGCAGAGCGAACCGCAGCCTGCGCTCGCGGACTTCAGGCCGCCCGGCGCAGCTGCCCTGAAAAATGGTGACGGTTGCGTGAGTCGCGCTTCCGCCGTAACGCGCGCGGACGAATTTGCATCATATCGAGAGGTTCATTCACTCTGAACTCTCATGCGAATGGCAGCTGATCGATCCAAGCTTCGAAGTTCGGGTCTCGCGCTGATGTGCTGCCTCACTTTCGTCCCGGCCGTATTCCGGGCATTCCAGTTGGCGAGCCCACAAACCCCTCAGGCCCAGGAACCCACGCTCAAGGTGAACGTAAACGTCGTCAACGTTTACGCCGTGGTCCACGATCACAAGCGCCTGGTCCCGGACCTCAACAAAGACGATTTCGAGTTAACCGAAGACAATGTTCCTCAGGAAATCCGTTACTTCTCGAGGCAGTCGGATACGCCTCTAACCCTGGCGCTGGCCGTCGACACCAGTCCCAGCCAGCAAGGAGTTCTCTACGCTGAGCAGCAGGCCGCCAAGCAGTTCGTCCGCGAGGTGCTGCGTCCGAAGGACGCATTTGCCGTCCTGCACTTCGACCTCGAAGTCGAGCTCTTACAGGATTTCACCCGGGATGTTCAGTACCTTACGAAGGCCATCGACGAAACCCAAATCAACGGCGGCGGCGCGAGACCGATGCCGAGCACCTTCCCTACCAACGGGGCGTGTTGCACGCAGCTCTACGACGCGGTTTACCTGGCGGCGCACGATCTGTTGGGCAACGAAGCCGGCCGCAAGGTGCTGATCCTCGTCACCGACGGCCAGGATGAAGGGAGCAAGGAAACGCTGAATGAGGCGGTGGAATCCGCGCAAAAGGCCGACGTCATCATTTATTCGATACTGCTTGTCGACCGGTCTGCCTATGGGGGCGGGATGTGGTACAGCGGCGAATCCGCCCTGGGCAAGCTCTCAAACGAAACCGGGGGCCGCGTAATCCGGGCGGACAACGAGCGCAACACTTCAGAAGCGTTTCAGGAGATCGCCGCCGAGTTGCGCACGCAGTACCAGCTGGGCTACACGCCGTCTAACAACAAAGCCGACGGCACCTACCGACACATCAAGGTCCGCGTGAAACAGGGTCATGATGTGGTCCAGGCCCGGCGCGGTTACTACGCACCCTCCAACTGAGCGCTCCGGCAACGAGCGGGCCGCGGCGTCTCACGGTTCAGACTGAAACCTGCCGGCGGGTGCTCGTGCTCTCCACGTCCCGGGGCACCCCCGGGCCCGCTTCAGCCTGTGAAGGGACGCGCCCTACGGGGCGGGGGCGTAATAGCCGGCCTTGGAGCGCACCCGCAGCCCCTTTTCGACGGTCTCCAGCGAGATCCTTCTGAACGTTCCGTCGCGTTTGTCGTTGGTGGAAACGTAAGCCAGGCTGTATTGGCTGCGGAGCTCGTTTTTGATCTCCTGGAAATTGGAGGCGAGGTCTGTGGCTTCGAAGGGGAAAAAGGGGCGCCCGCCTGTCCTTTCGGCGAAATACTTCAGGACATTGTCCCCGGAGCTGCCGTTGCCGTGGACGTCGTCTGTCGTCACGTTGGCGCCGCTGTTGTTGGTGCTGATCGTGTAAATGATGGCTTCAGACTGCTGAGCCATGGCCAGCGCCTCGTCCCGATCGTGTGTACTGGTGTTGTCGTGACCGTCGCTCACCACAATGAGCACGCGCCTCAGGTAGGGCCCCGTGGCCGGCAACGACAGCATCTTCTGTTTACACGCGAAATAGATGGCGTCGTAGAGGGAGGTGGTGCCGCCCGCCGCCAGTCCGCGGATGGCGCCGGAGAGCTTGTCCGTATTGTCGGTGTAGTCCTGAAGCAGTTGCGGCTCGACGTCGAAGCCGACCACGAAAGCCGCGTCGTCGCCCGGACGAATCGCGCTGTCGAGGAAATCGATGGCGGCCTCCTCCTCGAAGTGAAGCCTCTCCCGAACGCTGTTGCTGGTGTCGATGAGCACTCCGATGCGGAGCGGCAGGTCGGTCTCGCGGCTGAAGTATTGAATCTTCTGAGGTACGCCGTCTTCCGCGATGCGGAAGGCGTCGCGGGTCAAGTTGAGCCTCATGTGCCCTTTCTTGTCGGTCACTGTGAAGAGCACGTTGACGAGGTTCACCTGGCGCTTGATGGTTTCGTTGGTGTTCTGCGGAGCGGAGGATGCTTGCGCTGGGGCGGGTGGCTGGGCCGGGGCCGGCGGGTTGGCTTGTGCGCCGGCAACCGAAGCCATCAGTAGGAGCGAAAGGCCGGCCATCAGCCTTTTCTTCACGAAGCACCGCCTCGGAGACAATTATAGGAACCGCCTTCCGCGAGCGTCAAGGAAGGCGGCAGGCGAACCGCCCGCATTCGAACCCTCGCAGCGTTATCACGACCTCGAGAACTCCAGCGCCTACAGCCCTGCTCCCCTTCTATAAGGTGCGCGGCGACTTAATAGCCCTGGACGGCGTGAAGCTGCTGGCCGGCCTGGTGCTGCTGGGGTGCGGATCATTCACCGCCGGCGGCACTTACACAGCCGTGCACGTCTTGACTGGGGCGGGCCGCCGCTGCTAAAGTTTGCGCGATGTCGATGCGCTGGAGAACGCCGCTCCTGCTCCTCACCCTGTTCGCCGCCCTCGGTGTGCTCGCCCGCCAAGTGCCCGAATGCCTGAACCTGAGCGACGATGTCTCGAACGACGGCAACCTCCCGGTCCTGCTGCAGGAAGAGTTGTTGGGGCGGATTTCGGCTCCCGAAAGCCGCACCAAGTCTCCTTTCAACTGCCTCGCGGCGCCCTCCAGGCGGAAACCCTTCAACCTTCTGGCGGCAACGCTTGACGCCTTCAACTGGAAATCCGCCCGAAGTCTGCTTCACCTCCTCCGCGTCCAGCGCAAGTAGACCACGCCAAGCTGGGGTCTTCTTGTCGCCCAGCCATTTAACGCGGTGCAATCCGGGTGTCCACCGGCGCGTCGGCCGGAAGCCAGGAAGCCGGCGTTTGAATGATCTCAACCCTCGGCCCGCCAGGCGCCGTCGCGCCATTCGGGCCGTGAAACAGACGCGATTCGTTATCAGCTCAGACCCAAAATCTTCGAAAGGAAGAAAATCCTATGCCTACCCAGTCCATTGATCAGTTGCGGGGCTCCCTCCGTGGGGAGCTTATTCAGCCGACGGACGCCGCCTATGATTCGGCGCGCAAGGTGTATAACGGGATGATCGACAAGCGCCCTAACTTCGTCGCGCGCTGCGCGGATGTTGCCGACATCATGTCAGCGGTGCTGTTCGGGCGGGAAAACGAGCTACTGACCGCAATTCGCGGGGGCGGCCACAACGGGGCCGGCCTCGGAACCTGCGAGGGCGGGCTGGTCATCGACCTCTCGCCGATGAAGGGCGTTCGCGTGGATCCCGTGGCGCGCACCGTCCGGGTTGGTGCGGGGTGCGTGTGGGGCGAAGTAGACCACGCCACCCACGCCTTCGGCATGGCCGCCCCCTGCGGCTTCATTTCCACCACCGGCGTGGCCGGACTCACCCTGGGAGGAGGCATCGGCTACCTCACCCGCCGGTACGGCCTGACCATCGATAACCTCCTCTCCGCGGACGTAGTGCTGGCCGACGGCCGGTTTGTGACGGCCAGCGCAGATGAGAACCCCGACCTGTTCTGGGCCCTCCGCGGCGGCGGCGGAAACTTCGGCGTCGTAACCTCCTTTGAATTCCGCATCCATCCGGTCAGCATGGTTAATTTCGGCCCCACCTTTTGGCCGCTGGAGCAGGCTGCGGACGTCCTCCGCGCCTATCGCCAGTTCATCGTGAGCGCGCCCGAAAACGTAAACGGCTTCTTCGCCTTCCTTGTGATTCCGCCCGCCCCGATGTTCCCCGAGCATCTCCACCTCAAGAAAGTGTGCGGCATCGTGTGGTGTTGCACTGGGTCGGCCGAGCAAACCGAGGCAGCACTCAAGCCGATGCGAGCCGTGGGCCAGCCCCTCCTCGATCACGTCGGCCCCGCGCCCTTTCCCGCCGTGCAAAGCCTGTTCGACGCCCTCTTCGTGCCCGGTCTGCAGTGGTATTGGCGGGCGGACAACTTCACCGAGTTGAGCGACGAAGCCATCGCGCGCCACGTGGAGCACGGCTCCAAGATCCCCACCATGCTCTCCACCATGCACCTCTACCCCGTCAACGGCGCCGCACAGCGCGTGGGCCGCAACGACACCGCCTACAGCTTCCGCGAGGCGCTCTTCGCCGAGGTCATCGTGGGCGTCGACCCCGACCCCGCCAACGCCGAGAAGATCACCGCCTGGTGCAAGGATTACTGGGAGGCGCTTCATCCCTACTCGGCGGGCGGCGCCTACGTGAACTTCATGATGGACGAGGGCCAGGACCGCATCCAGGCGGCCTTCCGCGACAACTACGGCCGCCTCGCCGCCATCAAAAAGAAGTACGACCCCACTAACTTTTTCCGGGTGAATCAGAACATCCGGCCCGCTTCGTAGCGCGGCGGCGCCAGCGTGCCGCCGGTCCGCGCCGGTTGACATCCCATCCCGCCGGATGGCAAGATGATGATACGTGACGCGGCTCCGCTCGCTGGGGAGCCGCGTTCCGGTCTAATGCCGGAGTGGCGGAATTGGCAGACGCGCTACATTCAGGGTGTAGTGCCCGTCAGGGCGTGGAGGTTCGAGTCCTCTCTTCGGCACCAACTCTCTTCTCGCGGCCCCGTCGTCGAGGGCCCACACATCTAGCCTAGCCCTTGGGGGGCGGCGGGGGATCGCCCCGCCCGGCCCCGCGGCGGCGGTGTGGGATCGCCCCACCCGCGCCCGGAAGCGCCCGGTGGGAGCAAGTCTAATCTAAAGGACTTACGACGGCGCAGCGCCCTGCCCCCATAACCAATTTTCAACAACCTCCGGCCACGAAATACCCAAAATCCCCGGCAGGAACTTTCGAGAACTGACCCGTCCTTCCCAGTCCTTCCAAAAAAGAAAAATGTGTACGGAAGTTGCACACTTTCGCCCAAAAGGGGCCTTTTTTTGGCCTTCAAACGGTCAGATTTATGAGCACACCTGACCGGATACCGGCTTCGGCTGGGCCGGCCGCCGGGTGGAAGGTGGACACACCCGGCAAAAAAGGGCCTTTTCTGAGCCTGCAAACGGCCAGATTCTCCCAGCTCAGATGACCAGACGCGGGTTTCGGGGAGTCCTTCACGCGCTTGTCGTTTGGGCGGCGGGCGGCGCCGGCGGCGCGGCTTCGGGCGGTCGGGTTTGGACGGGGGTCACCACCACGGCGGCGAGGCACCAGCCGTGCCGGTCGAGCATGGCTTGGACGTAGGCGGCGCTCACCGGGCGCCCGGCCGCCTCCTCCACGGCCCGATGGATCACGGGAAACATCAGCAAGCCGTTCGGCCACGCCTGGCTGGCGAGCCTGCGCAGCAGGTCGGCCTCCTGCTTCCGGGTGAGCACCCGCCAGCGCGCGCCGCCCCGTCCCGCGCCTCGCAGCATCTCGTCCCCTTCCCGCAGGTAGCGGTGGTGAACGCGCGACACCGAGGTTTCGGACCACCCCAGGATGCGCGCCACCTGGCCCACGTCCAGCCCCAGCGCAACTCGCAGCAGCACGCACTGCGCCTGGCGAAACTCCGGCACGCCGCGTGCCGTCTTCATGGCCGCGTACAGTTTTTCGGCGGCGCCTTCCGCGGGCGGCGGCGCGCTTCCCTCCGCCAGCAGCGCCGCCAGGCCGCGCCGCACGTAGGCGGCATGAAACTTACTCACCGTCCCTCGCGGCCATCCCACCGCCGCCGCCACCTGCTTCCCGTCCAGGCCCAGCAGAGCGCCCAACGAGACGCACTGAATTCGCCGAAACTCCTCCAGGCTGCCGGCGCGCTCCAAGGCCGCGGAGAGCGCCTCGGCCGCTCCCGGCCCCAGCGGACGCCGCCGGCCATCCTGAAACATGCTCGCGCCGCTGTGCAGGAAACGTTTCCGCACCTGTTCCACCGCCACCACAGACCAGCCGAGCGCCGCCGCCACCTGGCGGCTGGTAAGGCCCAGCACCTCGGGCAGCCAGACGCACAGCGCGCGCTGATACTCCGCCTTGTCGCGGGTGCGCGCCGTGGCCGCCTTGAGTTGTTGAAGCGCGTCTTCGGAAAGTTTAACCCGTGCCATGCTGCCCTCCTGGGATCAGTACGCTGTCTCTACTGACACAGTAAGATACTACATGATTACTGAACCGGGCGCAACCCGGCGCAGTCCGAAAAGTGGGGCTGGGCGCAGTGAGTCAGCGCCCAGCCGTCGCGGCTCTGCCGCCCCGCTCTGCGGAAAGCCTCCGCCTTTCCGGACCGGCTCTTGAGATTGAAGCTCCCCTCGCCCTTGCGGCTCTGCCGCCCTGCCCTGCGGAAAGGCTCTGCCTTTCCGGAGCAGCTCTTGAGACTGAAGATCCCCTAGTCTCTGGCGGCTCCGCCAACGATGCTCACGGCAGCATTTTTCTGGCCGGTCGAACCACAAGCCCTAGACCGGCCTTACTCATCTCGTCACAACCGAAGGTGATACGGCTCACTGATCCTGTGATGCAACTGGGGGCATCGTCTACCCAAACAAGCTAAGCACGCCCGACTAGCCAGAGGGGGAGCACGTGGCTGGCGCAATACGAAGCCACACTCGGATTCTGCCTGGGCGAGCAGCAAGCACGACGCTCGCGATCGTGAGCCGGGCAGACGCGCTTGGCGGCCCGCCTAAAAGCCTCCCGAACCCCTGTTCGCTAATCACCAAACATCGAGCTGGCGACGTCGACGTCGCACTGGGCGCGCTCACGATCCGAACCGCCAACGACGAAACGGCTGCCTGCAACCGGCGGTCGCGCGTCTTCCTGCTGGCCCGAGCAAGAAGTAGGGGCGGGTTTCGAAACCCGCCCCTGCCGGTGTCGGGCGGGCGCCCGGGAGCGCTCGCAGCCTATGGAGCGGTGCGGCCGGAGCCCGGAACGAATAGGACACCTTCTCGGATGGCTTTAGCTGAATCGACGATGAGCAAAAGGAGGAAGTTATGAAACGCAGCACACGGGATCTTCCTAGGTCCTACGGACGCCGGTTTCACAGGAATGGCGGCGTGCTGACGAGCTGGTGGGCGAGGGCCTGCGCGGCCCTGGTGCTTTTTGCAGCGACGGCGATCGCTTTGCCGGCGCAGACTTTCACCACGCTGCACAGTTTCAACGACACCGATGGCGCCAACCCCTATGCGGGCCTGGTCCAGGCCAACGACGGGAACCTCTATGGAACAACAAAGAATGGCGGGGCCAACAACGGTGGGACAGTCTTTAAGATCACCCCAGGCGGAGCGCTGACGAGGCTTTACAGCTTTTGCTCACTAAGCAAT
>Ga0335081_10011933_pt1 | contig 14065 bp, 15 predicted proteins | sample Lox_Sample_35_FD_206713 | JGI IMG/M metagenome (GOLD analysis project Ga0335081, IMG submission 206713) | Soil microbial communities from Loxahatchee National Wildlife Refuge, Florida, United States - Lox_Sample_3.5 | ecosystem: Environmental > Terrestrial > Soil > Wetlands | place: USA... | reverse complement strand
CGTTTTGCGCCTCATTGCGATGACATATTTTGGCGTTTTGACGCGCAACTTGCTGAAAACGATTCGATCCGAAAGCCCTGCGATCCCTTTTTTTGCGGCTGTAACCCACTCTGATTTAGCGGGCTACAGACTTTGTGTCGGATTGATCATCGGTTGCAGCTCACCGTGGACCTGGGCTTGCAATTATATGGGCGTGCCCCGGTGCGAATCTTAAAAGACTCGAGGAGAGACGTTATGCGCAACAAACAAAAGGGTTTCTCGTTAATTGAGCTCTTGATCGTGGTGGCGATTATTTTGATTATCGCCGCTATTGCCATCCCGAACCTCTTGAGGGCGAAGATGGCCGCCAATGAGGCTTCGGCGGTAGGTTCTTTGCGGACGATCAACACGTCTTGCGTTGAATACTCGACGACGTACGGGATCGGCTTTCCGGCATCCTTAGGTGCCCTGGGCGGCACCGGAACAGCGACCTCGGCGTCGGCAGGGTTGATTGACTCGGTCCTGGCCAATCAAGTCAAGAGCGGCTACAGCTTCGCCTACGTGGCGGGCACGGCGGACGCAGCCGGCGCCATCGACACCTACACGATTACGGCCACGCCCGTTGTCGCAGGCACAACCGGCCAGCGGCAATTTTTCACCGACCAGTCCGGCGTGATCCGCGCAGACGCCTCCGGTGGAGGCGCGAGCGCGAACAGCACGCCCATCGGATAAAGGATCAGAATTGGGGGAGGGACAAAGCTCCCTCCCCCGATTTCTTCCGTTCGGAAGCCAGTACGAACGGGGAAGGTTACGAGGACACAAATGAAAGCCTCGAAGAGCAAATTCGAAAGTCGCGCGAATCATAAGAAAGATGCCGGTTTCTCCTTGATCGAACTGCTGGTGGTGGTGGCCGTCATCCTGATTATCGCAGCAATCGCGATTCCCAATTACATTCGATCGAAAGAGCGCGCCAACGAAGCCTCAGCCGTTGCGAACCTTCGCAATGTTTGCACTGCGGACGTCGTTTACAGCACGACCTACGGGATCAATTTTGCGTCATCGCTCGACGCTTTGGGCGGTAATCCGGCCACTCCCAGTTCCACGGCGGCTGCCTTGATCGATTCCGTCTTGAGCACGGCTCCGTATATCAAGAGCGGATTTCAGTTTACCTACGTGGTAACGGCGACCGACGCCAACGGTTATGCGGAGGCATATACGATAAACGCCGATCCGACGATACCGGGCACCACAGGCGATAAGCATTTCTATACGGACCAGACTGCGGTGATTCGCTTCAATACTTCGACGGCTGCCGGTCCGAACGACCCACCGATTCAATAAACTCAGAGGCCCAGCGGTTTTCGATCCTGGGCCGAGAGTTTTCCAAAGGGACTTGTTAGACTGTAGACGTGAAGCTGGTAGCCTTTTTCCCCTTAGCTGGCGCGCTTGCGTTTCTCGCTCTCGCATTGCCCGTTCGAGGCGACGTAAGTCCCCGCGCCGCAGCCGCGGCGCGCGCTGTGGAAGAGCACTATCACGATGCGCGCACTCTTCAAGCCGTTTTTCTCGAGCGATACAGCGATAGCCATGAGGGCGTGCAGGCCGAGTCGGGAACCGTCTATTTCAGCCGGCCTGGCCGGATGCGATGGGAATACGAAGCGCCGGAAGAAAAGCTCTTCGTTTCCGATGGCAAAACCGTCTGGTTCTACGTTCCCTCCGACCACACCGTAACTCGCGCTCCGATCAAGCAAAGCACAGACTGGCGCACGCCGCTTGCCCTGTTGACCGGCAAGGCCAAGCTTTCTCAACTGTGCCAAACCCTTGATGTCAGCCCGGAGGCTCCGGGCACGAAGGGGAACGTCATTCTGGTGTGCCGTCCTCGGGGCGAAAAGGCCAAAGCCAAGAGTTCAGGCGACGACCCGGAGGGCTCTCTGGCTCCTCTGGACCAGCAATTCGACCAGGTCCTGCTGGAAGTCGACCCGCAGACGGGCGAACTGGCGGATGTGCGGATTTTCCAGCCCGGAGGGATACAATTGGAATACAAGTTCGGAAACTGGCAGGAAAACCTGCCCTTGCCGGATCCTCTGTTTCGATTTCAAGCGCCTCCCGGAGTGGCGATCGTGGACCAACCCAAAGAGGCCGGCTCTTCAGGGCAGTGAGTTTAGGCTCATCTATTTAGGCCAAAGAACATCGCATCAAGGTGGCGGTTTCGGTCTCTAAGGGGATAAGGTAAACTGATGGGCCATGGCGGAATTCGTATGCAAAGTGGCCGATCCGGCGGGGCGTGTGTTCTCGCACGTGGAAGCTGCGCAGACGGTTTCCGAGGTTCGGCAGAAACTGTCTGATCGGGGGCTATTTGTCTACTCGGTCCAGCCGCGGGTGGGCATACTCGGCCACACGGGTCCTCGTCGTAAAGACCGTGTTCTCAAAAGTTCCGACTTTCTGATCTTTAATCAGCAATTCAATACGCTGGTCAAAGCCGGCCTTCCGATCATGAAGGCGCTCGATTTGCTGGCCGAACGCGCAGCTTCGCCGAGCTTGCAGCCGTTGCTGAGAACCGTTCGCGACAAGGTGCGTGAAGGCGCCTCGCTTTCGGAAGCTCTTGAACAGGAAGGACTTTTCCCGAAAGTATACGTTACCTCGGTTCTGGCCGGGGAGAAGAGCGGAAACCTTTCGGGCGTGTTGGACTACTACATTGCTTATCAGAAGGTGGCGAGCGGCGTTAAAAAGAAGCTCATCGCCACGCTCATCTATCCGGCCATTTTGGTGACGTTAGCCACGATTATCGTGATGTATCTGGTCACCTATGTCGTGCCCCAATTTGCCAAGCTCTACGCGGATATGAACGTTCAACTTCCCACCGTGACGCGCATGTTGTTACTCCTCACGGTAAGCTATCGATTTTATGTGCTGGCCGCGTTCGGCTGCCTTGTTTGTGGGGCGGTAGCTACGTTTTTTTGGTCCAGAACGGAGAACGGCGGCACGGCTCTGGATCGCGTCAAGATCAAACTGCCCTATGTGGGCCAAGTATGGATCAAATTTCAGGTGGCCCAGTTCTGCCGCACCCTGTCGACCCTGTTGGCGGGGGGGACACCCTTGGTGGGCGCTCTATCCACCTCGGCGGAGTCGGTGCGCAGTCGGCTGGTTTCTTCGGGAATCGAGGAGGCTTCGCGGCTGGTGCGCGACGGCCAATCGCTGCATAAAGCGTTGGGCAGCACGGGATTAATGCCGGCCATGGGAATCGAGATGATCGAGGTCGGGGAAGCCAGCGGAGCCCTTTCGCCGATGCTCGCCAGCGTGGCTGAATTTTATGAGGATGAGACCAACCAACGCATTGGAACTCTCATCGCAATAGTGGAACCCGCCATTTTGGTCTTTATGGCGGTTGTGATAGCGTTCATATTGATTTCGCTCTACCTGCCTATTTTTTCCTTCTCGGTGGGCGCTGGACCCGGCTAGCGCCGAAGCGGAATGGGTTCATGGAAGCCAGCGACTACAACGTAGCCTCATCCGCGCTTCAAGATGTGCAGGCGGAACGAGAGCGCAGCCGCACTACAGCGGAGCGCTACCGCTGCCCGTTTGTGGATCTCAACGAAGTTCGCATCGATCCGGAATTGTTTCGAAGCATCCCCGCCGAGCTGATGTTTCGCTTCAATTTTGTTCCCTTGGAGGCGCGGGAAAACCAGTTGATTGTGGCCGTAGCCGATCCGAGCCATGTGTTGTTAAGCGACGAATTGCCCTTGCTGCTCGGAAAGAAGCTGGTGCTGAGGGTTGCCACTCCCACCCAAATCAGCGATCTGCTCAAGCGCACGGAGCAATCCCAGCGCGTTCTGGAACAGGCCACCGAGGCCTTTACGCTGCAGGTCATCCAGGATGAAGAGGAGGGTGAAGAGGCGCTCTTCGCTGAACGGCTCACCCAGGATGGCGGCGTCAGTCCGGTGGTGCGCCTGGTGGACACGGTGATCTTCACGGCGCTGGAGCGGCGCGCCAGTGACGTGCATATCGAAGCGCGCGATATGGAGGTCGTGGTCAAGTACCGCATCGACGGCATTCTGATCAACGCCATGCCGCCGATCTCCAAGGAGTGGCACTCGACCATCCTCTCCCGTATCAAAGTCATGAGCGAACTGGACATTGCCGAGCGCCGGGTTCCACAGGACGGCCGCTTTCGGGTGCGCTATAAGGGGCGTTTCGTCGATTTTCGCGTCTCCATCATGCCCTCCATCCACGGTGAGGATGCCGTCCTCCGCGTGCTGGACAAAGAGACGCTTTCGGAAAAATTTCAGAACCTCAGCCTCGAAGTGGTCGGCTTCTCCGGCGAGGAGTTACGCAAGTTTCGCCGTTACATCCGCGAGCCCTACGGAATGGTGCTGGTCACCGGCCCGACCGGTTCCGGCAAGACCACCACGCTCTACGCCGCCATCAACGAGATCAAGACCGACGAAGACAAGATCATCACCATCGAAGATCCGGTGGAGTATCAGGTCCGCGGAATCACGCAGATTCCCGTCAACGAGAAAAAAGGCCTCACGTTTGCCCGCGGCTTGCGGTCGATCCTGCGCCACGACCCCGACAAAATCATGGTCGGCGAGATTCGCGACAACGAGACGGCCCAAATCGCGATTCAATCAGCGCTCACCGGCCACCTGGTCTTTACCACGGTCCATGCCAATAACGTGACCGACGTGATCGGGCGGTTCATCAATATGGGAGTCGAGCCCTATAATTTTGTCTCCTCCCTGAACTGCATCATGGCCCAGCGGTTGGTCCGGGTGATTTGCGACAGTTGCAAGAAGCCGGTGCGTTACGCCGCCGACATCCTAGTTTCCGCGGGCCTCCAGCCGGAAGTTTGGGGTGGATTTACCTTCGCCGAGGGGGCCGGATGCCTGGAATGTTCAGGCACGGGGTATCACGGCCGCACCGCGATCACCGAACTGCTGGATCTGTCCGACCGCATCCGTGAAATGATCATTGACCGGCGCCCCACTTCGGAGATCAAGCGCGCGGCGCGAGAAGAAGGGATGACCTTCCTGCGCGATTCGGGCTTGGAGAAGGTGCGCGCCGGCATGACGACATTGAAAGAGATTAATAAGGTCACCTTCATCGAGTGATGCCGTAGGCAAGCCGGGCCGAACGTTCCCCTGGCGGAGGCCGAGAGAACAAGAGTTTGTAATGAGCGCTACTGACCAAATTCGGCAGGGTTTCTATCGCAGCGCGGTGGTTCGCCGTTTTGCGCAATGGCTGAACGTCGCGCCGCATCCGCTGATCGCTTGCGAAATTGCCGCGGGATACATTGCCGCGGCTCGCTGGAACCGCGCCGGCAACAATATCGACAGCCTGGCTATCGAGCCTCTGCCGCCCGGGGCGATTCGGCCGAACGCCGTGGAAACGAATCTGGCCAACGTTACGGAAGTGCGATCCGCGATGGAGAAGGTGTTCGCGCGGCTGCATGCCAAGACCCGCGAGGTGGCCCTGTTTTTGCCGGACCCCGTGATTCGCGTTTTTGTTTTGCATTTCGATGCATTTCCCCGGTCCGCCAGCGAAGCTTTGCCTTTGTTGCGATGGCGCCTGAAAAAGAGCGTCCCGTTCGAAACGGATGAAACGGTGGTTTCGTTCATGCGCCAGGCGCCGCGCGAAGAGGGCGTGGATGTGGTCACGGCGCTGGCCCGCCTGCGCATCGTCCGGGAATACGAGCAGATTCTGGAATCGATCGGCATGTCTCCGGGAGTGGTGATGAGCGCGACCTTAGCCGCGCTTCCGCTGATTGGCGATCGCACGCCCGCGCTGCTGGCCCGAGTTGCGGGTAAGGCGATGACCGCCGCGATCGTTCGCGATGGGACTCTCTGCGGGTACCGCTGCGTCGATCTTCCTGCCGACGAATCGGAGATCACCGCGCAGGCCTTGCTGGACGAAATCTATCCCCTGGCTGCCTACTATCAGGACGCCTGGCACGAGGGCATCAGCATGGTTGGTTTGGCCGGCCTGACCGGGCGCATCGAGGAGTTTCGCGAGCCGCTGGAGCGCGAGCTGCACTGCCCGGTGGGCGGCCTGTTGAGCGCCGCGGCAAGCGAAGGCCACGTCAGCAGCGCCTTGCGGCCGCTGGTGGAGAGGGAACTGGATGCTCTGGTTGGCTGGAGCCTCTATCGCGGGTCATGAGTCGTCGCGGACCGACGCTATGAATGGTGCGGAAAGGGAAACGGGACGGACGATATGAAAGTGCGGCTCAATTTAGCGACCAAGCCGCTGGAGAGCAACCGGCGATTCGTCGTCTTTGCCAGCGTGATTGGCAGCGTCGGATTGATCGCCATGGCGTTGCTGTCCTGGAATGTCTACAACGTGAGGCGCTCCAACACGACCATACGAGCGGAGCAGTCGCGAATCGAATCCGATATGCAACTGCTGCGGCGGCGGCGCACGGATCTGGAGACATTCTTCAATCGTCCGGAAACCATTCAGCGCCGCGAACTCTCCGCCTTTCTGAACGGCTTGATCGCGCAACGCGCCTTCCCCTGGACACAAATTTTCATGGATCTGGAACGCAACCTGCCCGACGGCGTGAGGATTGTAAGCATCGAGCCCAAGCTGGCGAACGATCACTTGGAGCTGAAATTAACCATCGGAGCGCGGACCGACGACGGCAAGTTAAGGTTCCTCAAGTCACTTGAGGACTCTCGCGCTTTTTCCGATATCCAGGTTTTGGGCGAGGCGCGCAGAGGTAGAGCTGGAGATGAGGACCAAGTCGTGATGGCGCTCAACGCGCGTTATTCGGATATATAGACGATGCCCAAGACGACAAAAACGATCATTCGTACGGTCCTCGGCATCGTGGTAGCCGTGGATATTGCCTTGGCCGGCATCAGCTGGCAGATGGCCGATGCCAGCCGCGCTCCTCAAGCGGAGTTGAACGCGCTAAAGCGGCAGCACGCACTGGTGGGCGCCGATATCGCGCGGGCGGAGACGATTCGCAAGCAGATGCCTCAAGTGGAGCAGCAGTGCGACAGTTTCTTCAAGCAGAATCTCAGGCCCATCGGAAACGGGTACTCGTCGGTCATCTCCGATCTCGGCTCTCTTTCACGCAATGCGGGAATCCAAACGGAAAACCTGAGTTTTCACCAGCATGAGACGGACAAGAGAGGCGTTACGGAAGTGGATATCTCCGGGGTGATCGACGGAGATTATTCGAGCGTGGTGCGATTCATCAACGATTTACAACACTCGAATACCTTTTATGTCCTGGATGGGCTGTCGCTGGCATCGGGTTCCGGAGGGCAATTGAAGTTAAATCTCCAACTGCGCACCTATTTCCGCACCTGAACTATGACGAACCGGCGCAAAATCGGTCTTCTAGGCATTCTGGCGGTCGTGCTCCTGTACGCCCTGTACAGGGGCAACCGAACTCCCGAGATTGCTCCAGTGGTTTCCAGCGCCAATGATTTTCGCCCCATCGCCGTCGACAACCCGGCCTTGAGACTGGACCTGCTGGACCGCCTGAAGAAGCTGCAATACGGCGGGTCGCACCGGAATATCTTTACCTCTTCCGCTCCGCCGCCCGTGACCGCGGCGATGCCGGCTCCTGCGATCGCACCTCCGATGCCGTCCACTCCCACCACTCCCGCAGGCCCGGCGCCTCTGGTGATACCTGCTACTTTCTACGGTTACGTCACGGATTCCCTGACGGGCATGCGCCGCGGCTTCTTTCTGGAAGGCGACAACGTATATATTTTGGGGGTGGGCGAGGTTTTGCTGGGGCGCTACCGCCTGGTGCAGATCGGCAATAGCAGCGCCGAATTGGAGGAGATCAGTTCGGGACGCCGCGCGACCCTGACGATGGAGGAGCCTAACCCGGCGTGAGAGTCAGGCGTAGGATCGCCGCTCGGGGCGGTGAAGCGGGTTATGCGCTGCTGCTGGCCATCTTTCTGGTCGCCTCGCTGCTGCTGTTCGCCGCGGCGGCTGCCCCTAATGTGCTGACGCAAGGCCGCCGGCTGCGCGAGCAAGAGGCCATTTGGCGAGGCAATCAGTATGTTCGGGCCATTCGCCTTTATTACCAGAAGAACGGCAAATATCCGTCCAGTCTGGAAGACCTCACCAAAGCCAATGCGGCTGGCGTTCATTTCCTTCGCAAAGCTTACAAGGAGCCGATGAATTCTGCCGACGGCAACTGGCGGCTCATCTACGTAACCGGCAGCGGCCAACTCGTGGGCAGCGTCCACTACCACACCCTGCAGGAGATGGCGGTCGCGGCGGCGTTCGCGGGACAGTTGCCGGGAGGCGCCGCCGGATTTGCCAGCCAGCTTTTCGGTCAGGTGAATCAGAATCAGGTGGCGGGCGCGCAGACCGGCATCGCCGGCCAACCGGGCGCGGCGCCCGGCCAACAAGGCACCGCGCAGCCGAACCAGATGCCCGGCATGCCGCAGGCGGCTGCAGGACCTAACGGCCAGAACTCGCAGGACTCCTTCTTCAGTTCCACGCAACCCTCGCCGCTCGCAGCCGTGGATTCGCCCGTCTTTGGCGGCTCCGTGATTGGTGTGGCCAGCAAGGTCAAGCAGCCTTCGATCGCCGTATATCAGGGAGGCAAGACGTACTTCGAGTGGGAGTTCATTTGGAACCCGTTGATGAACGCCAATGGCGGCGCGCCCGGACAGCAGATGGCCATCCCGGGACTGAATGCTCCGATGCAGCCAGGCGCATTGCCGAGGGTCGCGCCCGGCGGTGCAGCTAGCGGATTGGAGAACCTCCCCGGCGCTTATATACCCAGCGGATCTCAAAACGCAAATCCGGTCATGCCCGGGGGCGGGCTTCAGGGCCAGCCCACCCCCGCACCTCAGAACTGAACAGCCTTTTCGTGAAGCCTAGCGCGCTTGCGCCATCGCCACGCCCGCCGCTGCCTGCGTGCGCTGGGCATTAAGCTGAGAAGTTTTGATCCAATCGATGTCGCTCACGCCAATCGTTCCGGCGGCTCCGCTGGCGAGCATGTAATTGACCTGCTTGCCGTCGATCCGATAGTGCGCGACCGCATAGGTCTGGTCGGATTTGAGCGCGATGAATGTGATCCGGGAAGAACCATCCGTCTTTTCCGCCACATCGCTAACCGTCTGCGCGCGCGCCGGAATTGAGCGCTGTACCGGCCGAGCCACGGCAGGTTGCGGCACAGGCGTGGCGTCCTTCGATAAAGCGGGCGATGAAGCGGGCGTTGCTTCTCCGGAGGGTTGCAAAGCCGACGATTCGCCGAAATAGTGCCATCCGGGCTGCAGCATTGCCGATCTCGGGATGACGATATCTTCCATCACGCGAAGGGTGAGTTGCGATTCGCCTTTGAGCGCCGGCTCGGGACCTCGCAGTGGCAGAGTCAGCACCTTCCAGGGCCAAAGTGGGGGCAGCAGCCATTCCACTACATCGCGTCTGGCGTGCCCTTTGCCCTTAATGTCGCCTTCCTTATCGATGTGGTAGCTTCGCAACGCAACCACTTTGCTAGGAACTGGAACATCGGTGTTCGGCAGCCCGATGCGATCGAACTCCAGCTTCATATATCCTTTGCCCCAGAAATGCCCCGGTTCGTGAGCCGCTTCCATATGCCCTTCCAGATAGCTCCCGCGCGGAAAGGCAACGCGGCCAAACTCCTGCATGCCGCTGAGGTGGCAGAGAATCGGATCGCCTACATCGGCGGTAGCGGGAGAGAAGTTTGGTTCGTCCACCGTGCAACGGAGCAGGGTACCCGCCGGCACGAGGACTTCCTGAGCTCTGACGCTTTGTTCGAACCCGAAAGACAGCAGCAGCGCGAACGTTGTGACGACCCAGATGCGACGCATGAGCTGACCTCCCCTAAAGTAAGTAGGCAAATGGCAGCCGGGAACTCCTTGCCCTGTGCGGCGGGAATTTGCTCCGACTCCCGTTTGCTTTGCAAATGCACTACGCCCCGGAAAAGGGCTGGTGCATTGGAACGTGGAAAGCCCCCAAAAGATGTATGGGGGTGCCCGCGGAATTCGCCTGATTCAGGTATGAGACTTATCGGGAATGGCGAGGCTCAAAGCGTCCGGGATGATCCGGAATTCGGCCGGCAGCCGCCCGGAAGCTTCGCCGTCCACCTGTACCCACACGGGGTTCGCGTCTAGGGGGTCGCAGCGCATCGACGTGGTCCTCACGAAGCGCACCTGCCCCGCGCGCCTAAGTTGGCCTGCCAGCAACAGGGGAAGATAAGCGAGATATTTCCAGCGGCGATCCGCCGAACAGAGCATCAATTCGAAATCGTTGCCGTGAAGGTCGGCGCGCGTGGTGATTTTCAATGGGCCGCCATAATGTTTCGTGCGGCCCACAATCAGCAGCGTGATTTCCGGGCTTTCGTTTTCGAAGATCACGCGGAATTTGGGGAAGCGGTAAACCGCCAACTGCCGGAATCCCTCCACCCAAAAGGCGCCCGTGCCGGTATGCGTTTTGAGGGTTTGGCTTACGGCGCGCACGATGGCCCCATCGGGCCCGGCTCCTGCAAGCGAGAGAAAATAACGGCCCGTCTCGGCTTCCGCCGCGGTTACGTGGCCCAAGGCGATCCGGCGAAGGTGGCTGGATCGAATGAGTGACGCCGCCCGCTCGATGTTCCAGGGCATGCCGATTTCTTTAGCGAAGACGTTCGCCGTCCCTGCCGGGAGCAGCGCCAAAGGAATCGTGCTGCCCGCGAGCCCATTGACGACTTCGTTCAGCGTGCCGTCGCCTCCGCAGACGATCACCATCTGTCTGCCTGAGCGCACGGCCTGCCGCGCCAGTTCCTGGGCCGAGCCGGGCCCATCGGTGGGCGCGAGGTCCGAATCGATCTGCTGCCGCGTGAGGACGCGGCGAGCGCGTTCGAGCGTCCCTGCGCCAATGCCTCGCGCCCGCCCCGCGGCGGGATTGAAAATCAGGAGCGCCTCGCGAATTTCATCCAGCATGCGAGCTCCATTTTTTGGCAGGCCGGAACGCGGGCGTCTTAATTCGCGGATCCTTCCAGAATGCGGCTGAGGATTTCGGGAATTTCGAACAAAGCGCGATTGTGCATCTTCTCGGCATTGCAGCGAAGCCGGTTGAAGGTTTCTCCCTCGAGCATTTCGGTGACGGCGCCCACGATATTGTTGAAATTAGGCACCACCATGCCAACCTGTTTTTCCAGCACCCACTCCGTATTGTAGCGTTCCTGGGGCAGCGTCCAGGCATTCCTTTCCACGATCACGGGCAAACCCATGGCCAGCGCCTCGGATACGCTTCCCGGCCCGGGCTTGCCGATCAGGAAATCGGCGAGCTGCATATAGTAAGGCACATTGGTGGTAAACCCTTCGATCAATCTGGGTGTCGAGCGCTGTCGCGCGCGCAGTTCCGCGAGCAGCCTGTCATTTTTCCCGCAGATCAAGATCAGCTGAATGGGGAGCCCGGATTCGCTCAGCAGGCGATCGATTTCCAGCATCTTGCTGCGTGCACCTTGGCCTCCGAAGAGAACCAGTCCGGTCATTCGCGCAGCGGACAAGCCATGCTTGGCCCTTTCGGCCGAGCGGTCGATGGGGGAGTAGTTGTAGAAGCGAGGATTCAGGATCATTCCCGAGGTCCGGAATATGCGGTCCTCGGCATGTCCCAATTGACGCGCCTGCTCCACGGCGCGCTCCGAGCCGCAAATTAAATATTGTTTCTGCCTCTCGATCCAGAAATGCGGCGGGTAGTCCGCGATGTCCGTCAGGATGGTTACGAACGGTTTTTCCGGCGAGGTCCTGCGCAGGCTCTCGCAAAGCGCGCGGTTGAAATGCGGCACGAGTGAAGCAACCAGATCCGGCGCGGAATGCTGCCAATAGGTATCCAGCAATCGCACCGTCTGCCCGTGATAGATGCGAATCACCCACTGCAGCACGCGCATCAGCTGCGGGCTGCCCAGAGTCCAGCCATTCTGAAGCATGCGGTTATAGACGTCCTGGATACGCAGTCCCGTCAGGCGGCGAACGATGTCGATGGGATCGAGGAGCTCCTGCAGGTTTACAAGTTGCACATCCAGGGGCAGGTTCGAATTCTGGATTGCCGCTTGAAGCGCCATGGCGGCATTTCGATGTCCGCCTCCAGCGTCGAAGTAAACCAACGCGATACGCTTCATCGGCTGCAGATTCTTACACGCAGACCGAGCGAATGCGCACGCCGATCACTAGAAAGTACACACAAAGAACTATTACCCGATAGGTTTATGTAATTGCACTTTATTGGGGCATTATCATTTCTGTAACAATCGCATCTCATGCTGGCGTTACGATGAAATGCGATCTGCACGTCCACTCCATTCACTCGGGGATGTGCACTGTCCCCCTGCTGAACCGTATTTGCCGGGAATCCTACAACGACCCGCGTGAGGTTTACGCGATCCTCAAACAAAAGGGCATGGATCTGGTCACGCTCACCGACCATGACTCCATAGGGGCGGCCGATGAGTTGCGCGGGCATCCGGATTTTTTCGTCAGCGAAGAAGTCACCTGCCGCATGCCCAGCGGCACCACCGTGCACATCGGCGTCTACGACATCACCGAGCGCCAGCACATCGAGATTCAGCGCCGCCGCGACGACTTCGTCCGGTTGCTGGTGTACCTCACGGAGCGGCGCCTGCTTTTTAGCTTCAACCATATTTTCTCGAGCCTCACCGGACGCCGAACCGCCGACGATTTCGCCTGGCTGGAATCTCATGTTCCCGCCGTGGAATCTCTCAGCGGCCAGATGCCCGCGTTCCATAACCGGCAGGCCGCAAACCTCGCGCGCCGCTTGGGCAAATCCGGTTTGGCTGGAAGCGATTCGCACGCGCTGCCCTCGGTCGGCTCCGCCTACACCGAAGTTCCTGGCGCGCGCAACAAGGACGAATTCCTGGCCGGGCTGCGAGCCAAGACGGCGCTCCTTCATGGGACGAGCGGCGGCTATTTCCGCCTGACTCGCGACGTTCTCTGCATCACTTCTAAGATGTTTCAAGAGCGGCCCTGGACGTTGGTATTCAGTCCGCTCACCGTGCTCGTGCCACTGGCGACTCTGGCCACCTTCGTCGACGAGCGGCTGTTCGCTCGCCGCTGGAGCGCTCGAGTCGGCTCCTCAAAGTCTCGGGCCGAATCCATGGAGTCTCTAATGAGCCGGCCCGCGGAGGTTTGCGCATGGCCGTAGCGAGAACGCTCTGGGGATTTATCGAACAGCGCGACATGCGGTTGATGCGCCGCCTGCATCGCTGGAGGGCGCCGCGTTTCATACGCATCATCATGTTGATGATGAGCCGGCTGGGCAACGGCTGGCTGTGGTATTCCCTCGGCATCTTCATACTCATTTGCGGCGGGCACGATCGTTACCGCGCATTTTTTGCCGGCGCTCTTTCCGCCTTAATAGCCATCCTGATCTTTCAGCGCGTCAAGCCGTATAGCCGGCGCCGCCGACCTTGCGAAATTGAGCCGCATTGTTGGGCTGTGATTACGCCGCCGGACCGCTTTTCGTTTCCGTCGGGCCACGCCATGACTTCTTTTGCCATTGCTGTTTCTGTGGGCAGCTTCTATCCGCAATGCCAGCCCTGCTTGCTGGCCGTTGCCGCGCTGATCGCCATCTCGCGCATTATTGTAGGAATGCACTTTCTCACCGACGTCATTGTCGGTGCGCTACTCGGCGCTCTTCTCGGCTACCTCTCTGTCTGTGTTTTCGTTTAGATTGGGGACCTAGGCTGGAACATTCGTAAAAAAATCGCTGGGCGCTGTGGAAGCGCAGCCTGGGCCAGATCCAGCTTGGGTAGATCGCAGATTTATAAAGACTTATAACCTCGAGGCTGGGTGTAACCGGCGTCACTGCGCGTCGCGCGTGCCACACCTACCTTATAGACAGACTAGGGGGGAGGTTGTATTATTCCCACCCCTTGGTCACCAATTCTCGTTGGGAGGGTCGCATGGCCCAAAAGTCAAAAAATGAAAATGGTCGCGCAGTCGTATGCCTTTTCTGCGGGACTCGTACCTTTGTTCCTGCCTCTCCATCCCGCGAAGCAGCCGCTGAAGCCGATTCAAGCGGCGGTATCTCGATCGTGCGTTGCCACGTCTGTCACAAAGAAGCGCCCTACGCCGCCAGCGAGATGACTCCGGGG
>Ga0335081_10011932_pt1 | contig 14066 bp, 16 predicted proteins | sample Lox_Sample_35_FD_206713 | JGI IMG/M metagenome (GOLD analysis project Ga0335081, IMG submission 206713) | Soil microbial communities from Loxahatchee National Wildlife Refuge, Florida, United States - Lox_Sample_3.5 | ecosystem: Environmental > Terrestrial > Soil > Wetlands | place: USA... | reverse complement strand
GCCTATGGCTCACGCGTCGACCACTGCGAGGCCCTCGCGGCTCGCGGCCGGGTCCCGGATCAGTTCGAAGACGCGGAACGGCGGGTTGCAGGAGTCGCGCACGATCGGCTTCCCGAGCGGCTTGAGCGCATCCTGGAGCGCGGCGCAGACGGCGTGGATTGCAGCGCCGCCGCCCTCGCCCATCCCCTTCGTGCCGAGCGGCGTGAACGGCGAGGGCGACTCGATCGCTCCGGTCCGGAGCGGCGGGACGTCCATTGCGTGCGGGACGTGGTAGTCGTAGAAGTTCGGCGTCAGCAGGTTGCCCTCGGCGTCGTAGGTGAAAGTCTCGTGAGTCGCGGCACCGAGCCCGTGCGCCAGCGCGCCCATCACCTGGCCCTCGACGATCTGCGGGTTGATCCGGGTGCCGCAGTCGTCGACGGCCGCGTACTCGACCACCTCGTACGACCCGGTCTCGGGATCGACCTCGACCACGGCGACATGCACCTGTGTCGCGTAGGTGAGGGTGAGGTTGCCGTACTTCTTCTCGATGTCCGGGAGCTCGAACGGCGGCACGTAGACGTAGCGCTGGTTGAGCGTGATCTCGCGGCCCTCGGGTGAGAGCACGGCGTTGTTCGCGTTCACGATCGCGCCGACGGCGAAGAACGGGAGCGCGGCCTCGGGGTTGTCGGCGCGCTTCGCAAAGCCGTCCTCGAGGAGGATGTCGTCGGGCGAATCGGCGCCGAGGACGCCCGCGGCAAGTGCGCGGATGTCTCTCGCCAGGTTGTCGGCGGCGCCCTTGACGGCCGAGAGGCCGGTGACGGCGAACTGGCTCGCATAGGTGCCGGAGAAGCCCGCGTGCGAGTTCCAGTACGAGTCGTGGCCCACACGGACGTTCACCGAGTCCGGGTCGACGCCGAGGATGTCGGCGACCACCTGCGAGGTGACGGTCTCGTGGCCCTGGCCCTGCGGGGTCGTTCCGAGTGTGACCACGATCTCGCCGAAGATGTCGAGCTTGACGGTCGCCACCTCGTTGTTGCCCGAGAACTGGAGCTCGGGGTTGATCAGCCGAGACTGACCGAAGTTGTTCGTGCCCGAGTCGAGGGTCGAGCCGATCCCGATCCCGAGCAGACGGCCCGTCGCCGCCGCCTCCGCACGCCGGGCGGCGATCGTGTCGTCGGCGATCAGACCCAGCGCCACGTCGAGCATCCCGGCGTAGTCACCCGAGTCGTAGACGCAGCCGTTCGGCGTCGTATAGGGCATCTCGTCGGCCCGGATGTAGTTGCGCTTCCGTACCTCGACCGGATCGAGCTCGAGCTCGCCCGCGACGATGTCGATCACGCGTTCGGTGAACCACAGGTGCTGCATGCGCGAGTAGCCGCGATTCGGCGAGCAGGGCGCCTTGTTGGTGACGACCTGCGTGAAGTCGAGGCGGATGTTCTTCCACCGGTACATCCCCGGCGTCACCTGGGCCCAGATCACGCCGCCGAGCGGCTCGTAGCGCGTGAACGCCCCGGCGTCGTCGAGCGCCTTCGTCCGGAAGCCGAGCAGCGTCCCGTCGTTGGAGACGGCCACCTCGGTCTCGCTGAACCAGCGCTCGTTCCCGTGGGACATCGTCATGTGGAACTCGGTGCGCCATTCCGTCCACTGGATCGCGCGGTTGAGCTTCCGCGCCAACAGGCAGATGGCCACGAGCTGCGGGTGGGAGGTGATCTTGTTGCCGAAGCCGCCGCCGATGTCCTGCGTGACGAAGCGGAGCTTGTCCAGACCGCAGCGGATCGCCGGGCCCATCATGATCGCCGCGAAGCCCGGGAACTGGTTGTTGCAGTAGATCGTCCACTGCCCGGTGCCCTGGTTGTACTCCACGAGCGCTCCGTCGCATTCGAGCGGAGTGGAGTTGAAGCGGTCGAAGTGGAGCTCGGGGATCTTCACGATCCGGTCGGCCTCCGAGACGGCGTCCTCCCAGCTGCCCCACTCGTAGGTGCTCTCCCAGACGAGGTTCGTACCGGCGTCGGGATGGAGCACCGGGGCATCGGAGTCGAGGGCGCGGCGGGCGTCGCTGATGGGGGCGAGGGGCTCGTAGTCGACCTCGACCAGCTCGGCGGCGTCGCGGGCCAGCTCGCGCGACTCGGCGACGACCACGGCCACCGGGTCGCCTTCGAAGCGCACGCGGCCGACGGCGAGGGCGTAGTCCTTGATCTCGTTTCCGGGAGGCGTCGCGAGCTGGAAGAACGGGTCGGTAAGCGTGGCGACCTCGTCGCCCGTGAGCGCTCCGAAGACCCCCGGCACGGCGAGCGCCGTCGAGACGTCGACCGACTTGACGACCGCGTGGGCATAGGGTGAGCGGACGAAGTGGGCGAAGCCCATGTTGTGGCGCTTGATGTCGTCCACGAAGACGCCCTGGCCCTGCAACAGGCGGCCGTCCTCCTTGCGCGGGACGCTCTGGCCCTTCCACTGCTCAGCCGGTGCCTCGATCTCGACGCGATCAGGGTGGATAGCGGTTTCGCTCACTCCACTACCTCCTGGCCGGACGCCGCCTTGACCGCCTTGATGATGTTCCAGTAGCCCGTGCAGCGGCAGATGTTGCCCTGGAGCCCCTTGCGGATCTCCTCGTCCGTTGGCTGCGGACTACGCTCGAGCAGCGCGGTCGCCGAGATCAGCATCCCGGGCGTGCAGAAGCCGCACTGGAGCGCGTGATGGGTATGGAAGGCCTGCTGCAGCGGCGAGAGCTCGCCGCCCTCGGCGAGGCCTTCGACCGTCCGGATGCTCGCGCCGTCCGCCTGGACTGCGAGCAGCATGCAGCTTTTCACGAGCTTGCCGTCGAGGATCACGCTGCAGGCGCCGCAGTTGCCCGTGTCGCACCCGATATGGCTGCCGGTCAGATCGACGTCGTCACGGATGAAGTGAATCAGGAGACGGCGCGCCTCGACGTCGCGCTCGTAGGTGACTCCGTTCACCTCGACCGAGATCCGCCGGCTCGTCTCGACCGCCGTCATCGGCGGTCTCCCCTGGCGCCCGCCTGGACGACCGCGCGGGCGACGACGACCTCTGCGACGTGACGACGGTAATCGGCCGTGGCGTGGATGTCGTCGGGCGGGTCGAGCGTGGCGCCCAGCCCGGCCGCGGCCGCACGGGCGGCTTCGATGCTCGTGTTCCCGTTCAGCTTGGCCTCGACTCCGGTCGCGCGGTGCGGCACGGCATCGACGCAGCCGATCGCGACCCGCGGACCACCGTCGAGCGAGACGGCGGCGGAGACGATGCACGTCCCGTCGCGGCCGATCGTGACGGAGGCGAAGCCGTCGCGGCGACCGGGTGGGACGGCGATCTTCGTGAGCAGCTCGTCGGGGCCGACCGCCGTCATGTAGACGCCGAGGAAGAACTCGTCCGCGTCGACCGTCCGCTCCCCGCCGGATCCGGTAATCGTCATCCGGGCGCCGAGCGCGACCAGCAGGGGCGGCAGATGGTTGGTGGGGTCGTTGGCGCAGATATTCCCGCCCACCGTCCCCCGGTTGCGCACCTGGACGTCGGCGATCTGCGCGCAGACCTCGCCGAGGACCGGGCGGGCGCGCGCCTCGGCGCTCTCGACGATCTCGGTGTAGGTCGTCATCGGGCCGATCTCGAGCCCGCCGTCGCGCTCGAGCTCGATCCCCTTCAGCTCGTCGAGCCCGTTGAGGTCGACGAGCGCGTCAGGCGAGGCGACCCGCGCCTTCATCACGTTGACGAGCGTCTGGCCTCCCGCGAGTGCCCTGGCGCCGTCCGTCGCTGCGAGCACCTCGAGCGCCTCGGCCAGTGTCGAGGGCCGTGCGTATCCGACTTCGCGGGGGAGCACAGCGAGGTTCTAGCTGAAACGCGGAGGGGCCTGCCGGAGTAGTCCGCGGTGTCTCTCGAGCGCCCCGAGCACGGCGTCGATGTCTTCGTCGACGTTGTAGGCGTGGGCAGAGACGCGCAGGTTCCCGTCGCGCTCGGACGTGACGATCCCTTCCTCGCCGAGCACGCGCACGAGTGCGGGGGCGTCGGTCGAGCGTACGCAGACGAGGGCTCCTCGGCGCTCGGGGTCGCGCGGAGTCGCCACCGAGCCGCCCAGGTCGTCGACGCCGGCGATCAGCCGCTCGTTGAGCTTCGTGACGTGCGTGCGGGTCTCGGCGATCCCGATCTCCTGCATCAGCTCGATCCCGGCGATGCCCGCGTAGATCGCAGGGATCGGCGGCGTCCCCGACTGGAAGCGCCGCGCGGTCGGAGACGGCGAGTAGTCGTGGATGTCCATCTCGAAGATGTCGCGATCCGCGAACCAGCCGGTCTGGGTCGGGAGCAGCGACTCGGACAGGCCCTCGCGGCACCAGAGAAAGCCGAGCCCGGCCGACGCGAGCAGGTACTTGAGCGTGCCGGCACCGAGGAAGTCGACGCCGAGCTCACGGACGTCGAGCGGATAGCTGCCGATCGCCTGGTAGGCGTCGAGAAGGACGAGCGCGCCGCGGGCGTGGGCGAGCTCGACGACCTCTTCGACAGGCAGCCGGGCGCCGTTGCGGTAGCAGACTGCCGTCACCGACACGAGCGCGGTGCGCTCGTCGATCAGCCCGTCGAAGTGCTCGAGCGGGATCTCGCCGTCGGTTTGCGGCACGTGCACTACCTCCGCGCCGCGAAGCTCATGCGCGTGCCAGATCTGGCCGACGGTCGGGAACTCGAAGTCGCTCACCACTACGCGCGGGCGCTCCGCGTAGTCGAGTGCGCTCGCGAGCGCGCTCACGCCCGCCGAGAGCGAGGTGGTCACCGCAACCTCGTCCGGGACGGCACCGATCAGGCCTGCGAATGCTTTCCGGGCCGCCTCGGTGCGCTCGACCCAGTAGTCCCACGGGGCACCCTTTTCGTCCCAGTCGGTGAGGTAGGCGCCGTAGGCGGCGCGCACGGCATCCGACAGCGCTCCCTGCGAGCACGAGTTGAGGTAGACGAGCCGCTCGAAGATCGGGAACCTCGGCCGGCAGTTCGCGACCGAGTCGCTCATCTCCCGAGGTAGGCCTTCCTCAGGTCGTCGTTCTCCATCAGATCGGCGGCCTTGCCCTCGAGCACCACCCGACCGGTCGAGAGCACGTAGCCTCGATCTGCGATCGAGAGGGAGACGTTGGCGTTCTGCTCGACGACGAGCACGGCAACGCCGGCCTCGTTGACCTGCTTGATGATCTCGAAGCTCCGCTCGACCAGGATGGGCGCAAGGCCCATGGAGGGTTCGTCCATGAGCAGCAGCTTCGGCTGCGACATCAGCGCACGGCCCATCGCGACCATCTGCTGCTCGCCGCCCGAGAGCGTGCCTGCAAGCTGGTCACGGCGCTCGTAGACACGCGGGAACAGCTCGTAGACGCGCTCGAAGTCGGCCGGGTCACCGCCCGAGCGCAGGTAGGCGCCCATCTTGAGGTTCTCGAATACCGTCATCGGGGCGAAGAGGCGGCGGTTCTCGGGCACGATCGCCATCCCCTTGCGGATCCGGTAGTTGGTAGGTCGCTCGGTCACGTTCTCGCCTGCGAACTCGACGCTGCCCCTCCGCGGCCGCACCAGGCCCAGGATCGTCTTGAGCGTGGTCGACTTGCCCGACGCGTTGCCGCCCAGCAGGCAGACGAGCTCGCCCGGGCCGACCTGCAGCTCGACACCCTGGAGGATGTGGATCGGCCCGTAGTAGGTGTCCACGGCAGACAGCTTGAGAAGTGGGGCTCCGTTGACGCTCATTTGGTGGTCGTACCCTTCACTCCGAGGTAGGCTTCGACGACCCGCTCGTTCGTTGCCACCTGCTCGTAGCTGCCCTCGGCGATCTTGATGCCGTGGTCAAGTGCGACCACGCGATCGGAGATCCCCTCGACCACGTGCATGTCGTGCTCGATCACGAGGATCGTGTAACCGCCTTCGACGCGGAGGCGACCGATCAGCTCGGTGATCTCGTGGGTCTCGACGGGATTCATCCCGGCCGCCGGCTCGTCGAGCAGGAGCAGCCGGGGCTTCGTGGCGGTCGCGCGGGCGATCTCGAGCCGTCTGCGGTTGGCATAGGAGAGGCTGTAGGCCGGCTGGCTCCAGCGGTAGCCCATCAGGCGGTCGCCGAAGAACGCGAGCCGCTCCTCGGCGAGCTGCGAGATCTCGCGCTCCTCCCGGCGCATGCCCGGCGTTCGCAGGATCGCCCGCAGGATGCCTGCCCGCGTGTGCGAGTACTCGGCCGCCATCACGTTTTCCTTCACGGTCATGTTCAGGAAGAGCCGAAGCGTCTGGAACGTGCGCGCGATCCCGCGGCCGACGATCTGGTGCGGCTCGAGACCCAGAATGCTTCGCCCCTCGAACTCGATCTCCCCGGCATCGGGGGCATAGATGCCGGTGATCAGGTTGAAGAGCGTCGTCTTGCCGGCGCCGTTCGGCCCGATCACGGAGACGATCTCCCCCTCGTCGACGTGGAGGTCGAGCCCGGAGACGCACACCAGACCGCCGAAGCTCTTCGAGATGCCGCGGAGGTCGAGCAGGCGGTCTGTCACACGATCTCCACTCTGGTCTCCCCCAGGAGGCCCTGAGGGCGGGCGTTCATGAGCACGATCAGGATCACGCCGATCATGATCAGGCGCGTGATGCTCGGCTCGAAGGCGAGCCGGGCGTCCCACGCGTAGATCGCGAGATAGAGCACGACCGGCAGCAGGAGGTTGCGCCAGAGCGTGCGCACGACCGTGAGCGCGAGGACGCCGGCGACGAGCGCGATGAACGCCCAGTTGCCGACCTTCATCGGATCGGGTGGGATCGGCAGGAACCTGTCGAGCCAGCGCCCGAGCTCCCCGCGGACCGCGCCGTGGCCGCTTGCCCACTCGGCGTTGATCGCCGTCACGACCGCGTTGACGACGAGCCCGAGCACGAATGTGCTCACGATCACCGCCCCGAGGACCCACCACGGCCGGAGCTTCGCAATCAGCGTTGCGAGGATCAGGGTGAAGAAGATCCAGGTGGCGTGGTTGGGGGTTCGGAGCACCTCGAGCGTGACGTTGACCACGAGCGCGCCGAGGATGACGCCGCCGAGGCTTCCGGCGCCGCCGAGGATGAGGATCGCGTAGACGGTGATCAGGGTCGGGGTGTCGAAGTCGCTCGAGAAAACGGCCGTGTTCAGCGAGGCGAAGAGGGTGCCGGTGAGGCCGGCCACGCCGGCGCCGAAGGCAAACGCGTAGAGCTTCAGCCGGTTCACCGGCATCCCCATCAGCTCGGCGGCGAGCGAGTCCTCGCGGATCGAGCGCCACGAGCGGCCGGTCCGCGAGTTGTTGACCAGATAGACCGCGGAGAGCACGACCAGGAAGAAGATCAGGGCGACGTAGTAGTAGCTTTCGAGCGTCTCGAGCTGGTGCCCGAAGATGCTGAACGGCGCGACGTCGGCGATCCCGTTCGGTCCGTTCGTGATGTTGTAGCCGCGGGTGAAGCCGAGGATCGTGATCCGGTCGCCGTTGTTGGTGACGGTGACGAAGAGCTGCCCGAAGAAGAGCGTGACGATCGCGAGGTAGTCGCCGATCAGCCGCCTGGACGGGAGCGCGACGATGAAGCCGAGCGCCGCGGTGGCGAGCGTGACGAGGATCAGGACGGAGACGGTTGGCCAGCGCTGGTGGAACTGGCTCGAGGACAGCATCGCGTAGCCGTAGGCGCCGAAGCCGAAGAACGCGACATAGCCGAGGTCGAGCAGCCCGGCGAACCCGACCACGATGTTGAGGCCGAGCGCGAGCAGCATGTAAATCAACGTGTCGAACCCGACTCGGATGATGTAGCCGTTCGAGGTGACGAGAGGCACCATCGCCGCCGCGAGGGTGAAAGCCACGTACCAGCCGAGTTTCGGAACCCGGTCGACGGCACGTTGCGCCGTTCCGACCGGACCGACGCCGCGGTCGCGGCGCGCATCGTGCGAGGCGACCCATTCGTCGACGCCGATCGCGGGCTGCGTCGTCGGTGCCGCTTCGGAGTCGCCGGTGGCCATCAGACCTTCGCCAGCGCCGGCTTTCCGATCAGTCCGTTGGGGCGGAAGATCATCACCGCGATCAGGATCACGAACACCATCGCGTCGGAGAACGTCGTCGAGACGTAGCCCTGCGTGAACGACTCGGCGAGCCCGAGGAGGAGCCCCCCGAGCACCGCGCCCGGAAGGTTGCCGATTCCGCCGATGACCGCGGCCGTGAAGCCCTTCAGGCCGGCCTGGAAGCCCATGTAGGCCCAGACCTGCTGGTAGACGATGCCGTTGAAGATTGCGGCCGCCCCGGCGAGCGCCGAGCCGACGAAGAACGTCACCGCGATCACGCGGTTGACGTCGATCCCCATCATGTCGGCGGCCTGCCGGTCGAACGAGACGGCTCGCATCGCGCGGCCGAGCTGTGTCCGCCCGACGAAGTAGGTCAGCGCGAGCATCAAGACGACCGTTCCGGCGATCACGATCATCTGGGCGAGCGACAGCCGGACGTTCCCGGGCAGCGTGATCCCGATCGCCCAGAGCTGGCCGACGCCCGACGAGTTCGGGTTCCAGCTGAACGAGTTGAAGCTCTGGTACTCCGCCCCGACGATCAGGAGCGCGGCGTTCTCGAGGAAGAACGAGACGCCGAGCGCGGTAATCAACGGTGCGATTCGAGGTGCGTCCCGCAGGCGCCGGTAGGCGAAGCGCTCGATTCCGACGCCGAGAAGCCCGCCGCCGAGCATTGCTGCGGCGAACATGATCACGAGCAGGAGCCAGATGGGAATCGAGAGGGCGGTCGCGCCGCCGAACACCGTGAGGATCCCGAACCCGATGAACGAGCCGACCATGTACACGTCGCCGTGGGCGAAGTTCAGCAGCTTCAGGATCCCGTACACCATCGAGTAGCCGAGGGCGATCAGGGCATAGACGCATCCGTGGACGGTCCCCGCCACGAGCTCGCTGACGAAGAGGTTCCAGTTCACGGGATGAACTGTTGTGGAGGCACGGCGGTCGCCGTGCCCCCACAATCCGTCCTACGCGACGGTGACGTACTTGCCGCCGCTCTCGATCTTGAAGATGTGGAACTTGGCGCCGACCACGTCACCGTTCGGGGTGAACGCAACCGGAGTGCCGAGGATGGTGGTGCTGAGGTCCGTCTTCGCAAATGCCGCGCGGAGGGCGGCGCGGGTGAGCGTGCCCTTGCCGGCCGCGCAGGCCTTCGTCGCCGCCTGGGCCCAGGCCTCGGCGAGCACGTAGTTCGGGGCACCGAACGGCGTCGTGCCGCCGGGGAAGACCTTGTTGTACGCGCTGACGACGGCGTTGTCGGCCTTGATCGTCGTGACGTCGGGTGCGAAGAACGAGACGTAGCTCCCCGGGACGTTGAACGTCTTCGAGTCGAAGCTTCCGTCGCTCGCGAACACGACCGCGGTCTTGCCCTGTGCCTTCAGCTGCTGGGCGAGCAGCTGGGTCTGCGACGCGAGCTGGAACGGAGTGAAGACGACCTTCGTCGAGCTCGTCACCTTGGCGACGATCGACGAGAAGTCGGTGTCCTTCTGGTTGATCGACTCGCGGTCGACGTTGACGCCGGCCTTCTTGAGGGCGCTCTCGACGATCCCGGCGAGACCGGTGGAGTACGACTCCTGGTCGTCGATGATCATCACGCTCGATCCCTTGCTGACGCCGAGATGCGTCTGCATGTACGCCGCATCGGTCGGGCCCTGGACGCCGTCGTTCGGCACGTCGCGGAAGAAGTAGCCCTTCAGCGAGCCGTTGGTCAGGGCGATGTTCGTCGCCGAGCCCGAGGAGAAGCCGAGCCCCGCCTTCTTCAGGATCGGAGCCGAGGCGGTGACCTCCTGGCTGCCCGCCGGGCCGATCACGCCGACGATGCTCGAGTTCGACGCGAACGACTGCGAAACGGTCGAGGCGATCGCCGGATTCAGCTGAGTATCGCCCTGGACGAGGTTGATCTTCAGCTTATGCGTCGCGTTCCAGATCTGTTCGAAGTACTCGCCCCAGTGCAGCTGATCGTCGCCGATCGAGGCGGCCGGGCCGGTGAACGGTCCCATGAACCCGATCTGGATCGGGTTCTTGCACGAGACCGACGTGGGTGACTTCGCGGCGGTCTTCGCCGCAGCCGAGGTCGCGACGCCGGCGAGCACGAGCGCAGCGGAGACGCACGCGCCTCCGACCGCGACCGTGATTGCCTTCTTGACCATGGAGCCTCCTTGGATTTTCTCTTTCGCCATGCGAAGCAGGCGGTGATCCTACGCTCTTGCCGTGGCGAAGACGAGCGAACTCGCCGCGGTCGCGGTGCTGGACTAGCGATGAGACCCTCTTCTGTACATTCGAGCCGTGCGGTACTGGCTGAACCGGTCGGGGGCTGTTGCCGACGAGACGTCGGGTGACAGGGTCGGGGTTCTGCCTCTCTTCGATGACGCTCAGGGGTGCGAGAAGTTTGCGCAGCGGGTGTTGAGGTTCGGCGCCGGGCGGTCCGGGGCGCGGGCCGACGAAGAGGCAGACGAAGTCCTCTTCGTCCTGGAGGGGAGCGGGACGGCATCGGTCGGCGAGGCGACCGTGCCGCTCCGACCGGGTGTCGGGCTCTTCGTGCGCCGCGCCGTCGAGTGGTCGGTCGAGACCGAATCGGGGCTCGAGCTGCTGTCGGTGCTCGTTCATGACCCGGAGCCGACGGCGAGCGAGCACGCAGCCGTCGACCTGGCGGGTGAGGAGCGGCGGAGCGCCACCGCCGCCCGGCAGTTCGTGATCGGCGTCTCGGCCGAGAGCGGCTGTTCCTCCGTGACGCAGTTCATCGGCTTCGTCCCGCCCGGCCGGGCGCCCGATCACTTCCACCGCTACGACGAGGTGATCTACGTCCTCGACGGCGAAGGGATGCTGCACGTCGGCGGCGAAGACGCGCCGCTCGGCGCCGGCGCCTGCGTTCACCTCCCGGCGAGGCTCGTCCACTGTCTTGAGAACACCGGCGAAAGCGAGCTGCGGCTGCTCGGCGTGTTCCGGCCCTCCGGCTCGCCCGCCGAAGCGTACTACCCGGATGGAACGCCGGCCGTTCACACCGACGACTGATCAGGAAGGAGAGCCGGGGTGCCGAGAATCGAACGCGTCGCCGAGGTCAGCTGGGAAGGCAATCTCGCCCGCGGGCAGGGCCGGATCTCCGCTGCCTCGTCGGGGGCTTTCGCCGGTCTACCGTATTCGAACGCCTCGCGTATCGCGCAGCCCGAAGGCAGGACCAGCCCCGAGGAGCTGCTCGCGGCGGCCCACGGCGGCTGCTTCACGATGTCGCTCGCCGGCGAGCTGACAAGCCTCGGCTATCCGCCGGAGCGCCTCGACGTCTCCTGCCGGATCGTCATGGACGAGGTCGAAGCACAGGGGCACCAGATCGTGGGTTCCCAGGTGACCGCCGCCGCGACCGTTCCCGGGATCGACCGAGGCACCTTTGACGAGGCCGTGCGGCTCGCCGACGACGGCTGTCCGTTCTCGGCGCTCCTGAAGCGCTCGGGAGCGACGGTCGAGATCGAGGCGCGGTTGACCTGAGCACGTCGAGGGCCGGTCCCCGTCCGGCCCTCGCGCGCTGTGTGTCGTCCCTACGAGCTCGCCCGCGGGGAAGGGCGTTGCGCTCGGCGGCATTCTCGATCGAGCTGGATGAAAGAACGGTTATGCGCGTGTGAAGCGTGAGCCGGGTTAATCCGACCGGGTCGCCCGGGCGTAGTGGAACCTGCTCACGACCGAAAGGAACGAGATGCCCAGGATCAGGACGACCGCTGCCGCCGCCACGCTCGCCTGCGCCGCCGTCGCAGCCGCGACGGCAGCTGCCGCGAACCCGCTCGGGCCGAATCTCGGATCCGTGACGAGCGGCAAGATCGCGACCTACTCCGGCTACTACGACGGCCACAAGGACGCCTACCTCATCAGCGACGTCTCGAGCAGGTCGCAGGCCTCTGCGCTCAAGGTCAACTACTCGCCGCCGCTCGCCACGTTCAAGGGTGCGCCCTTCCAGTACTTCATCCAGGGCAAGGCCGCTAACGGCCAGCTCGCAGTGTTCGGCTCCGAGCCGGGCGAGTCGGACTACAACCCGCTCTGGGAGGAGCTGATGGTGACCTGGAAGTCAGGCGTCAAGCCGGTGCTGCTCGTCCGCGACGACCAGATCAACGCGCTCGCCAAGAAGGGCGAGCTGACCGTCAAGGATGCGCATGTCGTCCTCAACGCACCGATCACGACCGTCGGAACCTAGATCCGGCGAGCCTCTAACGCCGTACTTCAAGAAGATGGATTACGCCTTCGACCGTCCCGCGCCCCCCTCGACGGAGTCTCGCAACGGCCTGGTCGGGTTCACCCCGGCCGCCGCCAGCGACGGCGACCTGCTGGTCGCAATCGCCGCCGGCGACCACGAGGCCTTCGAGGAGCTCCACGGCCGCTACCGCCGCGCCCTCCTCGGGCTCGCGCTCAGCCGCCTGGGCGACCGCGGCCGCGCCGAGGATGCCGTTCAGGAGGCGTTCGCATCGATCTGGCGCGCGGCCGCCTCGTACCGTCCCGGGCTCGGACCGGGTGCGCCCTGGCTCTACGCCGTTGCCCGCAACGCAATCACGAACCGCTGGCGCCGGCGCCTCGAACCCGCCGTCGAGCCGCTCGACGAGCCGTCGTTCGAGCCCGGCCCGCCTGAGCTCGCAGAGCAGTCGTGGCGGTCGTTCTGCGTCCATCGCGCGCTCGAGTCCCTACCGGCTCATCAGCGTCAGGTGGTCGAGCTCGCCTACTGGGGCGGGCTCTCGCAGAGCGAGATCGCCGAGCGGCTCGAGATCCCGATCGGCACCGTGAAGACGCGAACGCGCGCAGGGCTCGCCCGGCTGGCAGAGGCGCTGAAGGAGGACATGCAATGAGCGGTTGGCTGGACGGAGGCTCCGCGAGTGCTGCAGGTGGCCAGGCCGTAGACGTGCGGATCGAGGCGCCGGCTTGGCCGGCGCCGGAGCGGGACGGCGGGATATGAGCCCCGACTTCGAAGAGCTCGTCGGGGGCGAAGGTTCGCCCGAGGAGCTCGCGAACCTGCGGTTCGTCCACGATCTGCTCGTCTCGGCCGACCCGCCGCCGCCGGACGCCGTCCCGCTCCCGATCCGCCTGGCGAGGCGGCCGCGGGCCCGAAGGTTCGTCCCGCAGTCGAAGGCGCTTGCCGCAGCCGGCCTCGCCGCCTGTGTCGCCGCCGTCACCGGCGTGGCGGTCGGCTACTCCGTCTGGCATGGAAGCGGCTTCGAGGGCAGCTTCACCCGCCCGATGCACGGCGTGGGCGCCACCGCCGCCGCGAGCGCGGTCATCAACGTCGGACCTCAGGATGCGGGCGGTAACCGTTCGCTGCGTATGACCGTCCGGGCGCTTCCCGCGCTGCCCCACGGCCGGCTCTACGGTCTCTACCTGACCGAAAAGGGCAAGCCGCGCGTGCTCTGCGGCAAGTTCGAGACAGGTCCATCGGGCTCGGCCCGTGTGCTCATGAACGCGCCCGAGGATCTCGGCGAGTACGACGGCTGGATCGTGACCGCCGCCGCGCCGGGGCCGCAGCACGTGCTGCTCACGACCTGAGCCGCCGGCGCTGGTAGGGAAGGACGGCGAGGCAGGCCAGCTCGCGGAGCGCGAAGCGCGGCCGGAGCGGCTCCGACGGGCTCGAGACCGTCACCCCGATCCCCGAGTCGTGCAACGCCGCCCGCACGAGTGCCCCCGCACGGGGGGCATGCCAGCTCGAGGTGACGACGTCGAGCTCGTCGGCGCCGAGCTCACGCGCGATCCGGGCCACGGCGGCCGCATTGTCGCCGGTCGTGCGCGAGGTCGTGTCGATCACGACGGGAACATCGTTTCGCCGCCAGGCCTCGCGCATCAGCTCCGCCTCGCCGGCCGGCGCGCGCCGGCGGGCCCAGCCCGAGAGCACCACCGCGCTCGCTCCCTCGGCGATCCGCTCGGCGTGCACGAGGCGTCGGGCGCAGATCGGGTGCAGGGTCGTGTCGCCGTCCCGCGAGTAGCCGAGCACGGCAACGATCCGTACCTGGCCTCCGGTCACCGCCGGCGCCTGCACAGGAACCCGACGAGCGTGGCAACGACCGTCAGCACGAGCAGGAAGGCCTTCTTGCCCCGGAGTTTCGACTCGCCGCTCGCGCGTTCGCGC
>Ga0335081_10011930_pt1 | contig 14067 bp, 13 predicted proteins | sample Lox_Sample_35_FD_206713 | JGI IMG/M metagenome (GOLD analysis project Ga0335081, IMG submission 206713) | Soil microbial communities from Loxahatchee National Wildlife Refuge, Florida, United States - Lox_Sample_3.5 | ecosystem: Environmental > Terrestrial > Soil > Wetlands | place: USA... | reverse complement strand
ATAGATCGGGTACCGGTACACGTCCGACGGATCAGCGGAGGCGTCAACCGCCGTTGGACTATAGTACCCGGTAAACCGCGTCGTTCCCGTCTTAAATTTCCCGTCGTTACTCTTGGGGCCGTCACTCTCGTACCAGTCAAAGTCCCGCGCTGCCCGGTTCACAAAGGTGGCGTAATCCATGTTCGGCAGGCTCGCGATTTTCAGCATCTGTGTATTGGCGTTGAGGCAATAATCCTCGTTTTTCACCAATCGGCAGCCGAACTGGAACGTTTGGGCCTGTTGCTCGGCTGATTTTCTTTCGCAATTTGCGATTTGATTCTTTAAAGCGCTTTTGATTTCCGTCAGATTCCCAGCCAGGCACTGAATGGGAAGGTCTTTTGGCGGACTTTGAACCGGATGTGACGTCACAGGAAGCGCCGGAGCGATTTTTCCGGCGACATTCAATTGAACGAGATCCAGGCAGCGCTGCACGGGGTCATGACCGCGCGCCGCGGGCGCCGTTCCAGCGGTGGGATAGGCCACCTCTCCTTGGGACGGAAAGACACCAAAGACGCTCAGTAAGACCGCGCCAAAGATTTTTTTCATCAACGATTACCGTATATCCGAATACACATCATATTCACTTCATCGCGCCTGATGGCGCAGCACCAGTGGTCTGCAATGTCTACGTCAACTGCTGGCGAAAATTAGGCAATAGCCTCTAAACTGAGCGCAGTGAGCTAAAAGCAACGCCCGCAACCGCGCCGCAGGAGCGAGCGATGGCTGATGCAGTACGAAGCACCGGCAAGACCGGCGAGGTAGCCCGCCCGCATCGAATCGTTATCGTCGGCGGTGGCGCCGGCGGGTTGGAGCTTGCGACCCGGCTCGGCGACAAGCTCGACCGCCGTGGCAAGGCGGAAATCACCCTGATCGACAAGGCGCGCGCACATTTATGGAAGCCGCTGTTACACGAGATCGCCGCCGGCAGCATGGATCTCGGCCATCATGAGCTTGACTATTTGGCGCAGGCTCACTGGCATCACTTCCGCTATCGCACGGGAGAGATGATCGGGCTCGACCGCGGCCGGCGCGAGGTGCTGGTCGGGCCGGTTATTGAGGAGAATGGCGTCGAAGTGACGCCGGCCCGCGCTTATCCCTACGACACGCTGGTCTTGGCGGTCGGCAGTCTCACCAATGATTTCGGGACGCCCGGCGTTGCCGAACACGCGATCTGCCTGGAGACACCGGACCACGCCGCGCGATTCCACCGCCGACTGGTCAATGCATGTCTGCGGGCCCAGAGCCAGAATGAGCCGTTGCGGCCGGGTCAACTTCAGGTCGCGATCATCGGCGCCGGCGCCACCGGAGTCGAACTCGCTGCCGAACTGCACAAGTCCACGCGCGACCTCGTGGCATTCGGACTCGACCGCATCGACCCCGATCGCGACATCACGCTGCACCTCATCGAAGCCGCCGACCGAATCCTGCCGGCTTTGCCGCCGCGCATCGCTACCGCCGCGACCGGTCTCCTCACCGGACTCGGTGTGAAAGTTTACACCTCGGCGCGGGTGGCCACCGTCGCGCCAAAGGGCCTCGAGCTCGCAGACGGACGCATTATCAATGCGGAGCTCGTGGTCTGGGCGGCCGGCGTCAAGGCGCCCGCCTTTCTGCAAAACCTCGACGGCCTCGAAACCAACGCGATCAATCAGCTCGTCGTGCGCCAAACGTTGCAGACCACGCGCGACGACGACATTTTTGCGATCGGCGATTGCGCCGCTTGTCCGTGGCCGGAGCGCAAGGCAATCGTGCCGCCGCGCGCCCAGGCTGCGCATCAACAGTCGACATATCTGTCAAAACAGCTGTCGCGAAAACTCGCCGGACAAAAGCTTGCGCCCTGGCACTATCGCGATTTCGGTTCACTAGTATCGCTCGGCGAGTACAGCACAGTCGGCAGTCTGATGGGCAAGCTGGTCGGCCGCAGCTTATTTGTCGAAGGCTATTTCGCGCGGTTCGTGTATGTGTCGCTCTACAAAATGCACGAATACGCGCTGCACGGTTTTATCAAGGTCGCGCTCGACACCGCCGTGCGCCTCATCACACGGCGCACCGAGCCGCAGGTGAAGCTGCACTGACGAAGCGTTGGACCGCTAGATGCGCGACTGTGAGCAAAAAACGCCCCGTCGAACCGGATTCGGCGGGGCGAATTTCCAAAACACGTCGGCGTTACGCGACCAGCTTTAATTCCTTGCTGGCCCGGAACGCGACTTTCTTGCCGGCCTTGATCTGGATCGGCTCGCCGGTTGCAGGGTTGCGCCCCATGCGCGCGGCCCGGTGCCTCACTTGCAGGATGCCGAGGCCGGCAATCCGGATGCGTTCTCCTTTTTTCAGATGCTTGGTGATCAAACCGATCAGATCATGCAGGAGATCATTTCCGGCGCGTTTGGACATGTCGTGCTCTTTGGCCAAACTCGCCGCAAGGTGTTTAAGCGTTACTGAGCGACTGGATTTGACTGCCATGGCTTGCCTCCAGAAGTGCGTCAGTCGGCGCGTCAGTCGGACTCAAACAACTTTATCTGATTCGCGGTGTTTTGGCGTTTATTTGTTAGTAGCCAAGCAGGTGATTTCTTCGACCTCAAATTGTCGATGCCGCGTAGTTTAGGCAGAAATTATGGGCATTTCCGGCCCCAGCGTCCCTCGGACGGGATCGGCTCACGGAGCGAGGCGAGCAAACTAATTACGGAAGCAGCTCTCGGACGGCCCGCGCTGCCTCGTTGATGGCCAGATGCGCATAGGCGTCGCCGCCGGCGTCGGAATTGGCGATCGCAACACGGCCGAACGGCTGCCGCGCCGGTTTGAGAACGCGATCGTCATAGTCGTCGGGATCGAACAGCGAATTCGCCACATAACCGTAACCGTGCGGCCAGCGGTTGACGGTGATCGCCGCGATATCGCGCCCGCTGTCGAATCCGCCGGGACCGAGCATCCGGTCGAGCTGATCGCGAATGCGCGCCTCGAAATCCGCAAACGTCATTGCCAGGAGCTTGGCCTGTCCGATGTGAAATTGCGCACGCGCATCGAGGCCGGAATTCGGCGCGCCGGGCACGTGTTCGAGATGCAGAACGATCGACTCCGCCGGATCGCGCGGATGACGGTAACCGCCGAGATCGACTGGAAAGTCGAGCGCTACATGATTGAAGAATCCCATCGGCGCGGCAATGTCGGAAACCTTGAGCGCGAGCCAGGGCTGCCAATTGCGCGCGACGACATTGGTGTAAACGAGCGGGGTCTTGACGTTGAGCGCCAGCGCTTCGCGCTGCGCCTGCGGCAGCTCCGGCATCAGATACGGAATCATCATGTGAAAACAGGCAAGGACGGCGTGTTTCGCCGTCACGCGATGCGGTGCCCCGGCTTTGACATAGCCGATGCTGACGGCGTCGCCGCGTTGGCGCACATCGATGACCGTCGCCTGCAGGCGGATGCGCACATTGTTGTCGGCACGATCAAGCGCGCCATAGTCAAAGCCGGCGAGCACGATGTCATCCATTGTGCGGCCGGGCGCGGCATCCGGAATGAGCGCGCGCACCAAAAGCCGCGCCAACGACGCATTGCCGTCGGGGAAATGATAAATGTACGGCTCGTTCCATTCTGGACGATCGTCGGCGGGAAGTTTCAATCCGGCGAAGCCGGGATAGCCAAAGCCGCGCAGATCGAGCGCCGAGACGGCATCGCAGCCAAGTCCAAAAAAGCCGAGCGGGCGGCCCTGAAAGCAGTTGGCCACTTCGTCGCTGCAGACCCAGATCTTGACGAGGTAATCCCGGTAACTCGTGGTCTTGAGAATTTTGATCTTTTCATCGACCGATTTGCCGGCAAGCGGATCGCGGCTGGGATCGTGGAGCGACAACAATTGCCGTTTGCTGGCATCGGCAATTGGCATGGACGCAATGAAATTTGCCAGCTGCGGTCCCCTATCCGCGCCCCGGGACAACAGTGCATCGCCGGCAACGAGCGTGTCGCGGCCGAAGGTTTCGCGATCGAAAAACACGCCGCGCGACAAACCGAGCGACGAATAGAAGCCACGGTCAAACGCGCTGTCGAACCGGGAGATTTCGACGCCGAGATCGCGCAGCAGACCTTTGGCCACATCGCTCCACAATGTTTTTGGCGACTGGATCGACTGGCTGCCGCCGTAGCCGATCAATGTGCGTACGCCACCTGAGAATTCATTGCGCTTGGCGTGACCGCCGAAATCGTCGTGATTGTCGAGAATGAGAACGCGGGCCCCCGTACCGACTGCGCGACGATAGAACCATGCGGCGGCAAGGCCGCTGATGCCGCCGCCGACCACGACCAGATCGTAAGTCTCTTCGCTTGGCGCATCGTCGATGCCGAAACGCCGGTCTTCGCGCGCGAAGGCATGCGCCACTTCGAAGGAGCCGGGATGCTGACCGCGCATGCCGGTCAGCGCCGGCGGATATGGCGGCAGGCGGGCGGCAAGTTGCTGGGCCGGCGTCAGGCCGGCGGCGATCGCGAGCGCAGTTCCGCCGAAAAAATCGCGTCGCGTGATGGATTGCATCCGGAAATCTACCAAAGCGCATTCCCCGCTTGCGAGTCTATTGATGTCCGACAGCCGATGCTAATGTTCGCTCATGACGAAGCACGACCGCATCCTGATCGCGGGTGGCGGACTTGGCGGGCTCACCACGGCGCTGGCCTTGGCGCGGCGTGGCCACGCCACGCGCGTGCTTGAAGGCGCGGCGGAATTCGGTGCCATTGGTTATGGTATCCAGTTCGGGCCGAACGTGTTTCACGTTTTTGACCGGCTCGGACTGATGGATGAAGTCCTTGCTGTCGCGGATGCCCCGCCCGCGCTGTTGATGCTGGATGCGCTCGACGGCAAGGAACTGGTGCGCATTCCAACCGGCGCCTCGTTCCGGGCGCGTTTTAAATTTCCTTACGTGATTGTTCACCGCATCGACCTGCATAACGTACTGCTCGATGCCTGCCGGCGCAGCGAGGCGATCGAGCTTGTGCCGCACGCTATGGTGACGGGCTTCGAGGATCGCGGCGACGATGTGGGCGTGTCGACGGCCGACGGGCGCACTTTGTCCGGCGCGGCGCTGATCGCCGCCGACGGCCTTCGTTCGCTGTTTCGCCAAAAGCTCGTCGGCGACGGCGAGCCGCATCCGGTCGGCTACGCCGCGCTGCGCACGATTGTGCCGATGGGCGAACTAAAGGCCGACGTGCCGCGTGATTGCGTCGTGTTGTGGGGCGGACCTGGTTATCACGTCGTCCATTATCCGTTGCGCCACGGTGCCGAGTTCAACATCGTCGCGGTGTTTCGCACCGCGACCCATGCCGAAAAGGCCGACGCGGCGAGCTATCGTGCCGAGCTGGAACAAACTTATCGCGGTGCGCATTCTCTGATGCGCCAATTGAACGCGATGATGGATCTTCGCTGGCGGCGCTCGGTCGCCGATCGCGCGCCGGTGCGGCGCTGGCATAAGGGGCGCATCGTACTCCTTGGCGACGCGGCGCACGCCCCGCTGCAATCCTTGGCGCAAGGCGCGTGTATGGCGATCGAAGATGGGCTTTGCCTCGCCGAGGCAGTTCATGCAGCCGACGGCGATTTCCAAGCTGCGTTTCGCCGCTATGAGTCGCTGCGGCTCACGCGGACCGCGCGCGTGCAGCTCGAATCCCGCGCGCTTTGGGAATCGTTTTATCATGTCGAGGGCATTGCCCGCGACGTGCGCAATGCGACCGTCGCCGTGTGGGACGAGGCACACATTTTTGATTGCCTGGCGTGGCTCTACGACGGCGCGCCCGGCATCGCCAAACAAAACAGCGCAGTTGAAAACGCCACGCCGCGAGCCGTGTCGCTTTAGGCGCGTGTTGCGGTCGCCTTGCGTGGCATGCCGGTTTCGCCAAGTTCGGCAAAAATTTCATCGTTGTGCTGGCCCAGCATCGGCGGCGGCGTGTCGATGCGCGGGCCATCGTGGGCGAAAGTGAATGCGGCGAGCGGCACGGACAATTCACGCTCCACGCCCGCGCCGGTCGCGTGGCGGTGAATGACGCCGCGGCTGGCGAGCTGCGGATCGGCCAAAGCTTCTCCCATCGTGCGCACGCGCGCCGCCGGCACATGGCGCGCTTGCAGGAACTCCTCCCATTCGGCGGCACCGCGCGTAGCCATGATCTCGGTGAGCACCGCAACCTCGCGGGCGTGATCGGCTTCGCGCTCGTCGTTGGTTTTTTTGATCATGTCGGGGCGGCCGAGCACCGTCCACAAACGTTTTTGTTGCCGCAAATTGCTGGCGCCCAGCATGACGATTCCGTCTTTTGCCGCATAGGCCGAATTGGTCGCATGCGGATGACTGTTGCCGTGCGGCTTGGGATGGGTGCCGTTGCGCAGATAGCCGGTCAGATGCGAGCTCATCAGGATCATCGCCACGTCGAGCATCGCCATGTCGATGCGCTGGCCCTTTCCGGTGCGCTCGCGCTGAAACAACGCCGCCGCGAGCGCGAAAGCGCCGGTCGTGCCAGTGGCGTAATCGATCACCGGGCTGCCGAGCTTGACCGGGTGCACGTCCTTGGTTCCGGTCATGGCCATGATGCCGGAGGTCGCCTGGATCACGTGGTCATAAGCGGTTTGCGTGCCGCGCGGCCCGCTTTGCCCGAAGGCCGAGAACGAGGCGTAGATCAGCCGCGGATTGACCGCAGCGAGCGCCTCATAGCCGAGCCCCAGCGCCTCGAACGCGCCGGGGCGATAGTTCTCGACGAACACATCCGCGGTAGCTACCAGCTTTTTCAGGACTTCGCGGTCTTTCTCCTGCTTCAGGTCGAGCGTGATCGAGCGCTTGTTCGAGGCCTGAGTGAGGAACGAGGTGCCCATATTGCGGCGGTTGAGCTCCTTGTCGCTGCCGACGCCGCGGCTCTGATCGGGATCGTCCGGATGCTCGACCTTGATGACGTCGGCGCCAAGGACGGCGAGCTGGTAGGTGGCGAAAGGTCCGGCGAGAACGTGGGTCACGTCGATCACCCGGATTCCCTCAAACGGTCGCATCGGCGCGGCCCCCCTGCAACTTTGATGAATGTATCTACTATATTATCTTGCCAATCTCGGCTCAGCCCTGTCACACGTGGATCATGTCACATGTGGACAGCAGGGCCCGTAGCTCAATGGTCAGAGCTAGCGGCTCATAACCGCTTGGTTGGAGGTTCGAGTCCTCCCGGGCCCACCACCCAATTTTTATGGTTTTGATTTCGTTGTTTTTTTCGATTTCTTACCCGCACCGGATGCCAAGGTGCGGGAATAGATGTTCGCGTCGCGTTCCGTGAGAAGCTTTGTTGCGGCCTCGCGGGCGAGCTTCACACGGTTCGCTTCTCTTGTGTAAAGCGCGGCCATTCCGCCGCCGCGCCAACCGAAGATTGCTTCGAGTTGAGCTTCCGTCGCGCCATTGTTTGCTGCCCGTGTCGCACCCGCCTTCCGCAGTCCGTGTGCTGAACCTGGGACGCCCGCCTTCTTACAAACCTCGCGAAACCAGTTTCCGAATGATTCCTTTTTCAGTGGCCGGCCATAGTCGCCGCAAATAAACGTCAACTCGCCGATAGGGCCGGCATCGATCGATGCTTGCAGGGGAGGCAAGATCGGGATCGTAACGACTTCCCCGGTCTTTTCGGTGCGGATGCTTGCGATGCCGTTTTTAACGTGTGGCCGACCAAGACGGACAGCATCGACCCCGGCGGAGGCCCGTGTATAGGAGCAGCTCGAATGCGAGTCTTTCTCGCGTTCCCCGGGGCCATCGCGCCTCAAAGGTCGCGCATTCTTGATCCGTCCAAACATGGTGTCCGTCCGTTGGCGGGCGAATAGTCTTCAGATCCTTGGTTGGATCGTTATCTGAGTGCTTGGCTTTGAGTGCCCACTCGGCAGCTTTTGGAAGAAGGCCAGCACATAGCGCCGCTTGAGTTGGCGTCGAAGGATGACCTTGCCTCCGCATCGACACAGTGGACCTGGAAAACAGACTTCGCGATGTCGAAACCAATTGTCGTGATCGTTTGCATGGGTAGTTCCTCCGAATTCGTGGGAGCCACAAGCAGCGCCCACATCTTTGGCACTCTCGTGCCGGGTGGAGGAGCCGTCCACAGCATCATAAGCCGACATCGCCTGATCTGACGCTCAACTGTTGATTTAGGTCAATGATGGGCCCTTACGGACGCGAGAAGAAGTCCGCCCAAATGAAAGGTTCATACTATGGTGAAATACGGGAAATGCTTTGTGGCGCTCTGCTTTAGCTTGGCAATATTGCTCGTATACGCAGCGCCGTCTAATGCGCAGCAAAACCCGGTTACGGCCATCGACATTGCGCTGGAGCCAGACGCAACGATGATCCAACATGCGCAGGCGGATAATGCCCGCCTGCTGAAAGCCTTCCCAAAAGGCTTTGCTCTGGACGCAACGCACCATCCGCACATCTCGATGTTGCAGCAGTTTGTCCGCACGGCTGACCTCGAAAAGGTCTACGCCGCAGTCGACAAGGTGTTCGCCACCGAGAAACCGACAAGCTGGAAATTGAAAGCATACAAGTACTACTACATCCCCTCGCCGCCAATCGGTCTTGCGGGCATCGTCGTTGAGCCGACAGAAGATTTGCATAGGCTGCAACAAGAATTAATCGACGTGGTGACGCCTTTCACGGTGAAAACCGGGACGCCCGCAGCGTTCATGAGCACTGAGAATGGCCGTGACATCCAAAAGTTCTTGATCAGCTACGTGGCCCATTTTGTGCAGATCGCAGCCGGTAAGAAATTCAATCCCCACGTCACAATTGGTGTTGGCACCATTACCTACCTAAAGACGATGCTCGCCGAACCGTTCGAGGCGTTTACGTTTTCGCCAGCGGGCGCGTCGGTTTACCAGCTTGGTAGTTTTGGTACCGCTCGCAAGGAACTCAAGGCTCTGGTGCTGACGCCCTAGAACGTATCTTTCGGAGAGGACGCAAAAAATCCGGACGCCCGCCTATGGCGTCTGGATAATCCGCTTGCTGAATTAATTTTGCAGTAAACGCTCGCCGCGAAAAGGAACCGGCCATGTCATCGAACTCTTCGCACTCTGGGGTCAGCCGTCGGGTGCTGCTTTCAGCTCTGGCGATGCTTCCAACGTTTTCCGGAGGGCTGTTTCCCGTCTCTGCATCCGCGCAACCAGCAACCTCAGGTGCCGCCCTGGCCTCATGGAATGACGGCGCAGCGAAGCAGGCTATCTTCGACTTCGTTCGCGCCACGACCGATCGGGCCAGCCCCAATTATGTTTCTCCGGAAGGACGCATCGCCGTATTTGATCAGGACGGTACCCTCTGGGTCGAGCATCCGATGTACTCGCAGGTGGTCTTCTGCCTCGATCGCGTTCCGGCAGTGGTGGCAAAGCAGCCAAAACTCAAGAATATCGAACCTTTCAAAACCGTGCTTTCCGGAAATCGCGAGGCGATGGCCAAGCTGACGATGCCAGACCTTGAGAAAATTCTCGCGGCGACGCTGACCGGCATGACGACCGTGGAGTTTTCTGTCGAAGTAAAGAAATGGCTCGAAACTGCCCGGCATCCGCGCTGGAAGCGGCCCTACACTGAGCTGATCTATCAGCCGATGCTTGAAGCGATGCGGTACCTACGTGACAATGGCTACAAGACCTACATCGTGACCGGCGGTGGACAGGATTTTGTACGCGTTTACGCCGAGCAGGTTTACGGCATCCCACCCGAGCAAGTCGTCGGCACAATGGGTGAAACGAAACTCGGCTACGACAAAGATGGCAAGCCGTTCCTGACTAAGGAGCCACGGCTGTTGCTCAACGACGACCACGCCGGGAAGCCCGAGGGCATCCACCTGATGATTGGCCGACGACCCTATGCCGCGTTTGGAAACTCGATCGGTGACCAGCAGATGCTGGAGTGGACCGCCGCTGGCGCTGGAGCGCGGCTGGAAATGCTGGTGCTCCATGACGACGCTGCGCGAGAGTACGCTTATGGCCCGGCAGCGGGTTTGCCCGACAGCAAGTTCGGCACCTTCACGCAGGCGCTCTACGATGAGGCAAAGAAAAACGGCTGGTCGGTGATCAGCATGAAGAACGACTGGAGCCGTATATTCGCGTTCGATTAACGCCAATGCGATTGCGGTGCCGAACCACTGACAAATTTTGAGGCGAGTTTTCGGCAGGCCGACCTACTTCTACGTGGCGAATGTCCGCTTCGGGTCACGAACGACCGATTTGCGATGTCCGCGCAATGTCGGCTTACCCCTCAATTCCAGACGTAATGCGGTCTTCGGCAAAACGACATTCAGGCCAATGTCAGACATTGCTTCGCCTTTCGTCCGTTTGAATGGCCATCAGGCGTCGACCAGATTGATAGAACCAAGAAAATCCATCTTGCCGACATCGACGCCATTGTGGCGGAGGATGGCGTAGGCCATAGCGATGTGGAAAAACGTATTGGGTATCGTCATCTGCAACAGGTAGTCCTCGCCGCCGATTACCTTGCCGGGCGCCCAGGACAGTTTGACTTTGCGTTCTCTTGCATCCGCGTACTGCGACTCCTTCACGCTCTCTGCGAAAGCGACTGTCTTGCGAATGCGGTCGCGCAGTTCGTCTATCGTCCGCTCGTTGTCCTCGTGCTTGGGCGGCGTCTGCCTTGACAGCCAAGCAGCCGCGGCTTTGACATAGTCGCAAGCGCTTTGGACCTGGTAGATGAAATGCTGCATGTCAGGCGCGAGACGGCTGGTCATGAGCACGCCGACGTCGAACTTCTTGGCGGCCGCATGCTCTTCGGCCTTGTCGAGACAGGTCTCTAAGTTCTTCAGGCTCTGCGTGCACTGCGAAATCACTTGATAGTACATGGGTCGTTCCGTGTCTTCGTGGGAAGTCAGCGAGCCTAAATACCTAAGTAGTGCCACCCCGAATACAAAGGTCCGGGTTGAGTCAAAAAGCTGCGCGGCGGCCGCTTCCGCTATTCAAATCTCTTTCGACTTCCAATTGACCAAGAACACGCCGAGGACGGACACCGCCATGCCCAGAAGCGCTAGCGGCGCGAGCCGTTCGTCAAACAGCGCCCAAGCCATTAGCGCAGTCACCGGCGGTGTCAGATAGAACAGGCTTGCCACCCGCGTTGCGGCGGCGCGGCGAAGCAAAAAATAAAGCAGCCAGACCGCGCCCACCGACAAGACCAAAACGAGCCAGCCAAGCGCGAACACAAATTGCGGCGTCCAGTCCACGACGCGGGTTTCGAAAGCGGCCGCCCCGAACGCAAACAAAAGTCCGGCCGCCGTGTATTGCACACAGAGCGCTGGGCGCCAGTCAATCCCGCCGCCAAAGCGCTTCTGATAGAGGGTGCCGACCGTAATACCGAGCAACCCGACCGCATTGGCCAGCCATGCGACCGGTATGGCCCCGCCGGCAGTCGCCCTGTCGCGCACGACCAGATAAATGCCGAAGAGCCCAAGCGCGAGTCCAACCCATTGTATGAGCCGCACGCGCTCGCCGAGCCAGCGATTGGCGATCGTCGAGGTTAGCGCCCGCTGCAGGCTCATCACCAGCGCAACCATTCCAGCCGACAACCCGTTCTGGATGGCGACGAACACGCCGCCGAGACCTAGGCCATGCACCATCACGCCGGTGACCGCGCTGTGCGCTAAACCGCGTCCCCCCGGCCATTTCGGCCGCGTCAGCGAGAGTATCGCGCCAAGCAACGCCACGACCGTGCCCATGCGCAGCGCGAGAAAAGTCAGTGGCTCGGCATAGGGAAGACCCAGCTTGGCGCCGATAAAGCCGGTAGCCCACAGCACGACGAAGAGGCCTGGCGCCGCGAACACGACGAGGTCTTGCACTCTGCGCGCCATCAACGCGAACACCTCGAACTGGCCAATGCCGGGACCAATCCCCGGCGGTCACGGGTCCGCGCGACACGCACCAAGGATGCGGCCATCGTATCGCGTCAAACGAGCGGAGTGGAAGGGTTGGTCTGTACCGATTTACGATGTCCGCGGTACGTCGGCTTTGCCCCCAACTTCGGAAGTCTGACCGACTGCGCGAAATCGACGTAAAGGGCCAAAAAGCGACATTTGGCGCCGCAGCAAGATGCCCTCAGAAATCGACGTGTGGTCAGTCTGTCGGGTCAATGCGCACGGCGATATGCTGCAAATTTCACGATGTTGACACGGCGCCACTTTGCAATCAGCTGCGGAGCTTTCGCATCAAGTTCCTTGATGCGGGGCACACGGAGTCCCTATTGCACGCCGGTTCACAACTTATGTGCGGTAGAGTGCCTGGTCATGCTAATAATCGCGGCTTTCGTCATCCTCGCGGTCGCCGTTTTGTTGGGTTCAGTGCTTGCGGTTCTGCATTTGCAAACGGAGGGCAGCACGCCGCCGTGGTCGCTTGCGGCCCTGCATGGGCTCCTCGCCATCAGCGGCCTAATCTGTCTCGCTCTCGCGCTGCGCGGCCCGCCACGGGGGCTGGATCAGGGCGTAGCTTCCTTCGGCATCATTGCCACGTTACTGATTACGCTGGCAGCATTAATCGGTGTCGCGCTGCTTGCCAAACGTATCTTCAAGACCCGGATCGCGGGGATAATGATCGGCATTCACGCGACACTTGCCGTGAGCGGCTTCGTCATTCTCGCCGCTTACGTCCTCGTGGGATAGAACGTTGTGTGCATCACAGCAAGATTGGGCGCATGACAGTCCGGGAGTGGGTCAAAAGCGGACATGGCACAGTCAAATAGTGATGTCCGCTTTTCCCCCCAAAGCGGAGATTGACGCGCCTGCCAAAGAGCATGAAAGGAGGTTCGTCGTTAGCGCGCCTTCTGTGGGCCGGGCGACAACACAGGCTTAACCCAACAGTTAGGGAAAACGACCATGGCAACCTATGTCGTGCTTGCCAGGTTCACCGATCAAGGCGTCAAAAACGCTAAAGATTCTCCGAAGCGAGCAGAGGCCTTCAGGCAAATGGCGGAGACGTTTGGGGTGACCGTAAAGGACATATTCTGGACGCAAGGACGGTATGACATCGTAATAGTCATTGAAGCTCCAGATGAGCTTTCCGCTACGGCGCTTAACTTGAGCCTCAGCGCACTGGGCAACATCCGCACGGAATCGCTGCGGGCCTTTTCGTCAACAGACATGTTGAAGATCGTCGCCAAAATGCTCTAACCCAGCACATTCAGTGCGTGGGTTTAGCGCCCCATGTCGCTGATGGGTCAAAACCAGACATGACGTCGTGAAAACGTGATGTCCGCTATTCCCGCGAAAGCGGACATTCATTGCGGCAGTCGGAATGTCCGCTTTGTGCCACGAGGCGACATAGAGGCGTCCCCTCGGCTAAGCGCCGCCCTCGACCTGCTCGATGAAGCTCATATGGCTGCCGCCGTGCGTCAAGGTATCGAAGACGGCAAACCCCGATTTTGCCAGCAGTTCCTTCCAAATCTGCTCGACGTCACCGTAGGCCTCTTGCAAAAAAGCTTGGTCGATGTAGCTCTCCCAGTCCGCGTGCAGAATTCCCATTGCTTCCAATTCCTCGGCAAGTTGCCACCACCTCCTCGTCGAAGTACTTTTCCTCTGGCCTTCCGTGGGCGAGCGTGTCACGGAAGGCCTTCAGCTTCGAGACACTAGAATACGGACGAGCCGAGAAATCTGGCGCAATTCCCAAGTGCTTGCAAACTTTTTTGACTTTTACTTTCGCTGGCTGATGCTCATTCCAGCCCTGTATCAACTTAGCGCCCAAAAAGTTGAACCTCGCCTCAATTTCGAAGGCGAGCAGCGTTAGGCTGGCCATGATTTCCATTCCGATGCCCTCGCGGTCGCCCTTTGCGGCGCGCTCGTCAACCCGACTTTTGAAATAGAAGGCGGCGTTGCCAATGTCGTTATGAATATAGATGTGGCGGTGCGCCTTCAGACGCACCCTGAGTTTGCCATACGACACTCCCAGGCAATATTGACGGATATGACGACAAACACCAACGATCTTCGTGCTGTCGATATCTATTTTGAATTTTAGCGGGGACCGCGATCGCGGTCCACGAGTGGCCAGCTTTAGGTCATGGAGGTTGGGCG
>Ga0335081_10011928_pt1 | contig 14068 bp, 13 predicted proteins | sample Lox_Sample_35_FD_206713 | JGI IMG/M metagenome (GOLD analysis project Ga0335081, IMG submission 206713) | Soil microbial communities from Loxahatchee National Wildlife Refuge, Florida, United States - Lox_Sample_3.5 | ecosystem: Environmental > Terrestrial > Soil > Wetlands | place: USA... | reverse complement strand
AACGAGTGCGGTCGCGCTTTAGGCGGTCGCAGGTAACGCGAAACATCGCGCGTGCTCAGCGAGAAGGGGTGGTCGTTCGACGGGCAGCGGATGCTCGGGACCTGGAAGCCTTCTATCGACTGCACACCCGGACGAGGCGGCGCCAGGGCGTGCCGGTCCAACCACGGCGATTCTTCGAGCTACTTTGGTCCGAGCTGGCCGGCTCGGGGTCGGCCTTCATCCTGCTCGCGGACGCTGGTGGACGCGAGGCGGTCGCCGGCGCGCTCTTCCTAACCGGCCTCGGCACCACGATCTACAAGTTCGGCGCCTCAGAGTTGGACAGTCTGCCCCTGCGACCCAACCACTTGATCTTCTGGACAGCCATCCAGGAAGCATGCGCCCGCGGCGATGACCGGTTCGACTTCGGTCGCTCCGACTTGGACAACCCCGGGCTCCGGGCCTTCAAGTCCGGCTGGGGGGCCGACGAGCGTCCCCTGAGGTACTCGACGCTGGCCCCTGGTGCGGGAGAAGGAGCGGGAGGCCTGGCGTCTCGGGCGTTGAGCGTCGCGATCCGCCGCGGGCCGCCATGGGTGTGCCGAAGGACCGGAGAGGCTCTTTATCGTTATGCCGCGACACGTTGACACGAGTTGGACCGCCGCTAGGGATTCATGAACATCATGGATCGAGACAGACGCCCATTGGAACGGCTTGCCTACGCTGCCCGTGCCAGTCAAGTCTTTGCGCGCCAACCACAGGAAGCCCTCGACCGAGCGATCGAGAAGGTCGCAACCTGGCGTGACGAACGGCGTTCCCGAGTTCCGAGTGTGTTCCCCGAATGGTCCGAGGAGTGCTTTCATCAGCGCATCGGGGCAGGTTTGCCGTGCAGCAAGTGCACCGCATTCTGTGAGGTGTGGAAGTGCGCCTTGGACGATCTTGCCTCCCGCCAGATTCGATATGGCCGAGGCGCATTCGGCGGGTGGGACGACGGTGACAGCAGGCTGGTGCAGCTTGCCTGGTGCCTTGTCCGTCACCTTCGGCCCAAGCGAGTTGTCGAGACGGGAGTTGCTCGTGGTCTCACGACACGAACGATCCTGGAGGCGCTGGAATGCAACGGCGACGGACATCTCTGGAGCATCGACCTCGCTCCTCTCCTAGACCGTGGCTTGGCGGATGAGACAGGTGCCGCCGTGCCGAATCGGCTCTACGGGCGCTGGACACTCCTCCGCGGATCGAGTCGGCGGGTACTTCCCGGGCTGGTGACCGATCTCCGTACCATTGATCTGTTCGTTCACGACAGCATGCACACGACACGCAACGTTCGCTTCGAGCTCGAATGGGTATGGCCGGCGCTGTCGCGCGGCGGTGTTCTACTCATCGACGATGTCGAGAGGAACGCGGCGATGGGAATGTTCGCCAAGGCCCATCCACGAGCGGACGTGATGAGCTGCGCCTCGGGTGACGGCAAAGCTATGATCGGATGCATCGTCAAACCAGACTGAGAGGACTTGGGGCAGGCCTGGTAAGAACTCCGGTGGACAGGCTAGGCCTGTTCCTCGCTACGACGACTTCGGGGGGCGTCATCGCCGCAGGCCGTCTGGTCACCGCCGCGACAGTCTCAGCCAAGCTGCCGGCCGATGGATCGACTTTCGAATCTCGATCTCGGGGAAGAATGCTCAAGCCGGCGTAGCTGACTGGCACCCTCGCCGATCAACTCACCGGTATGTCAAGCATGGCGCGGCGCTGGGCGGTAAGATGCTGCTCGCGACAGGAATGGCGGCTGCGACCACGACGCCGGGCCGAGTTGCCCTACGCCGCGGCGACCTCAGGCACGCTGGACAGCGTCGACGGCGTCGCGTCGAGTAGCGTCAGCTCGTGCTGGAGCGCGCGTCGGCCACGGTGGTGGAGGCCATGAATGGAACTCTCGGTGCGGCCCATGCGGTCGGCGATCTCTGCCGGAGTCAGGCCGACGATGTGCCGCAGGACGACGACCTCGCGCTGCTCATCCGGTAGTGCGGCCAGCGCCGCCCGGACGGTCTCTCCATGATCGATGTCAATCCCTGATGGAGAGGCTGGATCGAGCACGGTCTCGGTCGGTGTGACGCGGTTCGCGCGCAGGTGATCAATTGCCACATTCCGGGCCAGCCGGATCAACCATGCGAAGAAGGGGACCCCTCGGTCGTCGTACTTGGCGAGCGTGGTCATCAGCTTCGCGAACACGTGCTGGGTGACATCCTCGGCCTCGTGGTCGTCGCGCACGATCGACCGGACGTAGCCGTAGACGTTCTGGGAATAGGTGACATAAAGAAAACGGAGAGCGTCGTGATCACCCTCCTTCGCGCGGGCGACCGCCAGGCGAACCTTCTGGCGCATCTCCGGTGCCTCGTCCACTGCGGCCCGCGTCCTGAACCCCACCGTCCCGCGCGCCCCCTGTAATGCTTCCTTGATCAAAGTTCTGTCCTCTGTGGCGTGTTGCTGCCGTCTCGACGGAACGACGCACGCACGCCGGCGCCGTGGTCAAAGCCTGACGCCGGCACGTGGCCCCGTACTTCTTGCCCCTCCGAACGCGCTCCGTGCGGGTCGGATTCCTGTGGAGCGAAGTCTTGTCGGCGTTCCCCGAGTGGTCAATGAACGGGCCGACCCATTGCCGCGTTCAGGGATCTGAACACGGCCGGACCTCCCAAGACCTCCCGATTGCTATCGAATCCTAAAGTCGCGGCTTAGTACGGCCGACAGAAAGGCTGTGCATCGAGGCCCGTTAATCGGTTATGATGAGCTTCCGCGAGGGATTCGCGAGCAAAGCCTTGGGGGCAACATGGGGCGACGTGAAGCGGGATCCGCGGCGATTGGCGACGCCTCGGGTTCAAATCGACCTTTAACCAATCGAAGCAGCCGACTCGCCGGCGGCGTCGACGATGCGCTGACAAGCCTGGCCGCCCTCAGCGTCGGCGTGGCGGCTCTGGCGACGCCGATAGTGCTCCAGTCGCGCACTGTCGATGCGCCGACCCTGCGTGCTGCTCTCGAGATGATGCTGACGCTGTTTGCGCTCGCCGGCGCCTGGCTCTTGCGGGCACAGTTCACGTCTTCTCGACGGCTGCGTGACCTGCAGCTTGCGGCCGCGGCGCTCGTCCTGGGGCTGATCAATCTCGTGATCTTCGCTGTGCCCGCCGCCCTCAATCTGCGCGATGGCGCCTACTTCGGAGCAGCACAGCTGTGGGGCAGGCTGTTCATGGGTGGGATGTTCGCCGCGGCCGCGTTCATGCCGGCCGACTGGCTGGTGACTCGCCGGCGCCATCCGCTCGGGATCGTCACCGCACTCAGCGCGGCTGGGCTTGCCATGGCCGGTCTGGGCGGACTGACGGCCGGTTCCCTAGGCGCAAACAGCCTCGCGATCACGAGCGGGCGCCCGTTGCTGGTTGCGCTTGTCGTGGTGGAGGCCGCGCTGCTGGCCTACGCGGCCGTTGGGTTTATTCAGCGCCAGCACGCCGAGGAAGATGGCGTCGCCGGCGTGGTCGCGTTCGCGCTTATCCTGCTCGCCGGCGCGAGCTTCGCGAACCTGCTCGCGGGATCGCTCGTGCCTGGGCGGCTCGGCGCCAACGAGGCCTTGCGTACGCTGGCGTTCGCGCTGATCCTCTTCGCGGCCGTGGTCCGGGAGCGACACGTGAATGCGCGCATCTCGAAGGCAACGGCACTGGCCGAGCGCCGTCGGGTTGCCCGTGACCTGCACGACGGCATCGCCCAGGACCTCGCGTTCATCGCCGCTCACGGCCCCCGGTTCGTCGAGGAGCTTGGCGACGACCATCCTGTCGTCATCGCCGCCAAGCGCGCCCTGGCCATCTCCCGCTCGACGATCTCCGAGTTATCGGACCCCGATGGAGCCACCGTCCATGAGTCACTCCAGGCCGTTGCTCTGGAGCTCCGAGATCGCTTCGGCCTCTCAATCGTCGTCAACGCTCAGCTCGATCGCGATCTCTCGGCCTCCGAGCGCGAGCATCTGACGAGGATCGCCCGCGAGGCGATCGCCAACGCCGCCGGGCATGGTGGCGCTCGGAACGTGATCGTCTCGTTGCGCCACACGGACGCCGGGATTGCGCTGCGCGTGATCGACGATGGGTGTGGCATCGCGCGGGCCGATCTGCCTCCCGCTCCAGAGGGATTCGGGCTTCGGAGCATGCGCGAGCGGGCCGCCGCGATGGGTGGCCAGGTCAACGTGCGCCAGCCGGCGCAAGGTGGGACGGAGCTAGAGGTCGTCTTGCCGTGACCGATCGCCTGAGGCTGTTAATCGCCGATCGGGCTCCCACTCGAGTCGGTATCCGCATGGCGCTCAACGGCGCAGTCGAGGTGTGCGCTGAGGCCGACGACGCCGAGCAGGCGATCAGAGCCGCCAAGCGCGAGCAGCCCGATCTGTGCCTCATTGGGGACCACATCGCCGGCGATTCACTCGTCGGGATCAGAGGCGTGTCTCGCGCTGCCCCCGGCTGCGCGGTCGTCGTGCTGGCTCAAGCGCACGACGCCGATTACCTGCTCGAATGCGTTCGCGCCGGCGCGGTCGGGTACGTTCCCGGAGCGCTCGACGGCGAACGCTTGAATCGGGTCGTCAAGGCGGCTGCGAACAACGAGGCCGTGGTGCCCCGTTCGATGGTCCTCGAGCTCGTCCTCGAGCTCCGCGGCGGCGGCACGGGGGCCGATGCGCCGACTGCCCGCGAGTCCCAGGTGCTCGGGATGCTGCGTCGCGGCCACCGCACAGCCGAGATCGCCGAGCGGCTCGCGATCGCTCCGGTCACCGTTCGGCGGCACATTTCAGAGTTGGTCCGCAAGCTCGGGGTAGAGAACCGAGCGGCGCTTACCGCGGCCTCCGCCCCGGCCGGAGACCGCTCGGCCAACGGCCGCGTGCAGAAAACCTGAACGGCTCCGGGACCGCGCGGCTCATTGCCGCATCGGATACCGCCGGACACGATTTCCCGATTCAGGTGCGTTCGATGATTACGCAGAGGCGCGACATCCAGCCAGCTCTCGATCGGAGGGCGCGCTCGAAGCGACGTGCGCGACATTGGTCCGGCTCGAATCAGCCGGGCTGGCGGATCGGGATGGCGCCGGAGACACGTCCGCGGCTCAGGCCCAGATCCGCAGCGCGATCGCCTCGTTGCGCGAGGCGATGTCCGCGCTGCGCGCACTCCACGACGTGGAGACCAGCACGCTGGCGTTTGGTTTCGTCCTCGCTGACCCCGACTGGTCGGGCCTGCATGTCCGCCGAAGGAATGCCGGGGGCGTCACGTGAGGCCGCGGCGCACGGCGTAGATCGCCGCCTGGATGCGGCTCGGAAGCCCCAGCTTGGCCAAGATGTTCGAGACGTGATTCTTGGCGGTGCGCGGACTGATGCCCAGCTCCCGGGCGATCTCGGCGTTCTCCATCCCGCGCGCGATCAGACGCAGCACCTCGACCTCGCGCGAAGACAGTTCGTCGATCAGGTCGGCCTCCGGCTTCTCGACGGCACCGTTACGTCGCACGCGGCCGAGCACGACCTCCGCCGCGCGCGGCGAGAGCCAGGCCACGCCGGCGGCGGCGGCGCGGACCGCCAGCACGACGCTGTCGACAGGTGTGTCCTTGGCGAGGAACCCACAAGCGCCAGCCTCCACCACCGCAGCTACGTCGGCGTCGTCGGAAACCACGGTGAGCGCGACGACGCGGGTGGAGGGATGGCGGTCCAGGATCTCCCGCGTTGCCTCCGGGCCTTCGAGATCGGGCATCCGGACGTCCATCAGGACGACATCCGGTTGCAGCTCATCGGCCAGCCGCACTCCCATCCGTCCACCGGATGCCTGCGCCACCACCTCGATGCCGGGCTGGGCGTTCAGCAGCGAGGCAAGGCCCGCCCGGAACAGGTCGTGGTCGTCCACGAGGAGTACGCGAATCGACGCGTCGTTCCACGCGACATCAGTCATCAGATCTCATTCGTTTGGTCGCCCCATCACTGCGGCTTCTCAAATCCCTCGGAGACACTCCAGCCGCCCCAATTCCCAACCCTAAGTATAGCCCTCGGGTATAGCCCTCGGCTGCTGTTCATCGCCTTGAACGATCCATGGGCACGCCGACCTATTCCGTAGCCGAGCCGCGGGTGCCATAACTCGTTTCGGACGGAAACCGGCAAGGACGGAATATGGACGCAGCAGTCGCGACGCGGCGCGGGGGCAACGTGCGCTTCGTCGCTCTCGATTTACAACACGCACCCATCGAGAGCGCGCTCAAAGCAGCCTTCGTTCGCTTACTCGGCTCAAGCGCGTTCACGCTCGGAGCCGAGGTGGACGCTTTTGAGGCCGAGTTCGCCGAGTACTCGCAGGCACGGCATTGCGTGGGTGTCGCCTCAGGCACCGCTGCGCTCTCGCTGATGTTCGAGGCCTACGGCATCGGCCCAGGCGACGAGGTGATCGTGCCCGCGCACACATTCATCGCTTCGGCGCTGGCGGTGAGCCATGTCGGCGCCACCCCCGTGCTGTGCGACGTGCTCGAGGGAAGCGGCTTGATCGATCCCGCCGCGGCCCGGGCGGCCGTGGGTCCGCGCACAGCCGCAGTCCTGGCCGTTCATCTGTACGGTCAGACGTGCGACATGGACGCGATCCATGCCTTCGCGGGGCCGCGCAGCCTGCTGGTTCTCGAAGATGCGGCGCAGGCGCACGGCGCGACCTATCACGGCCGTCGCGCGGGTTCGCTCGGCGACGCCGCGGCATTCTCGTTCTACCCGAGCAAGAACCTGGGTGCGCTGGGAGACGGCGGCGCGGTATGCACCGGCGACGATGTACTGGCCGCCCGGATTCGCCGCCTGCGCAACCTGGGTCAGCGCGTGAAGGGCGAGCATGTCGAGCTCGGGTACAACGAGCGTCTGGATGGCCTCCAGGCGGCTCTCCTGCGCGTGAAGCTCCCGCATCTCGATGCGTGGAACGAGGCGCGGCGCGCGCACGCCGCCCGCTATCGAGAACTGCTCGAGCCGTACGTGACGCTGGTCGAGGAACGGCCCGAGTGCCGTTCCGTTCATCACTTGTTTCCGGCGCGCTTCGGGAATCGGGACGCGGTGGCGAGCACGCTGGGCGAGTACGGGATCGAGACCGGGATCCACTACAGCCCGGCGGTTCATCAGCATCCGGCCTGGCGAGACTCGGCTCTGCGCCACCGCGCGGCGCCGAACGCGGAGGCATGGGCGGCTGAGGAGCTGTCGCTTCCGATGCATCCCGATCTTACGCCGGATCAAGTCGAGCGCGTCGTCGCCGCGGTCTACGACGCGGTTTGTCTTCCGAACGCACGATCAGGAGAAAGTCGATGCTGAACCCGGCGCTCGCAATCAGTAACGGGAGCGACGCCCACGAGTCGCAGCCGATAGGCATTGCAGTCGTCGGTCTTGGCTACTGGGGCCCGAACCTCCTGCGCGTCCTCGGCGACAACCTCAACGCTGAAGTCCGCTGGATCTGCGACCTCGACACGGACCGACTGGCCAAGTACCGGCGGCGGCATCCGGCCGCGCGCGTCACTACTCGGATAGAACGCGTGCTACCTGACCCGTCAGTCGATGCGGTCATCATCGCGACGCCCGTGCACACGCACTACGCGCTGGCTGCTCAAGCACTCGCCGCCGGGAAGCACGTGTTCGTCGAGAAGCCGCTCGCGCAGTCGACCGAGCTGGCCGATGAGCTGGCCGAACTGGCGCGCGAGCGCGGCCGGATTCTGATGTGCGGTCACACCTTCCTCTACAGCCCTCCCGTACGGGCGGTCAAGCGGATGATCGAGGCCGGGACGCTTGGGGACATCTTCTTTATCTCCTCGAGCCGAGTGAACCTGGGTCTCCACCAACGGGACGTGAGCGTGATCTGGGATCTCGGCCCGCATGACTTTTCGATCCTGCTCTACTGGTTGAGCGAGTTGCCCACCAGCGTGCGCGCCGTGGGGCGCGATTCAATCGTCAAGGGCATCGCCGACGTGGCGTTCGTCACGATGATGTTCGCGTCGGGGATCGTTGTCAACGTCGAGCTCAGCTGGCTGGCGCCAAGCAAGCTGCGACGCACGGTCTTGGTCGGCAGCGAGCGGATGGTGATCTACGACGATGGCGCACCTGAGCCGGTGCGGCTGTTCGATCGAGGTGTGGTCTACAAGGACCCGGAGACGTTCGGCGAGTACCACCTCTCGTATCGCAGCGGCGACGTCATTTCACCGCGGATCGAATCCCACGAGCCGCTCGGCCTCGAGCTGGCCGATTTCATCAATGCAATCCAGACGGACGACAAGATGGAGTTTCACACGGCGATCGCGCGCAGCGTGGTCCGGATCGTCGAGGCGGCGGACGAGTCGCTCCGCCAGGGCGGACACGAGGTGTCCCTCGACCCCGGCGACATCGGAGCTCAGCTGACAGCGCGTCGAGAGCTCGCGGCGGTATGACCGCGAGCTCCGCTTCGGCGGTCGACCTCGGCTGGCGAGGCGTCGAGTGTGTTCGTTCACGAGCGGGCGCTCGTCGAGACCGACGACGTCGGGGCCGGGACCCGCGTCTGGGCGTTCGCTCACGCGGTGCGCGGTGCCCGCATCGGGGCGGACTGCAGCGTCTGCGATCACACCTTCGTCGAAGACAACGTGATCTTCGGCGATCGTGTGACGATCAAGTCGGGCGTGTATCTCTGGGACGGCGTCCGCCTCGAGGACGACGTGTTCGGGACGGCGTCCGCCTCGAGGACGACGTGTTCGTTGGGCCTCAGGCGACGTTCACGAATGATCCGTTTCCGCGGAGCAAGCGTCCGTTCGAGTGCTTGACAACGACGGTGCGGCGGGGCGCGAGCATCGGAGCGGGAGCGGTGATCCTCGCCGGGATCACGGTGGGGGAGGACGCGATGGGTCGGTGCCGGCGCGGTTGTGACCAAGGATGTCCCCGCGGGCACGGTGGTCGTTGGCAACCCCGCCCGCATCGTCCGCACGCTCGCCGCCGACGACGAGTCCAGGTCCGGGCGCGGCACCTAGCCCAATTTCGCACCCTAACCGCACTAAAGGCTAGGGCCGTTCCCTGGTGCGAACCCGGCAGCGAAGAGTAGCTTTAGCGATGCACCGCACAACTGGACAGACGTTGATGCGGAGCAGGAATAGACCAGAACGGACTTCTAGAGCAATAGGGGGCCAGCCGGTCGGGTCATGGGGCACGAGCAGTTGCACCCGACCGGCTGTTATCAGCGATGAATTCAACTTTCCGCGTCAGCACGGCGCTCGATCACAACAACCGGGACGAGGCGATCAACCGCGCGGTGATGGCCGCCAAGGCGGGCGACATGGAGGCAATTCGCTTCCTGTACATGCGCTACAAGGACAACGTCTATGGCTACGTGCTCAGCATCGTTCGCGAGCAGCACGAGGCCGAGGACTGCACGCAGCAGGTGTTCATGAAGCTGATCTCGGCGATCCACAAGTACGAGCCGCGCACCGTGCCGTTCACCGCGTGGATCCTCCGCGTGGCGCGGAACATCGCGATCGATCATCTGCGTCAGCGTCGCGCGCTCCCGTGCGAAGAAGTGTTCGAGGCTTCACACCAGACTGACGAGTCCAGCCGCGAGTGCCGCTGGGGCCTCGAGGTCGCGCTCGAGGCGCTTCCCGAGGAGCAGCGGGATGTGGTGATGCTCAGGCACCTCGTCGGCCTGAGCCCCGGCGAGATCGCCACCCGGATGGGCCGGACCGAGTCGTCGATCCACGGGCTCCACCACCGTGGCCGCCTCACTCTGCGACGCCAGCTCGCCGAGATGGATTGCGCGCCCGTCGCCAAGGCTGCGTAGCCGGTCTCTCTACGCGGGCGCCCCGCTCGCGAGGGCGGCGTGGATCTGGGTTCCCGGGTAACGTCTGGCGGGCGATGGCGATCGGCCTGTTCGACACCGAGACCCCGCTGCTCGCCCTCCGCGAGCAGATCGCCGACCGCCTGAACGAGGTCGTCGAGCGCGGCACCTACATCCTCGGACCCGAGGTCAAGGCGTTCGAGCAGGAGTTCGCGGACTACATCGGCGTCAAGCATGTGATCGGCGTCGGCAACGGCACTGATGCCATCACGATCGGGCTGCGGGCGCTCGGCATCGGCCGGGATGACGAGGTGGTGGTGCCGTCGTTCACGTTCTACGCCTCCGCCGAGGCGATCGTCAACGCCGGCGCACGCCCGGTGTTCTGCGACGTCGACCCGGACACGCGTAACTTGACCGTCGACACGGTTCGCGACGCGCTCACGCCGCGGACGCAGGCGATCGTCGCCGTCGACCTGTTCGGCCTTCCGGCGCCGCTGGCGGAGATCCGCGAGCTCGGCGTGCCCGTCCTCGAGGACGCCGCCCAGGCCGCGGGGGCCAGACTCGACGGCCGCCGTGCCGGCGCGCTCGGGGACGTCGCCACGTTCTCGTTCTACCCCTCCAAGAACCTCGGCGCCTTCGGCGACGGTGGCGCGATTACCACCGACGACGACGCGGTGGCCGAGCTGGCGCGCGCGCTTCGCTTCCATGGCTCCAGCGACAAGCAGACGTTCGAGTACGTGGGCTACAACTCGCGCCTCGACGAGCTTCAGGCGGCAATCCTGCGAGTCCTGCTGCCCGAGCTCGACGCCTGGTCCGACCGCCGGCGCGCCGCGGCCGACGCGTATGCCGAGGTGGGCATCGGACGCTACGTGACCGCGCCTGTCATTCCCGACGGCGCCGAGCCGGCCTGGCACCTGTACGTGGCCACCCACCCCCGCGCCGATGAGCTGATCGCGGGTCTCGCCGACCACGGCGTGCAGGCCCGCGCCTACTACCGCAGGCCGCTGCACGAGCAGCCCGCGATGGCGCCGTACGCACCTGCGGCGGGATCGCTGCCGGCGACCGACGAACTCGCCAGGACCAACTTGGCACTGCCGATGAGCGCCGCGCTTGATCCCGAGCGCGCCGGCGAGGTCGTGGCCGCGCTAGCGGCCGTCCTCGGCGATTGATCTCTCATCGGGAATCGTGCCCTCGTCCGGCCGGTCTGCGGGCCCGTACGGGTCCGGTCGCATCGCGGCAAACGTCGGCGCCTGCCGAGAGATCGTGCCGTCGCGGGTACGTGCATTTCGCGACGGTCATCCGAGCCCGTCACGAGATCGCACGTCTATGCCCTGACCGTGATGGTCTGGCTCGCTCGATCGAACGACCTCGGACCTGACGGATCGCTCAGCGCCAGCGCTCGAGCAGGTCGTCGTCCGAGACGCGCCGGACGACCCGCGCCGGAACCCCCATCACTACCTCGCGCGCGCCCACATCCCGGGTGACGAGCGCGCCGGCGGCCACGAACGCCTCCTCGCCGATCTCCACCCCAGGGACGAGGACCGCGCCACCGCCGACCCGGCAGGCACGCCGGAAGGTCGGGCCCTGGAGCGGCTCGCCGCGCGGGTGGCGGCCCATCGTGTTGTCGTTGGTCGTCAGAACTCCCGGGCCGAGAAACACATCGTCCTCGACCAACGAGCCGCCGGTGACGTACACACCGGTCTGGATCAGGACGCGCGCGCCGACCTGGGCCCCGAAGTCCACCGAGGAGCCGCGGCCTACGACCGAGCCGGCGCCGATGCTAGAGCGCTCGCGCACCTGGGCCTGATCGCCGATGATCGCCCGCTCGGCCACGTGCGCGCCGGCGTACACGACCGCGCCGGCGCAAACGGTTGCCTCGGCCTCGAGCACGAGCGGAGCGAGCTCGCCTCCGGCGGCGCTCGATCCCGCCCGGAGCTGCGGGTACTTACCGAGCAGCGCGCCGTCCTCGATCACGCAACGGTCACCGACCTCGGTGCCCGCGTGCACGACCGCGCCCGAGCCGATCGTCGACCCGGCGCCGATCCGGGCGCCCTCGTGTATCACCGCGCCGGGAGCGATCACGACATCGGCCGCGACGTCTGCGCCAGGGTCGACGTAGGCGCCACCCGTTTTCATCGGCGCAGCAGTGTAGAGGCAAGGAGGCTCAACCGGCGATCGTGAACGCGTCGGAGGTGCCGATGACGTTGCCGGCTTGGTTGAGCGCCTGCAACCGGAATACGCGGTAACTGTGTGAAACGGCGATCGTAGTCTCGAAGCCGCTCTTCGGTGCGGTGGTGACTGGCACGAGTGTGCTGCCGCTCGATCCGGCGAGAACTCTCCACGAGGCGACTTCCGTAGCACCGTTCCAGCTTGCGTAAACGGTTGTCTGCGCGTTGATGCGCCGCGCGGCGCCGCTCGGCGGGTAGAGTGGCAGGCCAACCCACGGCTCGACCGTCGCGCGATACGTGATGTCCGGGCTCGGTAGGACTGCGTCGAGCAGCAAGTGGCCGGAGGCAGTGTACTCGGAGAAGCGTGGCTGAGAGCCCCAGCCGACGAGTTCATTGCCGTTGGCGAGGGGTTGGATGTTGCCCATGTATTCGGAGTCGACGTTCGTGCCAAAGGTGTACGCATCGGCAACGCTCGCGGTGTGCGCAGTTGAGTCGAGCTTTAGCACGAGGCCTCGGGACGGACCAGTCGGCCGCACCGTGTTGCCAGCGCGCGTGACCTGGCAGCAGTGATCGTCGAACAGCGTCACGAGAGGCGTCCCCGGATAGACGGTTACGTTGTGCTGCCACTGGAAGGCGGCTCCGGATCCGAACCTGAAGCTCGAGTGCTTGCCGCCGAGCATCCACTCGATCTTGCCGCTGGCGATGTTGACCATGTACGCAGCCCATGTATTCCGCATAGAAACCACGAAGCTGCCGTCGCCTGGAAGCTCGATCGAGTTAATGTGGTAGGCATCCCAGTCGGAGCCGACTGGCGGCACCGGCGTCCACGAGTCGCTCAACGGGATGTGCGCCAATGCGTCCCAGCTCCGTATGAGCTGCCCGGTTTTCAGGTTGTACTCCTGGACCGCCGAGTCGACGACTTCGCCGCTGGCGGCGCCGCCGTACCGCGACAGGTTTACGTCGACGTTCTTGCTCGCGGTCACCCAGGCACCGTCGCCGCGGATGACGATCTCATGCAGTGTGAGCACCCAGCCATCCGTAGCCCGCAGTCGTGCGAGTACGCGGTAGTGCTGGTCCACGATGACGTATTCACCGCTCTTAGTCACGTCGGAGCTGTCGATCTGGCCTTGCCACCAAGCAAGGACGGGTCGTCCTTCATACGTCTGCAAGCTGAGGTTGCCGGCTAGGTCGTTTTCGGGGACCGGCTCGAACCACACCGGCGACAGCCGCTGGTCGAGGATCAAAGGACCGCTTTGGCCCACCATCGTCTCCGGGCTGGTCGGGTCGTAGATGTTGGCAATGAAGATGTAGCCCTTTGCCAGATGCCCCCGCTCGAACACGTATGCTCGGACCTTCGGTGGATGAAGCGAGGGTGCTGAGACGAACGTGTACGCACCGCGGGTCGTGTAGGCACCGATCGGTGAGTCGTGCGAGAGCCCCACAGCGAAGTCGGTCCCGACGAAGCAGACCGCGACTGATGCAAACGCGACCGCAATCCGGACCCGCCGCGTGAAGCGTCGCCCTTCTCTGATGGCCTTCGGCAGCAGAACAACGGTTGCGACACCGGCCGCGGCCGCCAGGACCGCGGCGACGAAGTAGCTCAGTTGGAAGCCGTAAGTGATCGCCGGTGGCACGTCCCTGCCATGCACCATCAGGCGGCTCGCCACGGCGGTGGCAAGTGTGATCAGGACTGCGAGTCCGAGCCCGCGGCCGATCTGACGGGACGTGTTCATCATCATCGATGCGCCGTAAGTGGGTCCGGGTCGTTAGAAAGAACCTCGGCACAGCGGCCGCACCGGATCACCGAATGGCTGTCGTCCGGGCGGACGAGGGCGGCCCAGGCATCAGTGGTGAAGTCCACCGTCATCGGCGCGTCCGGCGCCTCGCAGACACGTCCGCCTAGTTCGCCCACCAAATGGGCCACGACGATTGGCTCCGCCATTCTCTAATAAACGCACCGCCGCCAACCGTTTTGCGCGTTCGCACTTCGACACCACGGCCGGCGCATCCGCGGGCGCCCGCGTCGGCACCTAGCCCGCATCGTGCGGTAAGACTCGCGCCCCCGGGGTTCGGGGGCGCGGAGTCTGTTCGGCTGAGCAGGGATTCTTGGGTTGCTGAAGTCCTGAATCCCGAGCT
>Ga0335081_10011926_pt1 | contig 14069 bp, 9 predicted proteins | sample Lox_Sample_35_FD_206713 | JGI IMG/M metagenome (GOLD analysis project Ga0335081, IMG submission 206713) | Soil microbial communities from Loxahatchee National Wildlife Refuge, Florida, United States - Lox_Sample_3.5 | ecosystem: Environmental > Terrestrial > Soil > Wetlands | place: USA: Florida... | reverse complement strand
AGGGGCGCGCTTCCTGACATGCTCCGCCAGAAAACGTCCTGGCGGAACTCCTTGATCTGATACGGCGTTACCTGACCAGGGAAAGCGCGTTCACGGCGCGAATATGGTCCTCGCCGGGTCACCTGGGGACGCCCGGAAGGCGGTTGCTGGCACGGTCAGCGGAAGTGCTTGCCCTGAACCAAGTCGGCACAGTGACTCGCTCGGCACGAGGCCATTGGCGCCGCCGAAGCAAACCTGATACACGTAGCGGGCTCCACCTTCGTGGCAGGATGCACGGAGCGCGTCGCGGCATCGCCCAGTAGGCGAACGAAGGCCGCATCAACGAGAGAGCAACTCGCAAACCGTGCTAGAGGCAGCGCCGATCATCTGTCTGGTGTAGTTTCTACAGCGCCCGATTTCGGGTAGTCCGTGCCGTACCGGTTGCCACCATGACACAATGCGCTGGATACAAGGCTCTGCTCGTATATCCCCGCTTCTCTGGGACTTCGTTCTGGAACTACAAGAGCACTTGCGAGCTCATGGGAGCGAGGTACTCGGCCGCTCCGCTCGGGCTCATCACGGTCGCCGCCCTGCTTCCCCCTAACTGGGAGGTCAGGCTCATCAATCGGAACACTGAGGAGCTGTGCGACGCCGACCTTGAGTGGGCCGATGTGGTGATGACGGGCGGGATGCTTCCCCAGCGCAACGATGTCCTCCATCTCATCGACGTAGCGCATGCGAGCGGGAAGCGAGTCGTCGTGGGTGGGCCGGACGTCACCTGCGCGCCCGAAGCCTACGCAGGCGCCGACTTCCGCGTCATCGGGGAGGCCGAAGAGGTCCTTTCCGCGTTCCTCGCGGCGTGGGTCGCAGGCGCGCGCGAGGGCTCCTTCACGGCTGCCCATCCACCCGACCTGACGTGTTCGCCGGTGCCGCGCTTCGACCTGCTTAAGCTCGACCACTACCTCCACGTCGGCGTGCAGTTTTCGCGGGGCTGCCCTCACGGCTGCGAATTCTGCAACGTCATCGATCTCAATGGCCGCCAGCCACGCACGAAGACGAGCGAGCAGATGCTGCGCGAGCTCGAAGCTCTGCGCGCGCTCGGTTACCGCGGCCACGTCGACGTCGTTGACGACAACTTCATCGGTAGCCGCACTGCGGTGAAGCCCTTTCTGCGTGACCTTGCCCGCTGGCACAGGATGCGCGGCCGCCCCTTCGAGTTCACGACCGAGGCAAGCCTCGACCTCGCGGACGACCGCGAGCTCTTGGACCTCCTGCGCAAGGCGAACTTCTTCGCCGTGTTCGTGGGGATCGAGACGCCCGATCGAGAGACGTTGCTGGCGGTGAACAAGCGGCAGAACGCCCGGCGCGACATCGCCGCGAGCGTCCGCGCCATCCACCGAGCGGGTCTCTTCGTGAACGCAGGATTCATCGTCGGGTTCGACACTGAGCGCGGTAGCGTCGCGCGGGCCATGGTCGAGTGCATCGAAGCGGCGAGCATCCCAATCTGCATGGTAGGCCTGCTCTACGCGCTCCCGGGGACGAAGCTAGAAGCGCGGCTCGCTGCCGAGGGCCGGCTCAGGACGTTGACGGAGCCCCACGCGAGCGACGAGGCCGACCAATGCACCTCGGGCATCAACTTTGAGTCGCTTCGCCCGCGGCAGGACGTGCTGCAGGACTACCGCGCCGTGTTGGCGCGCATCTACGCGCCCCACGCGTACTTCGCACGCGTACGGCGCGTCGGGCGGGAGCTGGACCGGTCCGCCCACTCCGTCCGGTCGCCGTTGCGCCACGTCTGGCGCGACGTGCGCGCCTTCTTCCGGATGCTCTGGCGCATGGGCGTTCGCGACCGAGAGGTGCGCGGGGAGTGGTGGCGCGTCGTCGCGAGTTGCGTCATCCACAACCCGAGGGCGCTCAAGATCGTGCTCTCTCTCGCCGCGCTCTACCTGCACCTGGGACCATACTCGCGCAACCTCATTGAGCGCCTTGATCGCGAGATCAAGAGTCTCGCCGACGCACGCAACGTTCTGGAGCCGCTCCGTGTTCGCGAGAAGGGCTCGGCGCTCACTTTGTCCATGATGGATGGGGTTCGGTAGGAGCCTGGGAGAAGGGGCCACTGCAAGTGCGCCGGTAGGCCTCCCTGAAGAACTCCACGTGAATGTGCGGGAGCGTGTCGCAAGTCGATCGTTTGAAGCGGTCGCTCGAGACGGGGCGCAGCTGAACGGGGAACCAGGCCACTCTCGACGGTATCCGGAAGCAGGTCGAGGGTCTGCTCGCTGCCCGGCACATTGAAAGGGCTGTTCACGGTCGCGGTGCGCCAAGGCCAAGAAGGGCTGCCCAGGATCACGGTGCCGAGCAGCAGCGGATGTTCGAAGCGCTCGGGCTTGGGCTGGCCCGCTACCGAGCTCCGTGGGTCATACGCCTCGCCAGATCGCTCCTGCTTGAATCCCAGGGAGAACCGCATCGTTTCCGAGGTGGGCAGGGCAAACTCGGGCTAAGCAGACGTCCCCTGCTCCATTGCACGTGGCGATCGACGCTACTGCACCATTAGCTACAAATGCCCCTACGCGCCCGCTCAATGGCAGGAGAACGCGCAGAAGGAGCTGGCGAAAGTGCTGTGAGAGCCTGCGCGACCATGGCCTCCACATCAGCTGGGGTGCGCTGCGGGCGCAAGTCAAAACAGATGGTGGATCAGGAGAGCGTAGCTCAATCCGACCCCCAGCAAGCTGAAGCCTGCCAGCGCGCACGCGCGTCCCCGAACATGGGAATACCAACGGCTACGCCGAGCGAGCACGGGACGCTCGATCGCAGCATAGTGCCCCAGAGCAAGGGCCGCCGAGCTCACGAAGGCGACAACGGTCGGCACGAGGACCGGGCTTCCGGAGATGCCGGCCAGGCGCTTGCACAGGAACAGACCCGCCCAATGGTTCAAGTAGAACGGGTACGATATGGCGCCCATCCAGGCCCAAGTCGCGATGCGTCTGCCGTTGCCCGCCACCGAGGCGACAATTCCGACCGCGGGCAGCCACGCCCACCGCTGGTAGGCCAGTGAGCCGTGGAGAAGGGCGACCGTCCCGGCCACCGCGACCGCGACAAGCGCAATTCTGATCCGGCGGTCTGCGTACCACGCATCCCAGCGAGCCTCCGAGGCGGCCAGGAGCACGCCTGCTGCAACTGCCGCGTAGTCGTGAGGGAGGAGGAACCCGCCCACGATGGCCGCCACAAACGGGGTGAGCCGGAGCGAGGGGGGAAGAAGGCGTAGGGCGAGTGGCGCGACGAGATAGAACTGCTCCTCGACGCAGATGGACCAGAAATGATTCCAGGTCCCAGCCTGTGGCATGGCCGAAACGAATCTTGCAAGCTGTGGTGTTCCGAACAGATTGTAGACGAACGTGGCCTTGTAGAAGACGAACTCTCGGAACTTCGCGTTCATTGCTTGGCCGCGCGCCATACAGACAATCAGCATAAGAACGATGGCGAGCGCGTAGGGAATCCAGATGCGCAAACATCGGTTGAAGAAGAACTTGGGCAGGTCTCGGCTGCCGCCCCTGAGCAAGAGTCCGCCGATCAGGAAGCCACTCAGAGAGAAGAATACCTGCACGAAGAAGTTGCCTGCCATGGCGGGTAGGTATGCGCCCGCCGGGGAATGAGCGAGGAAGACGCCGCTGGCCGCCACGAATCGCAGCAAGTCGAACCGTGGATGGTAGGCAGATTCCAGAGTTGTTCTTGACGCCGACTCGATCGGCGTTGGTTGCCTGCGGGCTACTGCTCCTGTAGTGGATGCCGTCTGGGTTTCGATCATTGCTGGCATGGTCATAAGGGCAAGCGGCGATGCGACAACATTCCTCCCGTCGGCGGCCCCCTTGAGGTCGGACAGGGCGCCGATCGGGGGCCGTTGCAAGTGCCAACGGTGATGGATAGCAAATGCGAATTCCACCCAAGCCGTAGGTCCCTTCACTGCCGCGCGTGACGCGGCGCACATGCGCTGTCTCCCAGTGCATCAAGCGCGATATTGATGGCCAAGAAGGTACAATCTGTAGCCAGCTACAAGTTCGACCCAATGGGCGGGCTCGTTGGTGGCGTGGCGGAACGAGCGGGTCCGATCCGTAGCCAGTAACTGGATTGACCGCGGCGTCGCTCCTCGTCATTCTGGCACCATGGTGGGGCCGCTCGTCGCCACGCTGCCGAGATCAACCAAAAGTACAAGGATCGAAGCTGCCGAAGCTATCCGTCGCGTCGGACGTTCGGCGAAGAGGGTAAGGTCAAGCTCGTCCGGCGTTCCCTCAAGGGCGATGCCATGCTCGCTGGGGATAAATGGTTCGAGATCGTTCGCTCCCGACCCCACGGCCACGGCTTGTAGGAAGGGTCGATGATACGCGCAGCGACCGTGGCCTCCACCCGGTCGCGACCCCGGGTTCTCTCGGAGGCGATGAGTGCAGAGAGGCCCAGGCACCGGCCCCTGACGACAACAGCCGCGAAGTGCTCAGCGTCGAGTCGGCGGCCGAAAGAGAGTTCTACGCCGCGAGGGACCGGTTCTTGCTGACAAGATCGCATTGAAGCGGCACTCGCCAAACGGCACCCCGTTGGCAAGATGCCATGGTCGCGAGGGAGCGCGGGAAGCTTCCAATGGTGCACTAACGAATCGTGATAAATGACCGATTGCATGGGCTATGCTGCCCAACACAGTCGTCTACCTACCGCCTCGTCAGGCCTGAACTGCCCACAAACCGGTGGTGGCGGTGAGCGGGGTCCGATACCGTGCGGCGATACAATGTGTCCGGAAGCTAGCCCGAGATGTGGAATAGTTGGAACGTACGATCTTCGAGACGGCATAGCGCCAGAAACGACCGCACTTACCTTTGCACCAATCGTAATATACCGACAATCATGGAAGAAGCTCGTCGCGCAAGATCGGAACCCAGTCGGTCTGGTCCCGGGCGATCGACGACGGCGCGGGTCGTTCGCTGTTTACGCGTTCGGCCTGTTCGGTGATGACGTGCGCAAGCGCATGGAGCCGATAGCTGCCCAATCCTAAGCGCGATGGACCCGGCGCACCAGCGCCTCCTTCACTTCGCGAGGGACTTTCCTGTACCGACCACGGCGTCCGCCGCGAATCTGCGCGGTACGCACTCGATGCGATGACGCAACGCGAGGAGGTCGAAGGCCGGGACGCTGACGCTATCGGATCTGTGCAGCGAACCCCTGACAAAGTGAGGTCCTTGAAGTTCCTCGCCGAGAGATACGCGCGCCGATCGGTCTTCATCGCGTGGTTTCGGACGCCGAGTTGTGCTCCATGGCTCAGCATTCGCGGCTACGGGTATGACAGCACTCGGGAGGACCCTTAGACCCGGGCCAGATCCTCTCGCTCCGCAGCAGGCGATCTATGGCACGCACGCTGCACAACAGCTGACGCTGGAGACCGAGATGTGCAGCGGATGCAGTGGTCAAATCTCCTACACCCGGGAGCCAGGTCCACGGTCCGGAAGGCTTCGACGCCGCATGTTCAACGACGGAGACCCGCATCCATCCTACACGCCGGCTGCTCTGCTGGGCTTCGTGGCGTTCTCGGCCTCATCGGTGAGAAGTGCGAGCTTGTGGGCGAGACGTGGCGCTGCTTGGCTCTGCCGCGATCGGTTCCCGATGCCTTGGGCCGCCTGCAGGCACGCACCGTCAGGTCAGGCCAGCGCAAGCGTGGCGGACCCGATAGCCAAGGCTGGCCGCGCCCGGCAACACGAGTCGTACGTCATCCGGCTCGTTGAGCAGGGGACTACAAGGAGGCAGCATGAAGTGCATCCTCTTCGTCGACGATGAGCAGGACCTGCTCGATGGTCTGCGCAATGCGCTGCGGCGCAAGCGTACGGTTTGGGAGATGCGGTTCGCAGTGGGCGGAGAGGCAGCTCTGCGGGAGATGGAGGCGAGACCAGTCGACGTGGTGGTGAGCGACATGCGCATGCCGGGAATGGACGGCCTGGCGCTGCTCGGGGTCGTCCGAAAGCAGTATCCGCGAGCCGCCCGTATCATACTGTCGGGGCACGCCGATCTGGCGTCAGTAGTCCGCGCCAGTGCGGTCGCACACCAGTACGTCCTGAAACCCTGCGACCAGGGCGTGATGTGCGCCGTCATCGAACGTGCTCTGCGAATCCAAGAGCTTCTGGCGAGTGAGCCACTGCGCCAGATCGTGGGTGAGCTCGGCACCCTGCCGGCACGTCCCGCTATGTACGAGGCGCTGACTTCCGCGCTTGCGGATCCCGGCGTCGAGGTGCGCAAGCTGGCCGCGATCGTTGAGAAGGACGTGGCGTTGGCTGCGCGGGTGCTCCAGTTCGTGAACTCGGCCTACTGCGGGCTACTGCAGCGAGTTTCCGGCATCGATGCAGCCATTGCCCTGCTTGGCCTCAACACCCTGCGGCACATCGCGCTGACCACCGAGGTCTTCAGAAGCTTCAGCGGTAAAGATGCGGAGGATGTTGAGGCGCTGGCGCACCACGCGATTCTCACAGCCCGCATTGCGCGCAGACTGGTCGGTGGAGCGCGGGATGTGGAGGCCGCATTCACGGCGGGTCTCTTGCATGATTGCGGCAAGCTCGTGCTTGCGAGCCGGCTACCTGAGGCCTACCGGCACGTTCGTGAAGTCAGCAGGCGGGAAGACTTGGCCGCGCTGACGGCCGAACAGGAGACGTTCGGGGCGACGCATGCCGAGGTCGGCGCATATCTTCTCGGCCTATGGGACTTGCCTCATGACGTGGTTGATCCCGTCGCGCATCACCACTCACCCGACCGACTTGGCGTGCTCGACACAGTGGGTGTCGTCGTCCTTGCCGACGCCTTGGCGAATGAGGCGGAGACAAAGGAGAGGGAAGGGCATCTCAACGAGATCGTGCAGGCGTTCAGCTCCGTGGGGGATGTGCGCGCCTGGCGAGAATTGGCGCGAGCGGAGGCGCTGGCGTCCGCCTTCCCCTGAGCACCAAGAGTCACGGGTGCTTCGGGCGGAAGGAGAGCGAGGCCCAAGATGAGGAGGAGGAGTGGAAGTCGATGGGATCGTGGACCACCTGGAGTAGGTGGTTCGTCCTCCTCGCTGGCGTGTGTGCATCGTTGGCTCTTGTTGTTGCCACCCGCCGCTTCGAGCACCGCGTAGCGCGGGAGCGGTTCGAGCGTTCGGCTGCGAACCGCGCTTCCGCGCTGAGGGAGCCAGCGAGCTCGTCACCACCGACCTGCGCGCGCTAAGCACCGACTATGTGCCCACCCCGAACGTCACGGCGGCCGCTGCTGTGCCGAGATCGGCGGCCCACGCCACCGCAGCCTGCTCCCGCTGCGGACTCGAACCACGTCCTGCCCTTGTCCTCTCGAAGCGTTACTCCGTCCATGCAGAGCGCCAGCCTGGCAGCTCCGGTGTCCTTTCCGTTAGGGCGGGCCGCGGATGGAAGCTGAACTGTTGAGCTCAACAGTTCAGCCTTGATGTTGAGTGCGGCGTTCTGTTGAGTGCCGCTCGAAAGTCCGCATCGTTATGGAGGAATCCTGGTGCCAGGCTCGACAGAATGGCAGCCTACAGCTGCTCAAGCCAGGCGAGGAGGTTGCGTCTCGCCTATAGGTGAATTGCTTCTTTCAAAGAGGATTCCGGCACGATCGTTCTCCTTCTCCCAGACAGGAGCAGATATTCAGGGATTCGTGGACCGCGGAGGCAAAGGGAGGCGAGATCCCCGGCCCCGCTCCGGCAAATATCTCATGTTCACCTGGTGGCATCGGGTCCGCGATGGGACACTGCTCCGCCAGACCTTCCAACGCCGAATGGAACCGGTGAAGGGCGAGGTCCTCCGTCTCCTTCGCGCCGGACCCGTGGAATGGCGAATACGATCCTCAAGTTCGCTCTTCACGTTTGTGTGCGAGCCAGACGTTGAGCCGACCAACGACGTGTCAGAACGACGCGTCCGTGCGGCGGTCATTGCGCGGAAGCTGAGCTTCGGGACCGAATCGCCAGAGGGGAGCCGCTGTATCGAGCGCGTGCTCGCGGTCACAACCATGCTCAACCGGAAGGGGCGCAATATCCTCGAGAACATGGTGGCGGCACATCAAGCCCATCTCCACGGTCGCCAGGCACCATCTCTCCCTGCCGTCAACTACTTGCGGACTGGCGTCTGCGAGAGAGTGTGAAACGCGAGCAAGGGCCCTTGCCCGTGAACGGTTACCTTGGGCGAACCGGGGCGAGGGGCATCCCCACCCATCGCCACGCTCTGCGTGCTGGGCTCCATGAAGCGGCACATTCCGTGTATCTATCTGGGCGATTCTTCCAACACCGGGGACAAGTGGCGGTCAGAGGCACAGTCGGAGATCGGCTACACCCGAGCGGGGCTGGGAGGGCCATTCCCTGCGGTGTCCACGACATTGCGCGCAACGAGGGAAAGTGGAGGTCGGGTGACCCACGACTGTCCGGAAACGGAGTGGCCGTCCTGTGGCGATACGTGGCCGCCCGCTGCGCCGACAGCCTGGCATAGCCGCTGCCGTAACCCGGATGAGCTTTCGCACGTGGCGTCCGCTCTGCCTGGGCTGCGCCGAAGTGAGGCATGACCTTTTGCGACGGGCGGAAGGGGAGGCGCTGCGGGGGATCACGAAGGACGAAGGTGTGGCACCGTTCACGCCATTGCACGAAGCCGTTCCACGATCCGTACCATCCCAAGTGTGTCGCGCTCGCAGTACGCCAGCAGGTCACGGCGTGCTGCCTGCCTTTCCTGATCAGAGAACGCGCCCTCGTCGAGGAGGAGCGGCTCCAGCCGCGACGACGCCAGCGAGCCCTCGGCGATGGCGAGGTCGTCATAGCTCAGGTCGGGAACGAGAGCCGGCAACACGCCCTTGAGGCTGAAACTGCCGCCAAAATCGGGATGGTAGACGTGGTTCCTGACGATGGGGTGCAGATCCACGAAGCGCTCCGACAAGGCGAGCAGTTCGTCGCGGGCGCAGGGGACTGCGTCCGCGAGGTGCCTGAAGCAGCGACGCTCGAAGCCGGCACCGTAAGCGACGAGGGTGGCCGCGTTTCCGCAAGCCCGAAGCACCGCGCGAGCAACGCCAGGCCGGGGGTCGTCGCGCCCCTCAGCCAAATACTCGTGGTGAACGAGCCGGCCGTCTGCCATCTGCACGTGGCAGCTAACCTGAACGGGAATGGCCTCGTAGGGGTGACAGCCCGGCCAGACGGGGATCGCTGGCGCCACTGTCTCGAAATCGAGGAAGGCTACGGGCTCGACGATGCTGGACAGTACCCCTGCGAGTTCGGGCTCGACCACGAGTTGGCGCATGCGCACGCTACGCACCTGGCGCGCAGCGATCGGGGAGAGCTCCAAGTCGTCCGGCAGCTGGTTAACGGTCTCGAACCCGGCTTCGACCAGTTCGCCGATGCGCTTCGCGCGAACGCCGTGCAGCGTGCTCACATGGTGGTCGGGCAGGCGCGGGAGGCACCGACCCGTGAAGGGACACTCGTAGGGGTAGCTGCACTGGTAGCCAGTCGCTATCTCGGGCAGAGGCCCCGCCAGCATGCGGTGCATCTCCTCGACGCGTGCAGGGATCGAGGGCAGGAGATTCTCGACATCGTGCGTCACGTCTTCACGAACAAAGAGATTCGACAGATCGGGATGTCGGCACTCTCGGTTGAGATGCATCAGCTCGGCGCGACGCACCCGGACGCCCGCCTGCCGCAGTACGTGCAGCTGCACAGCGACATCTGGAATGTGACAGTCCTTCACGTCGAGAGTGGACTTCACCTCCACAAGGGCGAAACCGCCATCCTGGTGCTCGAGGATGTCCACCGCAACGAAGACGCCGTTATCGGCGAAAGCGGCCTCGAACACCACCTTCGCACCGTCGGCTAACGCTCGAGCGGTCGCCTCCAAGCGGGCCCGGATGTCGTGGTGCGGGGGATCGATGAGAACACCGCCAGAGAAGCGCTCTCGGGCAGCGGCGCCGACCAGGTGACCACGTTCGAAGATCGCCTCCAGCTCGGGGCCTGGCTCGAGCTCCGGCGAATCCGGCTCGTGCACGCGCCACCACAGCTGCTTCATGCATTGTAGTCCAATTGTGAAACGTGACTTCGAGAGGCCTGTGCGGCGTTCCTTGTGCGACATGCACCAATCTTAGCACGCCGGTCCCCAGCTCATGGCCCAGATGTCACCATGCTGTTACTACCTCAGCCACATCTGCCGACATCGCGCGGAGCTCGGAAGCGGTGACGATACCTCCCTGTCACGACCAGCCGCACATTCCGCAGATCTCGAAATGGTTTCCGGGCGAACTTGTCGGTTGGGGAGTCAGGCAGCGGTTGCGATTCGATACGCGGCAAGAGGAACGCCGAGCAGACGAAGCACCTCCCTCCGGATGTCCGTGAGACTGGGTTGAAGGCTCGGTCACGGCATCATCCTTGCGGAAGCTTTCGACGTGGCTGGCGCGATCCGGTGAACGGTCTTCACCTGTTCGAAGCGCTTCTCGATCGTGGTGTGGGCCTCGAGGACCTGGCGGGGGCTGAGACCTCTGTCGTTGGTTGGGAGCGGGTAGACACCGTCAGTCTTGTGGTCGTAGGCGATGGCCTCTTCGTCGAAGGACCACTCCAGGGCGAAGTGGCGACGAGCTACGCGCTGGTGTTTCGTGGCGGCAGTCGGTCGGGCCGGGACCGGCTGTTTGAAGGGACCTTTCGCGTGCACGGTCGGCATCGAAGAGCCGCTGACGGTTTCCGGGTGGCGAGAGATGGGCTCGCGCTCCACGACGATGGTGCGCAGGAGGACGCCGAGTGCCTCGCCATGTTCGAGCACGCAGCGCATGTCGGTCATGGAACGGCCGCGACGAGGAGTCCATCGATTGTGAGCTTGGCCAAGAAGAAATTGAGAATCGGGACGGGTCCGAGTCGCCGGACCTCGAGCAGCACGCTTGAATCGCCCGCCTCCTTGACGTGCAGAATCTCACGCGAAAGTGACGCAGAGACTGTGTCACCAAGGGGGTGTGTTCCCACGTATTGCCGAGTTGCGCGAGCGGATCGCCGCTTACGACTGCGCGTGCTCAGGAACGCTCGCGCGTCGTACGATGCGCTGCGGCAAGCCCGCCTGTCGTTGCCAACGAGACCCTATCGGACGCCACGGACCGTACTGCTACTACTGAGTCCCAGCAGAAAGGGGAGTCTCCGGGCGCGCCGCGTGCACTGCCTGCCGGAGTGGTCAAAGCGCGGGTCGGTGAGGAGTCGTTTGCCCGACCCTCGGCCTGCCCGATCACGGGTTCCTTCGTCGAGCGCCCGCGGCGCGAGCAGCATCTCCCAGGCTCGCTGCCTATGGCTTGCCCGTGGGCGGTGATTTGGTTTCGACGTTGAGCCAGTCGCGATCGCTATTGCCTTGCAGTGACAGTGTGAGCCGGGGTCTCCAGGGCTCGGCATGCTTGCGCACAGTGGAAGAATCACGGGTGCGGAGCACCGCTTGGCGCACACCGCTGCGCGGTGTGGCGCGACACCGCGCAAGCAGAAAGGTCCTCGCGTCACACGGCCCCCGGTCGAGGATCTCGAGATGATTCGGCGAGTGCAAGAACGCCGCGTCACCAAGGCGGCGTGAGGGGGATCAGCCCGTTTGGCGCTTTGAAAAGCGCGTCGTCGACCCCTCCTCGCCTTCCCTCGGTCGATTCTTGCCTCTGATGCGAGCATCTTCCGCAGCCCAGTCCCCAGCTCAAGCTGGGTCAGAGAAGTACCCGCGGATCTCAGCAGTCGTGAGCGCGCCGCGGTTCTTCGCACTTGCCGCGTACACATCCTTGCGCGCGTGCGTCATCCCGAGCGGCGCGAAGCCGTTTCCGGGGTTGAACGCCATGTGGTCAATGACGTCCTCGTCGGCTTCGGACGGCAGCGATTCGATCGCTAACTCACCGACTTGAACCAACGGCGCCTCCCACGCAATCGATGCATCGTTTACGGGGGTGGCGCGCTCGTCGATGAAGAGCTGAACGGACAAGTTGAAGCGGAGCGGCTCCTTCTGTAACCGGCGAGCGAGATCTGTCCGCAAGTACTCGGCGTCCTTTGGATCGCCGTCAGTCCCGGGTGGGGTCAACGGATGCGGGTGGAGAGAGTACTTCAAAGCGCGCCCTTCAGCCTCGACGACCGAGCCCCAGTAGTGCTCGGTCGCCATGCTCGCCACCTTCCGCAGAACGGTCTCCTTCCCGAGGATGAAGGCAACGCGCGCAGCCTCAGCGGGCCCTAACTTGCCAGTCATCACATCGGCCGTGAGCTCCCGGAGTGCCTCGATCGCCCCACCTTGTACCTGGGAGGTCGCCAGGATGTCGGCGACCTCCATGAATTGGATTGCGTCACGCGCGTGCGAGCGCCCCCCTTCGTTTGTCATCACGAGGTCTGTCTCGACGCCGTCTTTCGTAAAGAACTTGATCGCGATCCCGCGTACGTCGGGCGCCTGGTCTCGGTGCGGACAGGGCTGGCCGTTCGAGATTCGGCATGCCGACCGAAAACGGCCGGGGTCGGAGAAGGGGCCGACGCGCACTGCGGCAGGAATCCCTTCGGGGATAGTCAGCGTCGCGAACGCGCCAAGGAGCTGCTTCTGGTGCTGCCCCCGGGGAACAACCCCGTGCAAGTCGGGGTTCCCGGCGGCGAGCTTTGCCTGCTGTTCGCCCACCCTTGCCACAAGGCCGGCCCTCGCCTCTGGGCTATCCGGGTGATCAACCCATCCGAGCCCCGCCTCAGAGCCTTGGCTCTTCTCGGGCAGCGACTCGTTCGAGCGCACCGCGTCGTCCGTCAGAATTGTCATGAGGTCCTCCTTGTCGGGCGCGGGTAAGCGAACGCGCGAAGGGGATGACGTGCCAAGTCGAGTTCTCCCGTGTCCCAAGGTTCAAACGCATTGTCTACGTTGTTGAGTCCGCTCGCTCCCAGTTCTGGGTAGTGACGCAGGAGTAGCGACTTCATATCGGTGTCGTCTACCCACTGAAGTCCTTCGGGGGTATAGGTTTCCTCGTTGTAGCTGTCCGTGAAGAAGCGATCGGCTTGAAGTCGCCGGCTCGCGTTCAGGATGAAGACTTGAAACAGTGTTTCACCGAACCCAAAACCTGTCGGGCGGTGGCTTTCGGCTCGCGAGCCGACCTGCATGTCGATGAGCTCCACATCATTATTGTAAACGCGCTTCAGCATGCTCAGCTGTTCCGGATCGGTCGTGAGGTCCTCGAAGGTCCGGATTGGCTTCAGTCCATATTGCCGGCGAAACTCGTTGTACCGAGGCACGCCCCGCTCTCTCGCGCGAAGGAGGTCCACCGCGGCGAGGTCATACACCGGATTACCGGGCAGACTGAGCTCTCGCAAAGTTGAAGGGTAATTGTTCAAAACGAGCTGCCCAGGATGCAAATTGCCGAAGGAGTACCAGAGGTCAACAAGGCCGATTCGCTCCGTCAGGGCGTGCGCTCCCTGCTGCCGCGTCTGCGCGAGCGGTACGGTTTCGATGCTCTTCCCGGTATCTAGAGAACGGAATGTGAAGTGATCCGGCAAGAGCTCATGAAGCCGATACACCTCTGTAAACTCCTCAGTCAGGCCATAGGGGTGCCCATGTTTGTCTATTGGGTTCGACACGATGCCGCCCAGCTCTTCGTTCGCAATCTTGAACCTACGTCTGACCCTTCGGTTCTTGGGATGAAGAATGAACTCCGCGAAACCGAACCAATTGACATTCATGGCCACGTAAAGGCCGGGATTCGGGAGAATGGCCGGAGTCCACTCGATGGTATGGATCTTGGCCATGATCGCAGCATTGATGAGGCGCGCGACATTGTACAGTCGCGTATCATCCCATTGCGAATAGGCTTTCTGCAGCATGTCGCAGATCGCGTTGTGCTCACGGACGAATAGCGTGTGCATCATGCTCACGCCAAGCCACCAATTGCGGTTGTATCCGACTCGCTCGATCCCGCCGTCGCCAATCGGCAGATGCCCGTGTTCGTCGAGCTGCAACTTCCCGCCCTTGAATGTCCGCAAGCTATCAGCAGTCTTTCGATCGCTTCCGTAGATCTGCGAGCCGTCCCACCAGCTTGTGACCTCGTTGATGGCCGTAGTAGGCAAACCGACGTCATCACGAGATCGAGTCGGGTCGCCCTCT
>Ga0335081_10011925_pt1 | contig 14069 bp, 10 predicted proteins | sample Lox_Sample_35_FD_206713 | JGI IMG/M metagenome (GOLD analysis project Ga0335081, IMG submission 206713) | Soil microbial communities from Loxahatchee National Wildlife Refuge, Florida, United States - Lox_Sample_3.5 | ecosystem: Environmental > Terrestrial > Soil > Wetlands | place: USA... | reverse complement strand
TTCGAAAACAAGAGAGGTCGCCCGGTCCGTTGACCCCACACAGGTTGGCAAACCCGGACCGGGCTTTCCTTTCTCCTCTAAATCCTGCTTCTCGCTCTCTCGCGATTCTCTGGGTTCCCTTTTGTGTCACCGAGAACACGCATGTGGCGTCAGAAACACAAATCGCAATCAGAAGCGGCACGTATCTAATTCATTCCAGATGGCTTGTTAAGTGGCTTAGGGTTTGCCTTTTGAACTGGCGGTCGTGCCGAAGAAGCTTGATTCCGGCTAACCGGTCATTCTCAGGAGGGCGTATGCAAGCCGCAATAACGGCCATCACTGTAATCGCAGGAATGGCATTTTCGTTAGCAGTGGCGTTGCTGGCCGAAGAGTTCATTTTCGGCAAGGTCTTCTGTGCAGTTTTTGCCAGGCAGGCGGCCCGGGCCAAGGCAGGACAAGGGCGCTAGAGCCGCAAAAGGAGACGATATGTTGGTGCTGAGAGGTTTGCTGATTTGGGGCGGCCTGGGGATGATGTTCGCGGCGGCTGCGATTTTGGCGTACGACATCTATCGCGAAATTCTCTACAGAAATGCCATCGCGAAACCTGAATCAGAAGCCGGGCCCTTGCCGCCAGTTCCCCGCGTGCGATGGCGAGCCGCTTTAGGACTTGCGTTGCTGGCGTGGGGACCCTTATTGCTGGGGCTGGGGATTGCAATCGTGCCCAGCGGAATGGCGGGAGTACGAATCAGCCAAAGCAGCGGCACACTCCCTGGAACGCTATATCCCGGCACACATTTCGTTACGCCATTGGTGGAGAGTCTGGCCCTTTTCGATACGCGCGATCAACTATTCACGACGGGCGCGTTGGAAGACAAGGCTGCCCCCGGCACGGCCCCAAAAAACGAGCCGTTGAAGGTCCAAGCGAAAGAAGGACTGACGCTTGGCCTGGCGATCACGGTTCGTTACCATCTGGACGCCAGACACCTGGATTACATCCAGAGCAATCTTCCTCAGCCGGTAGAAAAAGAAATTGTTCCCCCGGTTGTGGCCAGCGCCTGGCGCGAGCTGGTCCCTAATTACACCGTGAGGGAGGTGTTCGCCGCGAAGCGTGAAGAAGTTCGCAAACGAGCTTCTGATGTGATTACGCAAAAGCTGGCGGGGGATGGAATCATCGTCAAAGAGGTAATGCTGCGGGATATTCAACTCCCGCCAGAGTACGCCAAGGGCCTGGAGAATCTGCTGCTCAAGGAGCAGGAAAACGATCAGATGGGGGTACAGACGGAAATCCAGCAAAAACAGGTAAAGCTCTCAGAGCTGGAAGCGGAAGCGGCTAAAGTTCAGCAGGTGAAGCAGGCAGAGGGGCAAGCGCAGGTGCGCGTGCTTCAGGCAAAAGCTGAATCGGACGCCATGCAATACACCTTGCCGCTGAAGCAAAAGCAGATTGAGCAATCGAAGCTGGAAGCCGAGGCCCGCAAAGAGGCCACAGTAAAGAACGCCGAAGCCATGGCCGAGGCCAAAGTGATTGACAGCAAGGCTGAGCTTGAGCGGCGCAAGATGCTGGCGGAAGCCGAAGCGGACCGCATTCGCGTGACCGCGGTCGCCGATGCGGGGCGGATGAAAAGTGAAGGCGAGATCTTGAAGCAAAACCCGTTGCTGATCAATAAGATCGTGGCGGAAAGGCTTTCGGACAAGCTGCAAATCATGATGGTGCCGTCAGATGGCAAGTTCTTTTTTGCCAATGACGTGCTGCGCAGCATGAACATGGCAAACCGGAGCAGTCAGGCTGACGAGGCTGAGCCCGAATCGTCCAAATAGCTGGCACAAGGGGCGGGAGCAATACGAGTCTGGGTGGAGTCAATACTTAAGAGGGCGATGAACTTGGGTGATCGAGAGCGGCGATGCGAGGGACGACTCGAAACAGTACCGATGAAGAAGCACAGGCCGGGTTCAATGAGTTCTATAATTTCCTCATCTCGACGATGAAGTCGTTCCCATCGCTGGTTCGCCGCGCATGTTTCCTTGTCGTTATTCTCTCCGCATTGAATCTTGCCCACGGAGCCGGTAACTGGACGGGGCCAGAGGAACAGTTAGCCGCGAGAATCATGGCGGTGACCGGCCCCGGCACAATGTCGGTCGAGTTCGTGAACCGGTCGTCGCTCAGCAGGAGAGAGATAGAACAGGTCCGTAGTGGAATCCTGGAGCAACTCTCAGCGAAGGGCGCTCGATTTCTGAGTGCCGACCAGGCGGCTGCTACGGTGCGAATTTCCCTCTCCGAAGACTTGCAGAACTATGTTTGGGTCGCGGAAGTGCGGCAAGGTCTGAGCGAGTCTTCTCCGATTCTGATTTCCATGCCTCGCCCGGAGGCGGTTTCCGCGGAGAATGCAAGTGCTCCGCTGACCATTCACAAATCTTTGCTTTGGTCGCAGGCCGAACGCATTCTGGACGTGGCAGTGATCGACGGCAATCCCGCGCGCATGATCGTGCTGGAATCGAGCGCGGTTGCGATTTACAAGTTGCAGAGTAATGGGTGGCAGGCCGAGCAGTCTTTTTCGATCGCGCACTCCCGCCCCTGGCCGCGGGATTTGCACGGCAGGTTGATTCTGCGCAAGGACCACCTGTTTGACGCATATTTGCCGGGCGCCTATTGCCGAAGTTCAGCAACTGCGCCGCTGGCGATGACTTGCACCGCCAGCGATGATCCCTGGCCCCTTACTGATGACGGCGCCGGATTGAGCGCCTTCTACGCGGCGTCCAGAAATTTTTTTACTGGAGCGCTCGCACCGGGAATAAAGCAAACCTCTGTGCCGGCTTTTTATTCAGCTGCCGCTCTTCCCCGGGAGAAATACACGTTGTGGCTTTTGGCCGCGGCCGACGGCCAATTGCACTTGCTTGATGGCATCACCGATCAGACTCTGGGGCGCCTGGGCTGGGGCAGCGAAATTGCCAGCCTCAGAAGCGGTTGTGGATCGGGCTGGCAGGTTTTGGCGAGCGGAAACCAGGACCAAGCGAAAGACACGCTGCAAGCTTTCGAGTTTCCCGATCGAGACCCTGCTACGGTGAGCGAGAGTGTCGAATTCCCCGGCACAATCACGGCATTGTGGACAGATTCGAGTGGTGCAGGTGCTGTAGCAGTAGTCCATAACTCACAGATTGGAAGATATGAAGCGTTCCGCATTACGATTACTTGCGGTCGTTAGCTTGCTGGCTGCCGCGGCTTTGGGAGCTGTACGCCCTCGGTATGGAGGAAGGCTCCGAATTGCACTGCGGGCCGTGCCGGTTTCGCTTGATCCTGCGGCGAGCCAGCCGGATTCGTTGGCCTGGCGGAATGTTCTGAGTTCAATGTTCGATACGCTTGTGGCGCTGGATGATCGAGGTCGCGCGCAGCCTGAGCTTGCCACCACGTGGCACGCGGAACCCGGCAGTCAACGCTGGCAGTTCGAAATCAGGAGCGGGGCGAGGTTTACGGACGGCACGGCCATAACAGCGGATGCGGCCGCTGCATCACTGCGTGCCGCTAATCCAAAATGGAGAGTATTGTCGACAGGCCAGACGCTTGTGATCGAGTGTGACGCGCCCTGTCCTGACCTGCCTGCCGAGCTTGCGCTGCCACGATACGGCATCACAAAGCGGGATGGAGGCGGATTAGCCGGAAGCGGAGCTTTCACGGTGAACAATTGGGAGCCCGGCAAAAAGCTCGTGCTTGCCGCGCGCGAAGATTATTGGGGTGGGCGGACGTTCGTGGATGCAGTCGAGATACAGCTTGGAACTGGCTTTCGCGAACAACTTGTCGCGGTGGACGCTGGGAAGGCCGATGTGATCGAAGTGGCGACGGAACAAGCACGTCGGGCAGCGGCCGAAAGCCGCCGCATTGAGAATTCTTCCGCCGCTGGACTGATGGCCCTCGTTTTCGCGAAGGATGTGTCTCCTGAAGATTCGCTGATGCGGCAAGCGCTGGCGCTGAGCATTGACCGCGCTTCAATCAACGAGGTTCTGCTGCAAGGCGGCGGCGAGCCAACGGGATCACTTCTGCCCAATTGGATGACTGGTTATTCGTTTCTCTTTCCGGCCTCGGCCAATCTCGAGCGTGCGCAGCAGCTTCGCGGCGAAATCCCGCATGCTCCGAAATTAACTTTGGGCTACGATTCTGGAGATCCCCTGGCCCGAGTTATCGCAGAAAGAATTGTGCTGGACGCAGGCAAGGCAGGATTTACTTTGCAGCTTACGGACTCTCCCGCTTCGGATGTGCGGTTGGTCCGGTTGCCGCTGGTTTCTGTTGATCCGCAGATTTCGCTCTTGGAACTTGCCGTACGACTCGGCTTGCCCGCGCCCAAATTCGGCGACGGCTCTCCCGCGGAGATTTACTCGGCTGAGAGCGGCTTGCTGCAATCACAACGTGTGATTCCACTCCTGCATTTGCCCGCTGCCGTGGCCCTTGGCCCAAATGTCCGTAATTGGACCGAGAGCCGCGAGGGCAAATGGGATTTGCTCGATGTGTGGCTGGTTCCGGAGAAACCGTGAGCTTTCAGCGCAAACTTCTGGCCGTCTTCGTGACCACAGTTTTTCTTTCGGTTGGCGCTGTCACGTTGATCGTCTCGGTGATGACCCGTCGCGTATTTGACCAATCGGACCAGAAGCGAACGGACGCCCTGGTGGCCCAGTTTCGCCGGGAATTCGATCGGCGCGGGGAGGAGGTAATGCGCCGCGTCGAAAGCATCGCAGCCAGTGATGCAAGCATGCGCATGGCGCTGGCATTGGGTCACGGAACCCCAGACTACGGATCGTATTTGTCCGAGGTCAAGGATATTGCAGAATCTCAAGAGCTCGATTTTCTTGAATTTCTAGATGGCCAGGGAACCGTCATTTCGTCGGCGGAGTCGCCGGCGAGGTTTGGCTACAAAGAAAACATTCCTCTCGCGAACCTGCCTCAACAGGCCTTTTTGCGTGAGGAAGATTTGCCGGAAGGTGCAGCTCTGGGGCTTTTTGCCATCCGAAAAATAGAAAACGCGGGCGAACCGCTCTATGTGATTGGCGGAGTTCGCCTGGACAAGAATTTCCTTGCCCGCCTGGAGCTTCCGGCGGGGATGCGGGCGCTGCTGTATGAGAATCTGACTCCAACTTTTTCAGGGCAACTCTTGATCGACTCAGAAGGCAGCGTACCGCAGCCGGAGCAACTCTCGTGGCTGATCGAAGAAGTGCAGAAAGAGCCCCAAGAAAAAGATGCTGTGATCCACTCGTCGTCGAATCCGGCAGACGACGAGACGGTGCATGCCATTCCGCTCACCGGCCCGGACAAGCGCCTGCTGGGCGTTCTCCTTGTCGGAACTTCGCGGCGGGACTACGTTGAATTGCAGCGTCATATTCGATCGGCGGCTTTGTTCGCCGGCGCTGCAGGAATTGTTCTGGCCGTTATATTCAGTAGCTGGGCTGCCGCCCGGGTTACGCGGCCGGTGGCCCGGTTGGCTGAAGCTGCAAAAGAGCTAGCAGCGGGTGACTGGAGCGCTCGAGTCCCCGTGACGTCATCCGATGAGCTTGGCGCCCTGGCCGAGTCATTCAACCGCATGACCGTGGAACTTCTGGGACAAAGAGAGCGTCTGGTACAGGCCGAGCGCGTGGCCGCATGGCGGGAGCTGGCGCGCCGACTGGCGCACGAACTTAAGAACCCGCTCTTTCCTCTTCAATTGACGGTAGAAAATCTAGTTCGGGCCCGCGCACAGGAGCCGGGGCAATTCGATGAAGTATTTCGCGAAAGCGCAGCCACGCTATTGGCCGAGATTGCGAACCTGAAACAGATCGTGTCTCGCTTCAGCGAATTTTCGAGGATGCCGCAACCGCAGTTTCAGAAAACCAACCTAAACGAGATCGCGCACAAGGTGATGCGCCTGTTTCAATCCCGGTTCCGAGCGGACGGGCGAACCCAGTGTAAACTCGATCTCGCCGCGGACAAGCCCCCAATTGCTGCCGACCCCGACTTGCTTTATCAAGCGATTTCAAATCTGGCGAAGAATGCTCTGGAAGCCATGCCCGATGGAGGCACGGTGACCCTTAGAACCTTCCAAGACAGCGGGCGCGCGATACTGGAAGTTTCAGACAGTGGAATTGGCCTGACTCCTGAAGAATGCGCCCGGCTGTTCACGCCGTATTACACAAGCAAGGCGCAAGGCACAGGGTTGGGATTAGCAATCGCGCAATCGATTGTGACCGATCACCGCGGGAGTATTTCCGTCCGCAGCGAATCGGGAAAAGGAACGACGTTTCGAGTCGAACTCCCTAGTAATCTTGAAAAGCTGCCGGCGGAGGAAGCTCCGCGCGCGAGTTCACAGTCTACGAGCTAAATACTAATGGCTGGACACAAAGCGAATCTGCTCATTGTAGATGACGAGGCCAACACATTGGCTTCGTTGGCGCGCGCTTTCCGCCTGGCGGGGCATGAGGCGGTTGTCTGCGATAACGCTGCCAAAGCTCTGGAATTGGCGCGGTCTCGAGAATTCGACTTGATTCTTTCCGATGTCGTGATGCCCGGGAAGGACGGCATATCCCTGCTGGAAGAGCTGAAGTCGCAGGGCGTTACGACGCCTGTGGTCATGATGTCCGGACAGGCACACATCGAAATGGCGGTGCGGGCAACGCGCTCGGGAGCGCTCGATTTTCTTGAGAAACCGATCTCAACCGAAAAACTGCTGCTTACGGTGGAAAATGCGCTTCGGCTACAGCGCCTCGAATCGGAGAACAAGCAACTTCGGCAAAGGCTGGGCAAGCACGAAATCGTTTGGAAGGGCGAGGCCATGCGGAAAGTTATGGCCCAGGTGGAGCGCGTGGCGGCCAGCGAAACTCGTGTTTGTATTCTGGGGGAGACCGGCACGGGAAAAGAATTAATCGCGCGAACTTTGCACGAGAAGAGCCCGCGGGCTTCCGGTCCTTTTGTCGCGGTGAACTGTGCCGCGGTGCCGGCGGAGCTGATCGAGTCTGAGTTGTTTGGCCACGAAAAAGGCTCGTTCACGGGAGCAAATGCGCGCCACACGGGCAAGTTTGAACAGGCCGATGGCGGGACAATTTTTCTCGATGAAATCGGCGACATGCCTCTCGCGATGCAAGCCAAGCTCCTTCGTGTGTTGGAAGAAGGCGAAGTAGAAAGGATTGGGGGTGGGACTCCGATTCCAGTTGACGTGAGGGTGATCGTGGCCACTCACCGTAATCTGGAATTCCTGGTCCGCGATGGCAAATTCCGCCAGGATTTATTTCACCGCATTTACGTTTTTCCACTCACGCTCCCGCCGTTGCGCGAGCGCAAAGAAGATATATCTGTACTCGTGCAGCATTTCTCTGCGCAGGTTTGCGCACAAAATAATTGGAAGGCAATTCCCTTCACTAGCGAGGCTGTCGAAGCTCTCGAGTCGTATGCCTGGCCGGGAAATGTTCGCGAACTCCGTAACGCGGTGGAGCGGCTCATGCTTCTCGCGAACGATGGCCAGGTGACGCTCGAGACGGTTCGTGCTGCAATGCCCGAAACTCACAGCACGCAATCATCTTCCTCTCCGCGTCCGGGAACGCTGGCGGATCGGGTGCAGGAATTCGAGCGGGAAGTAATCGTTGCCGAGCTTAAGCGAGCCCACAACCATGTGACGAATGCGGCCAAGGCGCTCGGCCTGGAACGCAGTCATCTTTATAAAAAAGCCGAACAGTTAGGAATCGATCTGCGTGCCCTGCGCCAGGAGCCGGAATAAGACGTATCCCACTGCTACACGTTACAATCGGATGATTAAAGAAACACCACTAACCATGAAGACTTCTATTTCACGCTGCGTCGCGAGGATCATATTCATGAGTATTCTGATAAGCCCTGAGGCTACTGTGCTTGGCTCGGCCAACCCGGCACAAGCGCCGGCCGCTGAGTTCGGCCCATCGAACCCGTTCTACGCGCCGAGTACGCTGCCGTTCCAAGCCCCGCCCTTTGACAAGATCAAGGACGAGGACTACCAGCCCGCGATCGAAGCTGGCATGGCGCAGCAGCGGGGGGAAATTGAGAAGATCGCCAACAATTCCGAAGCGCCCACTTTCGAAAACACCATTGTCGCGATGGAAAAAACCGGTCAGTTGCTGGACCGTGTGATGGCAGCCTTCGATGGGGTCACGGGTGCAGACACCAATCCCTATCTGCAAAACGTCAAGTCCATCGAGGCCCCGAAGCTTGCAGCTCACGAAGACTTCATCTTCCTTAATACGAAACTCTTCGCGCGTGTTGATGCGATCTACAAACAGAGGACATCGCTAAAGCTCGATCCCGAGTCTCTCCGCCTGGTGGAACGTTACTACGACAGGTTCGTACACGCCGGCGCCAGTCTCTCCGAGCCCGACAAGGCGGAACTAAGAAAGATCAACGAAGAGTTGTCCTCGCTCTCAGACTCCTTCATCAACAAGCTGCTGGCGGCAACGAAAGAGGGCGCATACGTTACAAAGGATAAGGCCCCGCTGACCGGCTTTTCTGATTCCCGGCTTGCCGCCGCGGCGCAGGCGGCAAAAAACCGCAAGCTCGACGGTTTTGTAATTCTGCTGCAGAACACCACGCAGCAGCCTGATCTGGTTTCACTCAGCGACCGTGGCACGCGCCAAACGATTTTCGAAAACTCCTGGAACCGCGCCGAGAAAGGAGACGCCAACGACACTCGGGACGTCATCTCTCATATCGCAGAACTGAGGGCCCAAAAAGCAAAACTTCTGGGCTATCCGAATTACGCCGCCTGGAAGCTCGAGGATCAAATGGCCAAAACGCCAGAGGGTGCTTTGCGATTCATGGATGCTCTCGTCCCCCCGGCGACAGCGAAGGCGGCCCGGGAAGCGCAGGATATCCAAGCCGTGATTGACGCTCAGCACGGCGGATTTCAGCTCCAGCCCTGGGACTGGAATTTTTATGCGGAGCAAGTCCGGAAGGCCCGCTACGATCTCGACGATTCTCAGGTAAAGCCGTATTTCGAGCTTTGGAGCGTACTTGAAAACGGCGTTTTCTATGCCGCGAATCAACTCTACGGACTTACGTTTAAGCAGCGCCACGACCTCCCCGTTTATCATCCCGATGTGCGTGTCTTCGAGGTCTTCGACGCGAATGGCAAGCATCTCGCAATCTTCTATTGCGATTATTTCAAACGCGATAACAAGAACGGCGGAGCGTGGATGTCTGCCTTCGTCGAACAGTCGCGCTTACTGGGAAATCTTCCGGTCGTCTACAACGTCGCGAACTTTCAGAAGCCGGCTGAAGGCGAACCCGCGCTGATCAGTTTTACTGACGTGACCACCATGTTCCACGAATTCGGACACGCCTTGCACGGAATGTTTTCCGACGCCGAATACCCGACTCTGGCGGGCACCTCGACGGCTCGGGACTTCGTCGAGTTTCCCTCACAGTTCAACGAGCACTGGGCGCTTTATCCTTCAATCTTCAGCCACTATGCCAGGCATTACAAGACCGGCGCACCCATGCCGGAAGAGCTTGCGGCGAAAATCAGGAAAGCCGAGACATTCAACAAAGGGTACGACATGACCGAACTGGTCGCGGCTGCGGAACTCGACATGCAGTGGCACCTGCTTTCTCCCGGTGCCCCGCTGCAGAATCCTGACGAGTTTGAGAAAGAAGCGCTGGAGAAGACGCACCTCGAGATCAGTTATGTGCCGCCGCGCTATCGCTCCAGCTATTTCAGCCACATCTGGGGAGGCAATGGTTACAGCGCCGGCTACTATGCCTATCTCTGGACCCAGATGCTGGCGGACGATGCTTACCAATGGTTCGTTGAGAATGGCGGCCTGACACGGGCCAACGGGGACCGCTTCCGCCGGATGATTTTGTCCCGCGGCAACACGCAGGACCTCGCCAAGATGTATGAGTCCTGGCGCGGCGCGCCACCCAACACGAAGGCGATGCTGAAGTATCGTGGCCTGGAGGAATCTGCTCCGGACAAATAGCACTTCGGCTAAGTTGAGTAATCTGCGTTGATGTGGACGTATTCCGCGGTCAAGTCTGTGGTGAGAAATTGCACCGACTCGCTCCCGCGCCCTAGTTGGACACGCACATCGCACTGAGGTTGGCCCAGATCGAGATGCGCTCTCGATTCATCGAATGGGTGCACCGCGCCGGCGCGACAAACTAATTGTTCTCCGATGTAGATGTTTATCTTGGCCGGGTCGAGTTGCACGCCAGACCTGCCGGCGGCAGCGAGAATTCTCCCCCAATTAGGATCGGCCCCGGCCCAAGCTGTCTTCACCAATAATGAGTGAGCAACGGCTTTTGCAATTTGCATCGCCTCGTCGCGATTCCTCGCCTGCTCGATGAATAGGCGAATCACATGCTTGACGCCTTCGCCGTCGGCAACAATCTGCTCCGCAAGAGAGCGGCAGACTTCACTAAGAACGCTCTCGAATCTTGTGAGGGATTGGGCACCCGTCAACCGCGCTCCACTGTGGCCGCTAGCCATCAACAGAACTGTGTCGTTGGTCGATGTATCTCCATCGATGGAGATGCAGTTGAAAGTGTCATCGCTAGCTGAACGCAGCGAGCGTTGCAAAACATTGGGCGGCGCGGCGAGATCGGTGAAAACATAAACCAACATAGTCGCGAGTTGAGGATGAATCATTCCAGCGCCCTTAGCCACACCAGATATGGTCACCTGGTTCTTACCCAGGCGAAATCGCTGTGAGGCCAACTTGGGCCTCGTGTCGGTGGTCATGATGGCTTGGGCAAATTGAAGCATTGCGTCTTCACTTGCAGCCCGACCGGCAATTAACGCTGGCAAATTGGGCAGAATCTTTTCAACTGGCAACGGCACGCCAATGATGCCGGTAGAGGATGGGAAAATTTCCGTCGGCTTGATTTTCAACAACCGCGCGACTTCGCGGCACACTCTCTCACAAGACCGCAGGCCCAACTTCCCCGTGGCGCAGTTTGCGTTTCCGGAATTGACGATAAGTGCTCGCAGCCGGCCGTGTGCAGCTGCTAGCGATTTCCGTCCAACCGTAACGGGCGCAGCCACAACTCGATTGGAAGTGAACATCGCGGCTGCAGTGGTTCCGCGATCTGCTTCAACGAATCCCAGATCCGGGCGGCCGCTGACCTTCAAACCCGCGGCCAGAGCGGAAAACCGGAACCCTCGGGGCACATGGATTTTGCCGGGGAGCGGCGTGCTCATACCTGGAGTTTCACCAGCCACCGGTCGGGCTCAGGCAATATGGCAAACGTGGGCAGTTCGCCCCGCACCATCGCTACTTCGTCGCAACAGTGAAAACGCGGGCAGACGCAGCAGTCTTTATGCATTTTGTCGGGCAGGTCTTCTCTCTGAGCAAGCGAAAAACCCATGCGGGCAAAAAACTCAGGAATGCGTGTGAAAAGGCAGATACAGCTGACTTCATGTTTTCGGGCTTGCGCAAGCAAAGCCTTGACCAGGCGCTTGCCTCCGCCGGCATGCTGCTGCTCGCGGCACACGGTGATGGAACGAATCTCGGCGAGATGAGGGCCGTAAAGATGTAATGCGCCGCAGCCGATGATTTCACCAGCCTCTTCGAGCACGACGAAGTCACGCACATTCTCGCAAATTTCCGCAAGAGTGCGCGGCAATAGCGTGCCGTCGCCCGAGTAGGTTGCGATCAATTCGTGAATGCGCTCGGCATCGGGAAGGCGGGCTTCACGCGTGCGCATGTGCATCCTCGCGCATGTGCTCGACTTGTTCTTTTGCACCGGCTATTGCCTGACGCACTCGAGCGGGAGCAGTGCCGCCCGGAACGTCGTGGATCGCCAGCACGGACTCCAATCGCAAGGCGGTGTAGAAATCCTGGTCGAACAATGGACTGACTTGCCGCAGCTGTTCCAATGAGAGGTCCTGAAGATCGCATTCTTTTTCCATGCACATTTGCACAGCGTGTCCAATTTGCTCGTGAGCAAGGCGGAACGGAACACCACGCTGCACCAGATAGATCGCAGCCGCCCAAGCATTCATGAACCCGGACTCGGCAGCCTGCTGCATGCGCGAAAAATCGAATTCCACAACTTGCATCCAACCGGTGACGAGCGGAATCATCGAGACCAAAGTGTCCACGGCATGAAAAAGCGGCTCCTGCGTTTCCTGCAGGTCTTTGTTATAAGCGAGAGGCAGGCCCTTCACGGTCACCGTAAGAGCTGTGGCGTCTCCAATCACACGGCCAGCTTGTCCGCGAATTAATTCCAGCAAGTCAGGATTCTTTTTTTGTGGCATCGCACTGCTGCCGGTCGAATAGGATTCCGGCAAGCGGACGAAGCCAAATTCCTGTGACGCGAACAGAATCATCTCCTCCGCCCAGCGGCTCAAATGCAGCGCCAGCAGAGAAAGCACATTGACGAATTCGAGGGCAAAGTCGCGGTCGCTGGTGGCGTCGAGGCTGTTTGCTGTCGCAGCATCGAACTCGAGATCGCGTGCCATGGCAGCACGATCCAGCGGGAGCGTGGCCCCCGCCACAGCTCCCGAACCGAGAGGAGAAAGATTCACACGCCTGCGGCAATCGGCAAGCCGGTCTGCATCCCGCAGGAACATTTCCACATACGCGAGAAGCCAATGCGCCACAAGAACCGGCTCCGCGCGCTGAAGGTGGGTATAGGCAGGCATCGCCGAAGCGCCGGCGTCCTCGGCCCGCTTTAAAAAGACGTCAAGGAGGTCCGCCAGATCTGACCGCGATTGATCAATCGCGGCGCGGACGAAAAGGCGCAGATCAGTGGCGATTTGCTCGTTGCGGCTGCGTCCGCTGTGCAGCTTGTAACCGGTTTCACCGATCAACGCGACCAATTGCTTTTCGACAAAGTGGTGGACATCTTCCGCCTCGGGATCATCGAGAAACGCGGGATTTGCAGCGGCCTGGCCGGCAATCTTGTCCAAACCGTCGAGAATCGCGATCAATTCGTCGGCAGTGATGAGATTCGCGGTCTTGAGTGCCCGCGCATGGGCGCGACTGGCGGCCAGTTCCTCTTTCAACAAACGCTTGTCGAACTCGAACGACCGCTGCCAGCGCTCGAAAACAGGATCGAGCGGTTGCCGAAAGCGCCCGGCCCACATCTTCATCCCGCAACCTCCTGCCGCGCCCGGGCACGCGAGCGCGAGGGCAAACCCAGAATGCGGATGAAGCCTTCAGCGTCTTTCTGGTTATAACTTTCTCCCATGGTGAATGATGAAAGGTCGGTGCGATAGAGCGAATTCTCCGATTGCCGGCTCAGGATTGCCACATTTCCCTTGTAAAGGGAGAGCGTGACGGTTCCCGTTACGTTCTTCTGCGTGGTTTCGACGAACGCATCAAGCGCCTCGCGCAAGGGAGTGAACCAGAATCCAAAGTACACAAGCTCGGCATATTTCAACGCCATAGATTGCTTGAAGTGGGTGACGTCGCGTTCTAAACATAGCGCTTCAAGTTCGCGATGCGCAGTGACCAGTAATGTGCCGCCAGGCGTCTCGTAGCATCCCCGCGATTTGATTCCGACGAAGCGGTTCTCCACCAGGTCCACGCGTCCGATGGCATTGCGCCCGCCGATCTCGTTCAGCAGTTCAACGAGCGCAACCGGATCAAGATTCATGCCATTGACGGAGACCGGCACGCCCCTTTCGAAGCCGATCTTCAATTGCTCTTCGCGGTCGGGCGCTTCTTGTGGGGAACGCGTAAGCTGCCAGGTGGAAGGCAAAGGCGCATTGGCCGCGTCTTCAAGCTCCCCACCCTCGTGGCTGATGTGCCAAAGGTTACGATCGCGGCTGTGGATTTTCTCCCGGCTCGCAGCAACGGGAATTCCGTGCTTCTCCGCGTAATCGAGGCAATCTTCGCGTGACTTCAGGTCCCACTCGCGCCACGGGGCGATGATTTTCAAATCGGGCGCCAAGGCCTGATATGCGAGCTCAAACCGCACCTGATCATTTCCCTTGCCGGTACATCCATGAGCTACAGCGGTTGCTCCTTCGCGTAACGCAACCTCAACCTGATGTTTTGCCAGCACTGGCCGCGCCAGCGACGTGCCTAAGAGATATTTGTGCTCATAGACTGCCCCCGCCTTGAGCGCAGGAAAAACATAGCCGGTGAGGAACTCCTCGCGCAGGTCCTCA
>Ga0335081_10011924_pt1 | contig 14069 bp, 14 predicted proteins | sample Lox_Sample_35_FD_206713 | JGI IMG/M metagenome (GOLD analysis project Ga0335081, IMG submission 206713) | Soil microbial communities from Loxahatchee National Wildlife Refuge, Florida, United States - Lox_Sample_3.5 | ecosystem: Environmental > Terrestrial > Soil > Wetlands | place: USA... | reverse complement strand
GAACGGGGCTCCCCTCGGCCGGCAGCGGGTCACTTGCCTACTACAACTGGTTCGCATTCGAGTTTTGGCGGTTCCAGTTCGTGCAGAAGGAAGTGGCAAAGGTCGCCCAGACCGCCATCGAGTTCCCTCCGATGCAGAAGGGTGCGCGTCGTGCTTTCCCTTGCGCCAAGCGTCGCTTCCCCAGGTACCCACATCGTGCCCGAGGAGTAGATGTCCTCCAGCCAGTGGAGGGAGTACCCCTCCAGGGCGAGGACGTCCCGCGCGGCCGAGGCGCGCTCGGCCGAGGGAATAGCCCCCGAGGCGAGGCGCTGGGCCAGAGCGAGCGCAGCGATATGGTACTGGGCGTAGAGCCCGAGTGCGTTGAGAGGGGGGCACCCTCGGCGATGCAGGTCTGGACGTACGCGCGCAGGTCGTCGCCGGACCTCGGGAGCAGGAACTGGGCGCTGTTGGCGCCGGCTCGGGTCGCGTACTCGGGATCAGGTAGCGCAGTCCACAGTCATATGTGAGCGAGCCGGCATGAATCCGGTGCCTGCTGGCCTGGGGGCCGTCGGCGTACCCGGTTGTCCGGGTCCGCCGACGCGCGTGCCTTCCGTCACTTCGCTAAAGCGCTTGTGGCCGGCGTAGCCAGCGGTGCGCTCGCCGTTGTCGCGGGCGTCGCGGTTGGGGCGGCCATCAGGGCGGCCAAGGACTGCATCATGGCCTGACAGGTTGGCGTCAGCTCCGCGTTCTTCGACTTCAAACAGGCCAGAATCCGCCCGTGACCTTTCGGGATGCCCTGGCAGAACCTGAGGGCATCATCTGCGCACGCCTTCCTGAACTCGCCGCTCTTCTCTTCCACGCGCTTAACGACCGTTTGGCACCCTGGGGAGATCTTGGCGCTGTTCGACGCCAGGCACTTCAGGATGGCCCCGCCACCCATCGTCACGTCCCCGCAGAACTGGTTCACATCGGCCTGACAGGGGGCGCCGAACTCTCTGACCTTCTTCACAAAGGCCGAGACCTCCTGCTTGCATGCTGGCGAGACCTTGGCCTCGTTCGCCTTGAGGCAGCTCAGGATCCGTCCGCCTCCTTGCGGGATCCCAGCGCACAGCTTTTCCACGTCAGTGCGGCAAGCGTCGTCTGCGTTCGCGACGCCGAGAACGATGAGCGCAATGGACACGATCCGGGCGAACGTCTTCATGCTTGACCTCCAGTGCTTGGATTCGCCCGCAGAATATCTTCACCAGTAGCCAACCGTATTGATTCAAGTCAGCGCCCCAAGCGGGTTAGCTAATTCGTTTGTGGGCCAGCCTCGGAGGGAGGCGTTGTCGTCGACCCGCACGGGAGCGTCGGCCCTTTCCTCAATCGATTCGTAGGCCAGCGATGAGCGCGCAACGCACAGGAGCCGGCAGGCCTGGCGGCAGGACAGTCCCCGCCGCCTGGCGAACTCCACCTGCCGACGCCGCGCGGGCGCGCTCACCATTTTTTTGCGGAGATCTCCTTCAAGACTTCGACCTCGAGATCCCGCTCGGCCAGTAGCTTCTTGAGCCGCCCATTCTACGCCTCGAGCTGCTTGAGGCGCTTCGTATCCTGGGGGCTCATCGTCCCGAACCGTTTCCGCCAGACGTACAGCGTCTGCTCGGAGCGGCAGGTCTCCCTCGAGCTCGCGCTCCCACGCATCGCGGAACGCGTAGGTCACGAGCCCGAGAGGTGGAGGCGCGCCGTCTTCCTTCACGGCCACGTAGGACTGCGCCAGGTCGCTCGGTGAGCGGGCCGGATCGCTCAATAGCGTTCCCGGACGAACTTGAACGGGTAATCGGGCTCGACGTAGCCGCGGCGCTTCTGCCGCTCTGGCAACTTCGGCCGCCCGGCCTTGCGCGTCACGTCCTTGAACGGCACACGGGAAAGCAGGTGGCGGATCACATTGAGGCGCGCGCGCCGCTTGTCGTCGGACCGAACCACATACCAGGGCGCGAAGGACGTGTCGGTAGCCGAAAACATCTCGTCCCGCGCCCGTGAGTAGTCGTACCAGCGGCTGTAAGAAAGGAGGTCCATCGGCGACAGCTTCCAGATCTTCCGTCCGTCGTCGATGCGTCCCTGCAACCGGCGTGTCTGCTCCTCCATGCTGACCTCGAGCCAGTACTTGAGCAGGATGATGCCGGAGTCGACCATCGCCCGTTCCACGAGGGGAACAGCCCGCAAGAATTCCCTTGCCTGCTCGTCGCTGCAGAAGCCCATCACCCGCTCGACCCCGGCCCGGTTGTACCAGCTGCGATCGAAGAGCACGACCTCGCCGCCCGCGGGGAAATGAACAACGTAGCGCTGCGCGTACATCTGCGTCGTCTCACGTTCGGTGGGGGCCGGCAGCGCGACAACCCGGAACACGCGCGAGCTGACCCGCTCGGTGATGGCCTTGATGACACCGCCCTTGCCGGCCCCGTCGCGCCCCTCGAACACAACGCAGACCTTGAGGCCTGCGTGCTTCACCCATTCCTGGAGCTTCACGAGCTCGACGTGGAGATTGGCCAGCTCCGCCTCATACTCCTTTCGCTTGAGTCTCTCCTTGTTCTCTCGCGGAACGACCTTGCCTGTCTTCGCCATGCTCGGCCTCTTTGCAATAAGTCTTGCGTCGTTTGACGAACCCGTCCGGGGCGCCTCGCCCGTTCCTATCTTGCTCTACCCGCGCTTCGCGCGTCTGCAGAGAGCTCGACCGGCACGAAAGTCTTGCGCCAGGCGACCACGATCGCGATGCGTTCGAAGGTGAAAGCGCACGGCTCAAGGCTCGGGAGGCGACGGCTCGACCGGGGCGCGGTCCAGGTCGGCCACCCAGGACGCGAGCAATGTCCGGGTGCCGGCCAGTACCACCGGGCCGACGAACATGCCGAGGATCCCGAACCCGATTAGCCCGCCAATGACGCCGGAGAGGATAAGAAGGAGGGCAGATCGGCCCCCCGCTTGATGAGGACCGGCCGCAGGAAGGCGTCGAGGGTTGCTGCGACCAGGGCGAAGACGAACAACACCGTGCCGCGACCGGCCGCCCCCGACGTGTAGAGCCAAATCGTCGCCGGTGCCATGACGAGGAGGGGGCCGAGCTGAGCGATGCAGAGGACGAAGGCGACCGCGGTGAGCAGGCTCGCGTGTGGCACTCGGGCGACACCTAGTCCAATGCCCGAGAGCGCCGTCTGGGCGAGTGCAGTGACGACGATGCCAAAGGCCACGGCGCGCACCGCCTTGGCGGCGAGCTGTGCGGCCTTGTCCCCTCGCTCTCCGGCGAGGCGGCGCAGGAAGCGGCGGACCCCCACTGCAGCCTTCTCGCCCGAAGAGTAGAGGACGCCTGACACGACCACCGTGAGGATGAACTGGACGATCGCCGTGCCGAGGCCGCCGGCCTTGGAAGCGAGCCATCGAGTTGCGTCGCCGAGATGGGGGGCGAGCCCCGCTGCGAGCGAGTCGGGGTCGCCGGCCGCGCCGCGCCAGGCAGCCGACAGTCGCGGCCCCGGCGAGCGGTATGCTCTCCACCCAAGCCGGCGGCGGCGGCAGCCCCTCCGTTTCGGCGACGCGATCTGCGTTGTCTGCGATGGCCGAGATCCCGACCCATACGGGAAGTACGATCAGCGCGAGGAGCGCGACGACCATCACAGCAACGGCCGGTGCCGGACGCCCATCGAGGTGAACCTGGACGGAGGCGAGCATGGGCCAGGTGGCGATGACGATCATCGTCGCTCAGATGATCGCGGCCGCGAACGGCAGCATGATCCAGAGGCTGCTTTTCGTGACGAATCCGTCTTGGCTCACGATGAAGGTTTTCACGCCGGTCACGCGCTAGTTGGCCGGCGCTGCGACGAGCGCGAAGCCGCCGATCATCACGCCTTCCACGACAAAGTCCACCTGCCGCCCCGCGAGCCGGACCCGGAGCGGGCCATGCTCGAGGATCCCCGCGAGCTGCTCGCCCGGGCGCTGTTGCCGTTGTAGCCGCCGGAGCCGCCATGGAATGCGCTGGAGCCCTTCGATCCACCGCTCGGGATGCCTCGGTTACCGATCTGGTCTCCACCGCCACCCCCGGCGCGACTGCTCACCCCAGCTCCACCGGCACCGCCCGTAGCACCGCCGGGGCGGTTGCTCATTCCTGCACCGCTCGCGGCCCCACCGGCGCGATTGCCCGGTGCGGCGCTACCACTCCGGGCGCTCGCCTGGCGGGACTCCCCCCGGGCCGCAGCGCCCAAGAGGGTTGAGTTGCCGACGATCAAGACCCGAAGCCGCGGCGGGTGACCATCGTTCGCTCATGGTTGGGCGCGTCCGTCCGCGCCGGCGCAGCGCGTCGGACGTGAACGCTCGGGACTGTTTCCCGACTTGGAACGCTGAGATGCGCCAACCGGCTCCGAGGAGACCGAAATGACTACTACAAATCGCTGGATCCGCATCTCCCTGGCTCTGGCTGTGGCCTTGGCCGCAACCCGCGGCGCCCCGCAGGCGGCGAAGCCGGTTCCGTCACCTGCGAAGCCGAACGTGATGGTCCTCGCGACCGGCGGGACGATCGCCGGCGCCCAGCCGAAGGCGGGGGAGGCCGGCTACAAGTCCGGGAGCTTCTCGGTGGAGTCGCTCATCCAGGCCGTGCCCGGGATGGAGAAGATCGCCACCGTCAAGGGCGAGCAGGTGGCGAGCATCGGCAGCCAGGACATGAACGACGCGGTCTGGATCAAGCTCGCGCGCCGGGTGAACGAGTTGCAGGCGCAACCGGACGTGGATGGCATTGTGATCACCCACGGGACGGACACGATGGAGGAGACGGGCTACTTCCTGAACCTCGTCGTGAAGGGGGACAAGCCGGTCGTGCTCGTCGGGTCGATGCGCCCGGCGACGGCGATCAGCGCCGACGGCCCGATGAACCTCTACAACGCCACCGCCGTCGCGGTGAACCCGCAGGCGAGGGGGCGTGGGGTGCTTGTCGTTTTGAACGACGACATCCACTATGCGCGTGAATCGGAAAAGACCAACACGACATCGCTGCAGACCTTCCATTCGCCGAATCGGGGGCTTGCCGGGATCGTGAACTTCGGGAAGGCGCGCTTCTACTCCCCGCCGGTGCCGAAGCACACGAGCGGCAGTGCCTTCGCGGGGTCGGTTCCGGACGCGCTGCCGAAGGTCTTCATCGTGTACGCCTACGCGAACGTGGGGAAGGAGCAGGTGAAGGCGGCGCTCGCCGCTGGTGCGCAGGGGATCGTCCTCGCCGGGGTCGGGGACGGAAACGCCACTGCCCCGATGATCGACGCGCTCGCGGCCGCAGCGAAAAAAGGCGTCGTCGTCGTCCGCAGCTCGCGGGTGGGGTCGGGGACGGTGGCCCGCAACGTGGAGCTCGACGACGACAAGCTCGGCTTCGTGGCGGCGCTGGAGTTGAACCCGCAGAAGGCGCGGGTGCTCCTGCAGCAGGCGCTGACCAAGACGAAGGACGTGGCGGCGGTCCAGAAGATCTTCGAGGAGTACTGAGGGGGCCCTATGGACTGGACCGTCACGTTGGCGGTGCTCGCCTCTATCGCCCTAACTTCATTCCCCGCCCAAGCCCAGGAGGCGGAACGGAAGCCGTCGTTCGAGATCTACGGCTTTGCCCAGGTCGATTACATTCAGGACTTCGACCGGATGCCGCCGGACTGGAATGCGACGCTGCGCCCCACCCGGATCCCCACCGAGCCCGGGCTCTACGGCAGCAATGGCGAGGCGATCTTCAGCGCCCGTCAGAGCCGCCTCGGAGTCCGCAGCTCGCTGCCAGCTGGAGACTACGACCTGAAGGCGCGGATCGAGTTCGACTTCTTCGGCCGGGGCAGCGGGACGCCCGATGCCGGTGGACAGAACACCATCCGGCTGCGCCAGGCCTACGGCGAATGGGGCCCGGTCCTGGGTGGACTCACGGCGAGCCTCTTCATGGACGACGACTTCTGGCCCAACATCATCGACTACTGGGGACCCTGCGGCATGGTGTTCTTCCGGAACGTGCAGATCCGCTACACACCAATTCGGGGAGAGCACTCCTTCGCCATCGCCATCGAGCGGCCCGGCGCCGACATCCCCAACTACTCGGACGTGGCGCAATATCAACCCCACAACGTGCTGCCGGATCTGACGGCTCAATATCGATTCGCCCAAGGATGGGGCTATGTGCAGCTCTCCGGCATCCTACGGTATCTCGGATACGAGCCGATTCCCGGTACGCCCAACCCCCCCGTCCCGGAGGGCAGCACTCTCGGCTGGGGCCTCAACGCCAGCTCGACAGTGAAGCTCCTTCCGGAAAAGCTGAACCTGCTCGTCGCGGTGGTGGGCGGTGCCGGGATGGAGAATTACATGAACGACGCTACCCCCGACGTGGCCGGAGGTGGCACCGCGGTAGACCCGACGGGGAGAGCGGTGCCCATGCTCGGGATCGCGGCCTACCTGGACGTCTACTGGAGCGCGCTCCTGACGAGCTCCATCGGCTACAGCACCACGATCATCTTCCCCACTAGCCTGCAGCCGTCGAGCGCCTTCAAGATGGGCCAGTACACGAACGTGAACCTGCTCGTGCATCCCTTCCGGAACTTCATGGCCGGCCCGGAGTTCCTGTGGGGCCAGCGGAAGGACAACGGCGGTGCCACCGGCAACGACTTCCGTCTCCAGATCTCGCTCAAGTTCAGCTTCTCGAGCCTCGACTTCTGGAAGCCCACATAGCGCGGGTTGGCGCATCGGCCGGCGCTGGAATCAGTGGCGGGAAGGAAGCCGCCACGATGGGTGCGCTGTCAGGGCGCGGGAGCGCGTCCAGAAAGGGTAGCAGGCGATGCTCTGGATTGAACTCGGCATCCTGATCGCGTGCATCGTCGTCGGCGCCCGACTCGGCGGGATCGCGCTCGGCGCAGTGGCGGGGATCGGGCTCGTCATCTTTGTCTTCGCGTTCCAGATGCCGCCCGGCAGCCCGCCGACGGTCGTTCTCGGGATGATCATCGCCGTCATCACGGCACTCGCCGGCGTCCAGGCTGCAGGCGGGCTCGATTACCTGGTCCTGGTCGCCGAGCGCGTCATGCGGCGCCGGCCGCAGTACATCACCTTCGTCGCCCCGCTCGTGACCTACGTCCTCATCGCCGCGTCCGGCACGCAGCACGTTATCTACGCGCTCCTCCCGGTGATCGCCGAGGTATCGCGCAAGGCCGGGGTGCGGCCCGAGCGGCCAATGTCGATCAGCGTGATCGCCGCGCAGCAGGGGCTCGTGGCTTCGCCCGTTTCCGCGGCGACGGTGGCGCTGCTCGCGGTGCTCGGCGGGTCGAACATTGGACTCCCGCAGATCGCGATGGTTGTCATGCCGTCCACGCTGCTCGCCGTGATCCTCGGCGCCATCTCGGTCGCCTGGAGGGGGAAGCCGCTCGAGGCCGATCCCGGCTACCAAGAGCGCCTCGCCAGCGGCAAGGTGAAGCCCTCGGAGGCGCTGCCCGCGATCACCGGGAAGGCGCTGCTGCGCGCGCGCGGGTCGACGGCGCTTTTCCTCGCCGCCATCGCCTTCGTGGTGGTGCTGGGAATCTTCCCGGGATTGAAGCCTCAGCCGATCATCAAGGGAGAGCCCCAGGAGATCAACACCGCAGCAATCATCATGATCGTCATGCTCGCTGTGGCCGGGCTCTGCATGATCTTCTTCAAGGCGAGCGCGGAGGCGGCGGTGAAGGGCAGCATCATGAAGGGCGGAGTCACCGCCTTCGTCTCGATCCTCGGGGTGTCCTGGCTCGGATCGTCCCTCTTCGAGGGGAACCGGACGGCTCTCGTGGCCGGGATCTCCGGTCTCATCCAGCAGGCCCCGTGGGTCTTCGCCCTGGGGCTCTTCGTTCTCTCCATCCTCCTCATGAGCCAGGCGGCCACAGTGGTGACGCTCATGCCGGTCGGTGTGGCCCTGGGCCTTTCCCCCTGGCTTCTCGTCGGGCTCTACCCGGCTGTGAACGGGTACTTCTTCCTGCCGACCTACGGTACCACCCTAGCCGCGGTGTCGTTCGACCAGACCGGGACGACCCGGATCGGGAAGTGGCTTGTCAACCACAGCTTCATGATTCCGGGCCTGGTCGCGACGGCCACGGCGACCCTCGCCGCGGTTGGACTGTCATCAGTTCTCTTGAAGTGAACACGAACGGAGGTCCAGTCATGCGCCGTATCCTCGCGTCCACGCTCGCTCTCTCGCTTCTTGCCCTTCCCGGCCTTGCCCGTGCGCAGGCCAAGGCATCTCAGTTCCGGGTGGAGAAGGACCTGCTCGGTGAGAAGCAGATCCCGGCCGACGCCTACTACGGGGTGCAGACCGCCCGCGCACTCGAGAACTTCCAGATCTCCGGGATCACCCTGAAGCACTTCCCCGAACTCGTTCGCGCGCTCGCTCTGGTGAAGCTCGCCGCCGCCCGGGCCAATCACGACGTGGGGGCCCTGCCCGCAGCGAAGCTCGCGCCCATCGAGAAGGCGTGCCTCGCTGTCATGGACGGCAAGTACCTCGACCAGTTCCCGGTCGACATGTACCAGGGAGGCGCCGGCACCTCGACGAACATGAACGCGAACGAGGTCCTCGCCAACATCGCGCTGGAGACAATGGGCCTGCCAAAGGGCCGCTACGACAAGATCGAGCCGCACGACGATCTCAACATGTCCCAGTCGACGAACGACTTCTACCCGACCGCGCTCAAGGTCGCGATGGTCCTCTACAACCAAGAGCTGATGCCAGAGGTGGAACAGCTTGCGGCGTCGTTCCGAGCCAAAGGCAAGGAGTTTGCCGACATCATCAAGATGGGGCGCACCGAGACGCAGGACGCCGTGCCTATGACGTTGGGGCAGGAGTTCGACGCCTTCGCCGCTGCCATCGAGACGGAGCTGGCGGCGCTGCGAAAGGCGGAGGAGGGACTCTACGTCGTGAACATGGGCGCCACGGCGATCGGCACGGGACTCAACGCGCCGAAGGGCTATTCGGATAAGTGCGTGGCGCACCTCGCCAAGCTCACGGGCAAGAAGATCACGCTGGCGCCGAACCTGATCGCAGCGACCTCGGACCTGCACGCCTTCGCGGCCTACTCGTCGGCCCTGCGCAACCTGGGTGCCAAGCTCGTGAAGGTGAGCAGTGACCTCCAGTTCCTCTCCTCCGGCCCGCGGACGGGGATTTCCGAGATCGCGCTTCCGCCGGTGCAGCCGGGCTCTTCAATCATGCCCGGCAAGGTGAACCCGGTGATGGCGGAACTCATGAATAGCATCTCCTTCAAGGTGATGGGGAACGACGTTGCGTTGGGGCTTGCCACCTCGTTCGGCCTGCTACAGCTGAATGCCTATGAGCCGCTCGCCGCGATAGCCATCCTCGAGTCGCAGCACATCCTGATTCGCGGCATCGCTTCGTTCCGCACGAAGTGCGTGGACGGGATCGTGGCCAACCGAGCCGTCTGCGAAGAGCACTTCGACCGTAGCGTGGGGATCGTGACTGCGTTGAATCCGCTGCTGGGATACGAGAAGACCACCGAGCTTGCCGCCGAGGCGATGCGGACCAACAAGAGCGTTCTGCAGCTGGTCCGAGAGCAAAGGCTCCTCACGGAGGAGCAGATCAAGAAGGTAATGAATGTGAAGGCACTCACCGGTCAGCAGTAGCCGGTCCACTCGCGTTCCGCTGCGGTAGCCAGCATTGTCGGGACGGATGTCCGTGGCGGGAGAGTGCGACCCGCAGCGGGCGACGCGGTCCGCGTGTACGGGTTTTTGTCGCCCGTCTAGCATCCGAAATACTCCCGAGTCGGGCACTCGTGGCTCGAGAGAGGTGGCCGCTTATCGATGAACCTCAAGACGCCCGGTTGTAGTACGATGTGGTCCAGACATTCGCGGCGCAGCGAACCGATGAGCCTCTCCGCGAACGAGTTCTGCCACGGGGACCTCGCCGCCGCGACCACCTCCTCGATACCAAGGACGTCCAGCGTGCGCCGAACCCGGTCCCCGTAGATCCCGTCTCGGTCCCGCACCAGGAATCGTGGAGTCCTCTCTTCGGGGAAGGCTTGCACCAACCGCCGCGCCGTCCATTCTGCGCTCGGGTTCGCGGTCACGTTGAAGTGCAGTACCCGCCGCCGGTAGTGGGCCACCACCAGGAAGCCGAACAGCGCTCCGAACGTCGCTGTGGGCACCGTGAAGAAGTCGATCGCCACCAGGTCCTTCACGTGGTTGTCCAAGAACGCTCGCCAGGATGGCGACGACGGCCTCCGCTGCTTCACCATGTACCTGGCGACCGTCGACACCGCGACCTTGATGCCGAGCTTCGCGAGCTCATTGCGGATGCGCGGTGCGCCCCAGGTCACGTTCGTCCTCGACATCCTTCGGATCAGGCCCACCAGTTCGCGATCCAAGTTAGGCCGGCCCCCACGGCCCGTCCGGCTCCTCCGGGTCCAGGCACCGGAGCGCCACAGCAGCGGGTGGTGTTGCACGTCGTCGGCAGGCGCGTGGACATTTCAATTCAAGAGGAATGGGGTCAACGCGCACGGCGCACTCAGATCGTGGTGATTGGTGCGGCAGGCAGCATCGATACGAGCCTGCTGGAAAGGACATTCGCTTCCTGCGTCGCCCGCTCAAGGGACCGGGCTGGGCTTCTGCTAAAGTAAGGAGTAATGCTTACGGGCCATCCAGAACATCTGGGAGTCTCATCACAGCAAAAAGCCTCCGTCTGCCTCGCTCCTCCATTGCTCTCGGTCAACGAGAAGGATTACCAGGTGCCGTTCCGCTTCAACAGCAAGATCGACAAGCTGACGGTCAAGCTCGGGCCAGATCAGCCCATGCCAGCAGACCGCGCGACCAAGCAGAAGGCGAAGAGCAACCTTACGACTGACGATCTTGAGGCAGCGCTAGCGCGAGTGATGTGGTCGAGCTCTGATCGATACGGACAATCAAACGAAAGGATGAGGGGATAGACAGCATGCCACTTGCTATATGGGTTTCAGCCGTTTTTCTCGGCGCGCTAGGCGACACCGCTCCACCTCCGACTCCCGCTGGGCCCGCTTCGGCGCCCGCACCGGTGAAGGACGAAAGGGCTCTGGTCCTCTTACGGAGGATGAGCGACCGGTTGGCGGGAGCGAAGAGCTTCAGCTTCAGGGCCCGGACCAGTCGCGACGTGCTTCTGGACGGCAGAATGGATGTAACTGTCTTCAACGACGTACGGGTGGCGGTGGAGCGCCCCGACAAGGTGGCGGCAACGAGGACTGGCGACCTGCCCGAGTTCCGGTTCGCCTATGACGGCAAGTCGATGACGGTCTATGCGCCGGGCAATGGGCGCTGGGCGACCGCCACGGCGCCTTCCACAATCGATGCCATGATCGTTGCCGCTTACGAACAGGCGAACCTCTCCTTCCCGGTCGACGAGCTGTTGGTCGCTGATCCCTTCGCCGCCATCACCAAGGACCTCACGTACATCGCGCTGGTGGGCCACACCACCGTTGCCGGGCACAAGACCGACCACATCGCGCTGGCCAACCCGAGCCTCGAGTTGCAGCTATGGCTCGACGCGAAGACAGCGCTGCCGGTCAAGGAGGCAGTGGTGTATGTGGATGACCCGCACGAGCCGCACTTCTACATCGAGTACCTGGACTGGCGGCTTGACCCAAAGTTGCCGCCCTCCACCTTCGCCCTGCCGAAGCCAGCGGGCGCTACGCAAGTCGAGTTCCGCGCTGCTGCGAGCGCGGCCCAGTAAGGAGGCCAAGCATGCGAATCAATCAAATCGTCGCAGGTGCTCTCGCCTTGATCGGGCTGGCCGCTTCACCTGAAGCTCGCGCCTGGGTGGTCGTCCGGGCGGCCCCGGTCTACGTCGCACCTCGGCCCGTGGTTGTCGTGGCTCCGGCGCCGGTCTACGTCGCTCCGGCGCCCGTCTACGTCCCTCCTCCGGCAGCACCAAGCTTGCTTACGACCCAGCTGCCTATCGGCACCAACATCTCCACGCTGCCAAGTGGCTGCAATGCGTTGACTGCGAATGGGCGAGCTTACTACCAGTGCGGAGTCAACTGGATGAGGGCGTTCGAGGGCCCCGGTGGCGTCTATTACAGCGTGGTGCCTCCTCCGTAGAAGCGCGGTTATCCCGCTCCACTTCGGTATGAGCCATTACTCCCTGTAGCGAGAGAGCCTCGACGGAGCCCGCTGCGCTGATAACTCCGCGACCGCAGCGGCATCGTCTTGACCGGGGGCACCTCCAGCGGCTACTGGTGTGGCCAAGCGACCGTGTCCAATCACGGCTTCTCAGATTGCACCAGGGACGAAGAGGGTCAGCCGTTCTGAGCCCTCCGTCGCGCCAGCGCCGAGGCATATCGCCAGCGTCATCTGGGCCGGGGAGAAGGGGGCGGTGTCGGACGAGCTCCGGTTCGTTTCGGAGGGACGCCAGGCAGTGGACCGCGGGGCCGTCAGTGGCGCCTCATCAAGGGATAGCAGCGGGAGGTGTCTATCTTAGAGCAGAGGCACGCAGTCCGGTCGATCGTTGCTGATCAAAGACAAGGGGAAGCCGGTCAGTTCTGGCCCAGCATTCCCAACTGCATCCCTACGCCTCCCTTGCTGGCTTCGGCCTGGTGCGTCGGCAGACATGCGCGTAAGGGCAGCCACGGCACGCCCACGACCTCACCGGCACGAACACCCCGGCGTCAACGCCACGCATCACCCCGATGGCGACCCGCAGGAACTCAGCCTGGTCCTCAGCCGTGTGATCGAGGTCGATGACTTGGGCAGCTGGCGTCTGGACCACCTTGAACCGCCCCGGATTTCCCGGAGGCTCCGATGCTTGAGAGGATGGAGCGATGGGAAGACAGGGCAGGTACCCGGCGGAGGTAAAGGAGCGGGCAGTTCGGTTGGTGTTCGAGCAGCAGGGGGCGCACGAGTCGCAGTGGGCGGCGATCCAGTCGATCTCCGCGAAGATGGGATGCACGGCAGAGACGCTGCGACAGTGGGTACGGCAGGCGGAGCGGGACACCGGTACGCGCCCCGGGCTGACGACGACCGAGCGTGAGCGACTCAAGGAGCTCGAGCGCGAGAACAGGGAGCTGAAGCGCGCCAACGAGATCCTTCGCAAGGCTTCCGCGTATTTCGCACAGGCGGAGCTCGACCGCCGACCGAAGTGATGATCGATTTCATCGAGGAGCACCGGCCGTTGTACGGGGTCGAGCCGATCTGCGAGGTTCTGCCGATCGCCCCGGCGACCTACTACTCGCACCGAGCGCGCCGGAGGGACCCGGAGCAGCGTCCCGAACGCGCGAAGCGCGACGAGTTGCTGCGGGTCGAGATCCGGCGAGTCTGGCAGGAGAACTTCTCGGTGTACGGTGCCGAGAAGGTTTGGCGGCAGCTTCGCCGGGAAGGGGTCGACGTGGCGCGCTGTACCGTGGCGCGCCTGATGCGCGCCATGGGGCTACGCGGCGCGGTTCGGGGGAGGGCGTTCCGCGTAACGACCGAGGCAGGTTCCGAGGCAGCGCGCCCGCCGGACCTGGTCCAGCGCGAGTTCCGGGCAGAGCGTCCGAACCAGCTCTGGGTGGCCGACCTGACCTACGTCGCCACCTGGGCGGGGTTCGTCTACGTGGCCTTCATCATTGACGTGTTCGCTCGCACCATCGTCGGCTGGCGCGTGTCGAGCTCGCTGCGCAGCGACCTCGCCCTCGACGCCTTGGAGCAGGCCCTCCACGCGAGGTCGCCGGCGGAAGACCTCGTGCACCATAGCGACAGGGGCGGTCAATACCTGTCGATCCGGTACACGGAGCGTCTCGCAGAAGCCGGGGTCGAGCGATCGGTCGGTAGCGTCGGCGACTCGTACGACAATGCTCTCGCCGAGACCGTCATCGGCCTGTACAAGACCGAGGTCATCCGGCGCCGGGGACCCTGGCGCAACATCGACGCCGTCGAGTATGCGACCTTGGAGTGGGTGGACTGGTTCAACCGTCGTCGCCTCCTCGGCCCGATCGGCTACGTTCCCCCGGTCGAGTTCGAGGCGGCGTTCTTCAGCAGTCAGGAGAACCCAGCCATGCGGGCTGGACTCCAGTAAACCGGCCTCCGGAGATCCCGGGGCGGTTCATTCTGGCCAGGCGCGACGACGTAGCGCGATGGCCTGGGAGCATCCAGTCTCG
>Ga0335081_10011920_pt1 | contig 14071 bp, 15 predicted proteins | sample Lox_Sample_35_FD_206713 | JGI IMG/M metagenome (GOLD analysis project Ga0335081, IMG submission 206713) | Soil microbial communities from Loxahatchee National Wildlife Refuge, Florida, United States - Lox_Sample_3.5 | ecosystem: Environmental > Terrestrial > Soil > Wetlands | place: USA... | reverse complement strand
TGGCGCTTGTCGGTTTTGCCGGGCGCGGGCTTTGCGTAGGCAAAGCGCATGCCGAAGTTGCCGTGCGCGGACGCATAAACCGCGCCCTGGCGGCCGTGCGCATCGCCGATCTGCGACGGGAATCGCTCGGTCGTCTTGAGATCGACGATCAATCCGTGATTGGCGAAGCGCCAGTCGATGTAGCCGATAAGCGGAACGGCAACGTCGTCGAGCGTGATCTCAATCTTCTCCTGATAGCCGTCGGGCCTGCCGTATTGCTGAAGCTCAGCAAGTGCGCCGCGCACCCAGCCCGCGAGCTTCTTGCGCTCGTCCTCGCGTCGCGGGTCGGCGCTCAGCGCCGTCTGTCGATTGAATTCCCGTTCGGCGCCCTCAATGCATTCTTCGATCGAGAGCCGCGGGTTGCTTAAACCGAGGTGAACGCCGTGCTCGACCGCCTTGCCGCGAGCGGCAATGACGCCGGGCGGCGTACGCCGGCGAAGCAGCCGCTCCATGGTCCACAGCGCCGGCTGCGCGGCCCAGAGGTTGAGCGAAGAGGCGGAGAGATGCTCGATGCCATGTTGAGCGAACGAGTTCATCGGCACGCCCTCATGAGTACCGAGGCGGCGCGCTGGATCAGGTCGTCCGGATGTTCGAGGAATTCGATATCGGCGTCGCGGAAGGCCGCGCCGAGCTTGAGTTCGATGTCGCCAATCAGATCGAGCCGTTCGAAGGGATCGATCTCCCACAGCCGATCATCCGGGGCAGGGAATTTGCCGAAGCGCTCGAAAAACGAGAGCAGCACGGCGTTGGCGGCTAGCGCACGGGCCTCGCGCCGGCCGGTAACCGGGAGGGGTGCGGTCATCGCACGCCTCCTGTGCGAGGCCCTTTACCGGCGCCTGGCCCACGCTCGCGCGAGATCAGCCAGTCGCGAAAGGCGTCGGCCCGGTAGAGGACCTTGCGGCCGATGCGCACGCAGGGCGGGCCGATCCGACGCGTCTCCCAGCGCTGCAGCGTGTCGACCGATACGCCGATTTCCGTCGCCACCTGGGGCCGCGAGAGCCAGCCATCGAGGAGAGCGGGGATGCCGGTTGGGATTGCCTCTTGCTCTTGCCCGTCCATGAACCATTTCCGTTCGATTTTGTCCGTTCGCGATGGCCAATACGAGCATCGGGAGGGGTCGTCTGTTGAGGCGCAAACGGGCGGAAACGGGCGGAAAGAGCAGAAATGTATTTATATTCAGGTATTTGCTAAAGGCCCATAAGCATTTGTTGGACGCGGCCGGCTGAAACAGGCAAAAAGGATTCGACACCAGCATGAGAACATTATAAGAACATTGCTGTTAAGCGAGTGGTCAACAAAGTAAGGCAGGGAAGGAAAATGATCGAGATCGCATACCCGACCTTCGCATCGGCAGAGCCCCGTCCCATGAAAGCGGCAGCCATCCGAGGGATTGCCGCGGCGCTTCGCCGGCAGGTTTTCGCGGGGCAGGCCAAGTCCATCGACGTTGCCGATTTTGCCCGCCGCACAGGCAGGCTGCGGGTCAACGGCCGGACAGTGCGCGTGTTCTGGGACCTCGCGCACAAAGTCCATGATGGGAAGGGCCTGCCGGTGCTCGGAATCTGCGAACATGATCCTGAGGTACCAACCGCCGTGATGATCAGCCTCGATGCTGACCTCGTGGATGAACCCGAGCTCTGGCGATCGACCGCGGCGCACGAGTTCGGCCATGCAGTCTTCGATATGCCGGCGGCCATGGGCGGCGGTGCGCGGCAGACGTTCCGCACCCGACGTGACAATGATCGAACGGCGGCACCAATTGACTGGCGCGAATGGCGGGCCGACGAATTCATGGGCGCCTTCCTGGTCCCGCCCTATCAACTGGCCAAAGCCTTCGCACGCTGCGCGTCTATTGTCGGGATTCCAATGCGATGGAAGGGCACAAACAGGCTGTCAACACCTGCCGTCGTCGCACACGAAGCCGGCCCGGATGCGATCGACGCCATCACGGACATGTTGGCCGAGGAGTTCGGCGTGTCGTCGGCATTCATGTCGGTTCGATTGCGCAAGTGTGGCCACGTCGTCGCATCATTCTCATGGAGAACGCCATGAGCTTTGGTGCAAGCGTGCGAGCAAAGCGGACCGCGGAGGGCATCGGCCTTAACGATTTTGCGGAGCGGCTCGGCGTGTCGCCGGCCTATTGGTCGCGCGTCGAGCGCGAGCAGGAGAATCCGCCCCGCGATGAGCTCGTCGAAAAGGCTGCTGCCATCCTAGGCGTGCGATTGGATGATCTGTTCGTCGAAGCCGGACGCCTTCCGCCCGACATGCGGCAGGATCTCAAACAAGTGGTCCAGGCGTATCGAAGAAGGAGACAGCTAAGTCCTGGGTGAGCGTTCAACTTGGTCTCCCGAAATGAGAATGAGTATTAGTAGTAGTCAGGAGCTCGCAGATGGCTCTGCCGCCGCGCCCGTTTCATTTGCTAAACGACATCGCCATCCGTTGGGGCGTCATGCCGATCGATATCGTCGGCTGGGCCTCTGACGGTTTGCTCGCATTGTCAATCGCCGTGCCACCGACGAAGACCGTGTCTTCACGAATTCTCTGCGATCTCGTCGAAGTGGCCGCCACCGACGTGCTTCCATTGTTCAGGCCCAACGGAGCAAGATCGGAAAGAGTTGCCGTGCGCCGCGCGCGCGCAAAAGGCGAAGCAGAGTGGCAATGGATCGGAGAGCCGGCCGAGGGAATCGCGATCACGGCTCCGGATGTTTTGGTTACGCGGGCTGAAGTCGAACGTTTCGAACGAGCGCATGGACTTCACAAAGGCGGTGAGGCGCAAGAACCGCAAGCTCTGCATCGACGACCACCGGGACCCGGCGCACCGCCGCGTTACGATTGGGATACGTTCTTCGTGGCGCTCACGCGGCGAATCTTTGTGCAAGGGCTTCCGCCAACCCAGGCCGAGCTCGTGCGCGAAATGCTGGATTGGTTCCAGAAGCGAAACGATAGCGCGCCCGACGAAAGCACCGTCAGACGCAAGGTCGCGATGGTATGGCGAGAGCTGAACCGGTCCACGTAGGTTCAGATAGGCCATGAAGCGGTGAAGGCCATTAGGCGACACCGCGTGGTGGACTGAAGATTATTTCAATTGTCGATATCGGACGTAATATTCGACGCAGCATACCGCTCCTGCAACGATAACGATCACTATCAAGAAGGGCGGCACGTCGATGGTCACTACGAGCACTGTTGCCGCAACCATGAGTATCGCGATCGAAATTAGCATTCCGAGCGGTACCGGCTGCACGACACAACTCGCATGGATAGGGAATGTCTATTCGATAGTCAGTTGGGGCTTCACATCGCCGTATTGCAAGACTTTCACTTTTTCGATGGTGATAAGGCCACCTGACATCATTCGGTCGAGCACTGGCAGAAAGGCGTCGATTTTATCCTTAGCATCGACGATTTCGACGACGACAGGGAGATTCTCAGATAAGCGGAGAATTTTGGTCGTATGAATCCGAGTCGAGTGACCAAATCCCGCATGTCCCCGAAGTACGGTCGCACCAGCCAGGTGCATTTCTCGGGCTTTGAGCACAATGGCCTCATAAAGCGGCAAGCGCTCGTGTTTGTCGTCTTCTCCAAAGAAGATACGGAGCAAGACAGCATCATGCGGAATTTGCATCGGTTAAATCCATTTCATGGAGTTCAGGCTGGTCGCCAGCAGGTTCCCGGCCCATACCGAAATCATGCAACATGCGACGGACAAAGTGATATTGGCGCCTGCCCGAAACCACTCGCCGTCGTTCATGAGATTGAGCGTTTGCAGGCTGAACGACGAGAACGTCGTGTAGCCGCCGCAAATCCCCGTCATCACGAATTGTCGGCCAGCGGAACCGACATAGTAGCGTCCATCTGGCCCCGTCAGCGCGGCGAAAAACCCGATGATGAATGAGCCCACGACATTGACGGCGAAGGTGCCCCAAGGAAAAGTCTCGCCGACGAGCCGTGCCGCGACGCCCGAGCACCAGTAGCGTGCCACCCCACCCAAGGCAGCACCAATCGCAACCCAGAAATACAAGACCATCGAATCTGTGCTCCGTTCGTTTGCAGATTAGACCAGACTCCATGGTCCGCTCCTACCCCAAGGGTGAGCGCAGAAGAACGCTCTCCACGTTTTTTTCGTTCAGTCAACGCACCTTTCACCCAGTTCATCATCAATAGAGCACCAAGGCGAGAATGATGATCAGCAGGACGCCGATGAGCCCCAGGTAGAAATTCAAATGTCCCGATTGCAGTGCCTTTAATTTATTGGCGGCACCGAACACCAGGCGTTCGATCGGTGAAAAAAGATAACGGCCGAAAATCGGAGCGACTTCGTGGGTGAACACGAGGCGCTGGATAAAGTAGCGAGTGCCGCTCGTCTCGCGTTCGGTTTCTTCTCGCGGCCGGTACACGAAGCTGTAGAAGGTGCGCAAAGCGTTCGAGAATGTCAGCGCCGTCGTCGAGGCGCGCTCGGGATCCTGGTCGAGGCCGCCGTACCACACCGGAACAGTCCGAATCGAATATTGCCGACTGACCACTACAAGAACGATGGGAAGGATGGCCAGCAGCGGCATGACGACGATGAGCAGCGTCGGTGATATGAATGCAAACTTCGCGGTCAGCGGCACTAGCAGCGGGCCGTCGTGCATTTGGCGCGCAGCCTGCGTTCCAAATTCCGCGCCGACGGCCAGATCAAGACCGTTGAGCCAGACCGGCATCCCGACCGCGAGCGCTAGGACCAGCAGGCCCAGGACAGCAACGGCGATAGAACAACCGTAGGGCACCGGCAGCAGCTTGCGTGACGTGCGGCCCAACAGGCCGATCCCGAAGACCTTGATGTACGTTGCGAAAGCGACCGCCACAGTCAAAGCAAGTCCCGCGCCCGCCAGCGCCATGACCACGCGGCTTGCGAGTGTGTCGAGCCGGAAGCCCTGAAACACCGTCTGGAACATAAACCACTCGCTGACGAATCCGGCCTGCGGCGGCATCGCGGCCAAACTCATCGCCGCAAACAGCGCGCCCAACCCGAAAATCCAAGAACTATGTCGCAACAGATCGCTATGCACGATGTTGTATTTGCTACTTCCGTGGTAGACGCCGTCCGCGGCAAGAAACAGACCGCCCTTTGCAAGGGCGTGTCCCGCCAAGTGCAGAAGCGCCACTGTCCACGCCAAGCTCGCGAGTTCAGGCATGCCATGGCCGCGGAAGATCAGCGCGGCGCCGAGCATTGCCACAGCGATCGACGCGTTCTCGGCCGATGAAAAGCTCAGGAGCGAGCGCCAGTCTTCCTGCTGGAACGCATAAAGCGCGGTCAGAATGGCACTCAGGACCGCGACAACGATGACGAACATCCCAAGACCGGCGGCAGCACTGGCATTCTGCCCAGGGGCCCATTCGAGCAGACCGCGGCTTAGCGCATAGAAGGCGGCGTTGAGCACGACGCCGGACATCAGCGCGCCGGTCGCACCGCTGCCGGCACCATAGGCTGCGGGGAACCATTCATAAAACGGCAGCAGGCCCAGCTTCGCGCCGAAGCCAATCACCAGCAGCACGCCCACGGCAATCAACGCGGTGAGCGACAGCCCTCTTGCCGCGGAAGCAAAACCGTCAAACGAGAAACCGTGATTGGCGACCGCGAGAAGCACTACCGCAACAATGAGTGCGACTGCACCCACTTCCAGCAAGCCAAGCATGAACAACACTGGCCGCCCCACGTTGGTCGACAATTTCTCGCTGAGTATCATCACCGCCCCGCCGAAGCTCATGATCTCCCAGGCGATCAGAAAGCCCGCGCCGTTGCGGATGCCGAATACACCGAGCGCTCCGATGAGGCTCATCGCGGCGCCAAACAGCCAACCGCACGCCCCCTGTCGCGCGGGCGTTGCCAAGGCGCACGCCAAGGCGGCCGGTATCAGACCGAAGCCAAGCAACCAGAGCGCATCCGGACTCAACTGAAATCGTACGGCCTCGCCGGCAAGGAGGGTCGGTAACACGACGGACGACGTTCCGTTCGGCAATACTGAAACGGTAGCGGCCACGCCCAAAGCTGCGCCAACGAAGAGCAGAAGCCGCGCCAACGCCTGTGCGCGCCCGGTCAGAGCAATCAGGCTCACCGCGAGCCAGCAGACAAACGCGGCGGTCAACAGCTCATTCGACAAGCTGACCTCCCCTCGCGCGTTGTGGCGCCCGATTGAGGAACATCAGCAACGCGTGAATGATTGCGGCTGGATTGGGCGGGCAGCCAGGCAAATAGACGTCAACCGGTATAATTCCGTCGAGTCCATGCCCGGATGCATAGCCGCCTTCCGCGATACCTCCCGATACGGCACAAGTCCCGACGGCCAAGACCCAGCGCGGCTCTGCCATCGCTTCGTAGGTGGCGCGCAAGGGACTGAGCATCGCCTGAGTGACCGGCCCCGTCACCAGCAGCAGATCGGCAAAACGCGGCGACGCCGTAAAGAAGATTCCCAGCCGGTGCAGATTGTAGAACGGATTGTTCAACGCCTGCAGTTCGGATTCGCACCCGTTGCAGGAGCCGGCATCGACATGACGGACATGCAGGCTGCGCCGGAAGGCGCGCCGGTCGGCATCGGCCTCAGATATGGGCGCGGGCGCGGCGCTTTTTTGCCAGACCAGGTCCTCGCGCCGGCGCGCTCCAAAAGCCCAGTCGGACGACGCCGCCATCGCGCCGTTGGGACATGCTTCCGTGCATAGCTGGCACACCACACAGCGCCCGTAATCGACGTTCAAGCGGCCGTCGGGTCGGGATAGGCGCCGCATCGTTATCGCCTTCGTAGGGCAGACTTCGGCGCATGCTTCGCAACCCTCGCCGCAAAGTTCGGGACGGTAGCGCGGCATGCCGAGAAAATCGGCTTGGCCGTCGGTGCCTTCGGCCAGAGGCCACGGCGCCGTCTGTTTGCCCTGGAGCAATCCGAGAAGCGTCCACTGCGGCATAATCCGCTCCTAGCGATCGCAGCCGGCGATGGTGAGGCCGAAACTCGCCTCGTTGATTGCATAGTCCATCATGTTGCTGTCGTGAACGGTGAACGGAAAGACCCGCCAGTTCGAGAACGAGGGCGACTTGATTTTCACACGCGCAAGTTTGCCGTCGGCGCCGGTATGCACGGCATAAAAAAGCGTCCCGCGGGGTGATTCGGTCCAACCGAGCCCTTCACTGTTGGGGGTGATCGCACAATCTGCGCGAACGGGCCCGGCCGGCATCACGTCGAGCGCGCGCTGAATCAAAGTGACGCTGGCATTCACTTCCGCCATCCGAACCTGGGCGCGTGCGTGAGCGTCCCCCGCTTCGCGCACCGCGACCGGCGTCGGAACTTCCTTGTAAGCCGCATAGGGATGATCGCGCCGCAAGTCACGATCGATGCCGGACGCGCGTTCAACCGGTCCGGTAGCGCCCTGATCGAACGCCGTCCTACGGTCGAGCTTTCCGGTCGTGATCAGCCGATCGAGATGGCTGGCGGTGCTTTCCATGTGCTTTGCGTAACGCGCAAAGGCATTCTGCAATTTGTCGAGTTCTTGATGCAGCCATCCTTGCGGCGACAAATCGCGACGCAGCCCGCCGAGGGCGAGGACGCTGCGCAGGAATCGGCTGCCGGTGAGTCTGGTGTTAAGCTGCTTCGCCTGCTCTTCCAGCAACTTGCCCTCAGCCTCGCCGACTTTCAGCGTTGTCGTGTGGCAGAGATGGCCAAAATAATGCAGATGGTTGTAGAGCCGCTCCATTTCCGCGAGCAGCAGGCGGAGGAAACGTGCCCGGGTCGGGACCGCACAATTCGCTGCCGCCTCGATGGCCTGGCAATAGGCAAGCGCATGCGCCACGCTGCCGACCCCCGACACGCGCTCGGAAAGAACAACTCCGCACTCGGGGCTGAGGCCTTCGAAGCGCTTCTCCATCCCACGGTGTTTGAAGAACAGTCGCGGGTGGTAGTGCAGGATCGCCTCGCCGACATAGAAAAACAGAAATTCGGCCGATTCCAATACGTCGGCGCGAACCGGACCGAATGGAAGCAACTGGACGTCCGCTTCATCGACAGCGACGTCAGGTAGCGCTTGCCTGGTTCGATCGATGCGAATTGGGGTGTCCTCTGGGTAATCGGGAGACAGAGGGGGCTTTATCGGGGCGGCACCCGCGTGAAGAACCAAGCGCTGAGCCTGTGGATGGCCATCGAACTTAAGGCCGAATAAATCGGTCATCTCGCGCTCGTACCAGCTCAGGAGCGGCGACGTGTTGGCGAGACTGGGTACCGACCCGTTCGCGCTGCAGCGCCACACGGCAAACGGAGCCTGCGCCGCGGTACTCGCAACATAGCGAAGTTCGAGCTCATCCTTTCGCGGATACCAAGCGTAGGCCATCTGCATGCGGCCGCCGCTCGAAATCAATTTGCCCGCGGCGCCGATCAGTTCGCTAGCTTGAACGGTGGTGGTTTGCCCTGACGTCATGGCGACACAACCGACAAAACATGACTCGCGGTCATGAAGTGGTTCCACAGGCTCTGCGGCCACCACACCCCAAACACGACAAGCGGGACGAGCGCTAGCCACATGGGCGCAACGCACCAGCTGCTCACGGCCTTGACGGGAGGAGTGGAAGGTTCACCGGCGTTGAAGTACATCGCTCGAAAATGATTGAGAAACCCGATGAAGATGACGATCAGAAGCACGACCATCGCATAGACGGCCCACTCATAACCGCGCTCGAAGCCGGCACGCAGGATCACGAGCTCGCTGAGAAAAAGGCCGAACGGCGGCGCACCGGTGATCGCCGCGGCGCCGGCGAGCCAGAGCGCGCCCTGCACGGGAAAGCGCCCCCACATGTTGTGGATATTTTTGATCTCCTTAGAGCCAAAGCTGCGCATGGCGTTGCCGGCGCCGAAGAACATCAGCGACTTGTTCAGCGAATGATTGAGCATGTGATAGAGCGCGCCGGCCACGCCGAACGGCCCGCCGATGCCGAAGCCGAGCGCGATCACGCCCATGTGCTCGACGCTGGAATAGGCCATCAGGCGTTTGACCCCAGTTTGACGCACGATGAACAGCGCTCCCACCAGAAGCGAAATGAGACCGAAGGCGACGAGAGTGACGCGAGCGAGCTGCCCGGTCTGGGCGGCGTCCGCGATCACCAGATATCGAACGATGCCAAGCATGGCGCTGTTAAGCAGCGCGCCCGAGAGCATGGCGGAAATCGGCGCGGGGCTTTCGCTGTGGGCATCCGGCAGCCAGGAATGCATGGGAGCCAGACCGACTTTGGTCCCGTACCCAACCAAAACAAGCAGATAAGACAACGCCGCGAGCGCGGGATTCATCTTGGGCGCCGCCTGGCGCAAGACGTCCCAGGTCATGTCGTAGGTCGGACCGAGGACAAAGCTGCCGCACCAATAGAACAGCACCGTCCCGAGCAGCGCCAAGCTGATGCCGGCGGATATGATGATGATGTATTTCCACGCGGCTTCGATGCTTTCGGCCGCGCGTTCGAATCCGACGAGAAAGGTGCTGACCAGCGTGGTCAACTCAATCGCGATCCAATAAAGCCCGGCGTTGTTCATGACCGAGCTGACGAGAATCGTCAGCGCAAAGCCGGAGAAAAGAGCATAAAAGCTCCAAAGCTTCTCATCCTCATCCAAGAGACGCATGTACCCGATCGAGTAGATCGACGCGAGGAGATAAACGATGCTCGTGCACAGAATGACCCAGGCGCCGGTGATATCGATGACGACGTAATCTTCGAGGTAATAGTGAGGCCCTTGCGCGCTAAGTACGGTTAGAGGAACCGCGGTCGCGAAAACAACGATGCTTGAGACAAAATTCAACTTTTCGGCAATCCGCGGAGAACGGATGACCATGCATGCGAGCGCCGCAATCAGCGGCGCAACCAGCATCGCAAGGAGGAGCGCACCCGCCATCGTCAACCCACCAGCCGATTGAGGTCGAGGCTGCTGGTGCTGCCCACGTGCGCGACGAGATAGCGCACGAGGACGCCGAAACAGGCGACGACGACGAGAAGATCGAAAAGAATGACGATCTCGATCAGCAGCGGCATTCCCGGCACCAGAATCTGCGCGCCGAGGAAGATGCCGTTTTCGAGAACCAGCAGACCGAGAATCTGGCTCAGCGCCTCATGCCGCACGGCCAGCATCAAGAAGCCGATCAGCTTCATCGACAGCATGATCGTCAACGCAAGGACCGCGACCGTCCCTGCAAGCCCCAGCGATGCGCCGATCCGATATGAAACCGTCAAGGCAAAGATGACGCCGAATGCACCCGCAACCAGAGACGAACTCGGCTCAAGGATTTCATGGATTTCACGCGTGACATTGAGCCGACCAATAATTCTTCCTACCAGATACGGCAGCAGCAGGCCGCGGAACAACGCCGTGAGGATGGCGATTAGATAGAGCTCGGGATATCCGCCGTAAAAGCCGACAGCTGCGGACAAGGCGGCTATGACCCACGACTCGGCGGCGAAAGCATAGAGGTAATTGTTGAGCCAGCGCGAACCCAACATCACGAAGGCCAACAGCAGACTGACGATAGCCATGAAGCTGAAGATCGACGAGGCGAGCGGGTCGAGATGGGCAATGAGCATGACTACACCAGTTGCGTCCCGATGATCGCCAGCACCGCGAACACAAACGATGCCGCGAGCAGTTCCTGATAGCGATAAAAGCGCAATCTGGATTGCGCGGTTTCGACCACGACGACCGCGCAGCCGACGATCGTGAACTTCAGAATTAATGCAACAGCCGAGCCGACGACGCCGATAGCCGTTCCTTCGCGGGAGAGGCCCCACGGAATGAGCAACACGTTGCAGAAAATCGTATACAGGATGAATTGCTTCATCATCGAAGCCCACCGGAGAAGGGCCAATAGTGGCCCGGAGTATTCAAGGATTCGGCCCTCTTCGATCATGTAGACTTCGATGTGCGTGCTCGAATGAATCGGTAGCCGATCGGTTTCGACGATCAACAGTGTGAAAAACGCGGCAATCAGAAATAGATGCGCCGGGCTCCAATAGACCGCAGGATTGCCGACAAGCAGGTGATTGACCACGAACGGGAGCATGGCTTTTGCCAAAAGCGTGATCCCTACGAACACCAGGATAAGGGTTGGTTCCGCGAGAATCGCAACCATGACGGCGCGGCTCGATCCAATTCCGCCGTAGGCGCTGCCAGTGTCGAGGCCGGCGAGGATGATCATGAACGAGCCAAGCGTCAGAATGAGGCCGCCGCCCAGAATGTCGCCCATGTCCGACAGCGGCAGCGGGAAATCGGTCAAAACGGGTATGAGAATTGGTACGGTCAGCATCGCGGTGAACGCGACAAACGGCGCGATCCAATAGATCCATGATGCGGTTTCAGGGACGACAATTTGCTTGTGGAACAGCTTCCATAAGTCCCGGTAGGGTTGAAAAATTCCCGGCCCCTGCGCCAATTGTACGCGCTCTTCGAATTGCAGGATGATTCCTTGCACCAGCGGCGCAAGCAGGACCACTGCCAGCACCTGGCAAATTTGCAGAATAATGTCGCGCGCAATCATCCGTGCCCCCGAATGTTGCAATCGGGCGCGAGCGATGCGGCACGCCGACGAGAAAGGCCGATGTTTCGGCCGTTCAAGCTATGGGAAATTTTCAAACACGAGTCCTCTCGTCCGCAGTTCGGATGAAAGGAGTCATCAGCCCCGAGGGCGGTTTAAGGCGGAACCCCATCGCCTGCTGGCCGAGGCCAGCGCTTCAGTAGCAAAAGGTAGGGATAACTCCGTCCCCATGTCAAGACGTTTTCCCCGAGTTCACGGTCGAGGCAACCCACCACCCGAGCGCTCAAGATCGAGCTTTTCCACAATCATGTGAACACGGGCGAGGCCGAGGCCGACAGCCTGCCACACAGCCGCAACAACAATAATCGTTGCTAGGAGGATGAAAGCACCGTCCCGTTCGGTTGCCGGCAAACCTGCTTGGTCAAACAAGTAATAGACGGCTGCAAATAACAGAAAGACGACGATCAACCAAATCAATGTGAGTCCGTCAGCCCATTTCTTGTGAATCTTTATGAGAGTTACTCGACGAGCGTCCGGGTCCATCGCATTTTCTCCAACCCGAAATTTCAGTTTCAACTCACTGCGGTTTGATTGCGTCGCGTCGAAATTCGCGAATTTCCCTGATCGCTCCGCGAGCCGCACTTGTCGTAAGGGCCGCATAGGCCTGCAAAGACCGAGGGACCCTGCGCTTACGCTTGCTGGGCTGCCACGCGCCGCGAGCCAAAACCGCCCCGCGGCGCCGCTCCAACTCCCGATCCAATACGACCAAATTTATGGAACGATTGGGAATATCGATGACAATTCGATCTCCGTCTTCGACAAGCGCAATCAAGCCGCCCTCGGCCGCTTCGGGGGAGACGTGCCCAATTGAAAGGCCCGAAGTGCCACCCGAAAACCGCCCGTCAGTAATCAAGGCGCAAACCTTGCCCAAGCCTTTCGACTTTAGATAGCTGGTCGGATACAGCATCTCTTGCATGCCGGGCCCGCCTCGCGGTCCCTCGTATCGTATGACCACGACGTCGCCGGCTTGTACCTTTCCGCCCAAAATCCCAGAGACCGCATCTTCCTGACTTTCAAATACGCGGGCGGCGCCGGAAAACGTGAGAATGCCGGCATCGACGCCTGCCGTCTTAACGATACAGCCATCCTCAGCGAGATTGCCGTACAAGACTGCAAGACCACCGTCCTTGCTGAATGCGTGATCCGCGCTGCGGATGACACCATTTTCCCGATCTAGATCGATCGCGTCGAAGCGCTTGCTTTGGCTGAAGGGCTCAGTGGTCGGGGTTCCGCCCGGTGCGGCACAATAAAAACTCCGTACGGAGTCGCTTTTGCTTGCGTATACGTCCCACCGGTTCAGCGCTTCGCCTAAAGACGCGCTGTGTACAGTCCCCACAACTGGGTCGATCAAGCCGGCACGATTGAGTTCACCAAGAATTGCCATGATCCCTCCGGCTCGATGGACGTCTTCCAGATGAACGTCCGGAACTGAAGGTGCTACCTTGCAAAGCACCGGGACACGCCGCGACAGCCGGTCGATGTCTTTCATGGTAAAGTCGACGCCAGCTTCATGGGCTGCTGCAAGCAAGTGCAGCACCGTGTTCGTCGAGCCGCCCATCGCAATGTCAAGCATCATTGCGTTCTCGAAGGCTTTAGACGTCGCGATGTTTTGCGGTAAGATCGATGCATCGTCTTGCTCGTAGTAGCGCTTCGTCAGATCGACGATCAGATGGCCGGCCTCCACGAAAAGTCGCTTCCGGTCCGCATGCGTAGCGACGACAGTGCCATTGCCGGGAAGTGCAAGCCCAAGTGCCTCCGTCAAACAATTCATAGAATTGGCGGTGAACATTCCGGAACACGAGCCGCAGGTCGGACAAGCAGAGCGCTCCATTACTTGCACATCTTGGTCGCTAACCCGAGTGTCTGCAGCCGCAACCATTGCGTCGACAAGGTCAACCGCCTGCGTCTTTCCGTGAATCTTGACTTTGCCAGCCTCCATGGGGCCGCCAGATACAAAGACAGTGGGAATGTTTAGACGCAGCGCTGCCATCAACATTCCAGGTGTAATTTTGTCGCAATTCGAAATACATACCAGCCCGTCGACACAATGCGCGTTCGCCATGTACTCGACGCTGTCGGCAATCAGCTCGCGGGATGGCAGGCTGTAGAGCATGCCTTCGTGACCCATCGCGATTCCGTCATCGACCGCGATTGTGTTGAACTCCTTGGCGACACCACCGGCCTTCTCGATCTCACGCGCAACAAGCTGCCCGAGGTCCTTGAGATGGACATGACCGGGAACGAATTGGGTGAAGGAGTTGCAGACGGCGATGATGGGTTTGCCAAAATCGGCATCGGTCATTCCGGTAGCCCGCCACAAACTACGGGCACCGGCCATGTTGCGGCCATGCGTCGTGGTACGCGAACGATATTGTGGCATTGGATACAGCCCTCACGATTCCAATAAGGACCCGAAACGCTTTTGAAAGATAAAATTATGGTTTAG
>Ga0335081_10011919_pt1 | contig 14071 bp, 15 predicted proteins | sample Lox_Sample_35_FD_206713 | JGI IMG/M metagenome (GOLD analysis project Ga0335081, IMG submission 206713) | Soil microbial communities from Loxahatchee National Wildlife Refuge, Florida, United States - Lox_Sample_3.5 | ecosystem: Environmental > Terrestrial > Soil > Wetlands | place: USA... | reverse complement strand
GCCGATGACGATGGCCGAGAGGATGACTCCCTGGCCGCCGAATCCTGCGAGTCGAATCTCCGTTAGCTGCATGCGCATTCTCCTGTCTCGACGTACTGGTCGCCCAGGCTTTCGTGGAACTGGTGGTCCATCAGCTCGCGATAATCGGGGCGGTCGCGGTCCACAAACTTGCCTACGGCGATCTCGCCGGTCTTGGTGAGTCCGACTTCGCCGGTGGGCGCGCCGTTCTTCACCTTGCTGGCCTGCTTGTAGTACTTCATGGCGTCGAGGCCATCGCCCATCTTGTTGCGCCTCTGGTAGAGCGTGGGGCAGGGTGAGATGATCTCGATGAAGCTGAAGCCTTTCTTCTTGAACGCTTCCTGCATGGAGCGCGCTACTTGGCGGACGTGGAATGCCGTCCACCGGGCCACGTACACTGCGCCCGCCGCATCCACCAGGTGCGGCAGGTTGAATCCGGGTTCGAAGGTCCCGTAGGGGTTGGTGGAAGTGGTAGCGTGCTCGGGCGTGGTCGGCGCAGTCTGGCCGCCGGTCATGCCGTAAATCAGGTTGTTGACGCAGATGACTTTCAAATCGATGTTGCGGCGGGCGGCATGGATCAGGTGATTGCCGCCGATGGCCGACAAGTCACCATCGCCTGCGTACACCACCACCGTCAGATTGGGGTTGGCCAGCTTCAGCCCGGTGGCGAAGGGGATGGCCCGCCCGTGAGTGGTATGGAAGGAATCCAGCTTGAGGTAGCCGGCCACGCGCCCGGTGCAGCCGATCCCGGAGACGACCACCAACTTATCGAGGTCGGCTTTGGAATCGATGAGGGCGCGGGTGAAGCAGTTGACCGTAGTCCCGATGCCGCATCCCGGACACCAGATGTGAGGCATGCGATCGGTCCGCAGAAAGGGCTCGACTGGGTTCACGCACTCGGCGCATTCGAAATCAACTTCTTCATTCATCGCAACGCCTCCTGGATGGCTTTCAGGATGTCCTCGGGTTGGTGGACGCCGCCGCCGGCGTGCGGCACGCACACGGTCTTAACGCCGCCGGCCGCGCGCTCCACCTCGCGAGAGATCTGTCCCAGGTTGAGCTCGGGGACGACGAACGCCTTGGCGTGCTTGGCCAACTTCTTGATGAGCTGGTCGGGGAAGGGCCACACGATCTTCAGCCGCAGCTTCCCGACCTTCAGCCCCTTGGCGCGCGCGGCGTCGATGCCGCGTTGGGCGACACGGGAGGTGATCCCGTAGGAAACCACCACCACGTCGGCATTGGCCGTGTTGGCTTCTTCCATCAGCAACAGGTCGTCGGCGGCCCTGCTGATCTTGTTGTGCAGCCGCCCGACCAGCTTCTGCTGCGCGGCCACGGTCATGACCGGATATCCGCGCTCATCGTGGGTCAGGCCGGTGACATGGAATTTGTAGCCTTCGCCGGCGTGCGCGATCTCAGGAACCAGGCTGCCGTCGCCGTTGCACTCATAAGGCTTGTAGGCGTCGTGCGGCTTGTGGGTCTTGCGGCGAGGTTCGACCTCAATTTGATCGGCCGGGGGAATGATGACCTTCTCGGTCATGTGGCCGACGCATTCGTCCATCATGAACATCACCGGCACGCGGTACTTCTCGGAGAGGTTGAAGGCGGTGATGGTCAGGTCGAAGCACTCCTGCGGCGAGTTGGGACAGAGGGCGATGACTTCGTAATCGCCGTGCGAGCCCCAGCGCGCCTGCATCATGTCAGCTTGCGCCGGCAGCGTTGGCAAGCCGGTGGAAGGGCCGCCGCGCTGCACGTTCACGAACACGCAGGGAGTCTCGGTCATGGCGGCATAGCCGATGTGTTCCATCATCAGTGAGAAGCCCGGCCCGCTGGTGACGGTGAAAGCCTTGGCGCCGCCCCATACCGCCCCTTGAATGGCGATGGAAGAAGCCAGCTCGTCTTCCATCTGGATGAACGTGCCGCCGACCTTGGGCACGCGCGCGGCGAAGCGTTCCACCACTTCCGTCGAAGGCGTGATGGGATAGCCGGCGGCGAAGGATGCACCGGCGGCCAGCGCCCCTTCACAGCAGGCGTGGTCGCCGTCGAGGAAATGAACGCCGGTCAGGACGCCCGCGGGATCAGCTTTCATGGACGGCCTCCTTCTGCGCCGGCTTCTCGCCGACCTTATAGCCAAAGATGGCGAAGTCCGGACAGTACATGCCGCACAGATCGCAGCCCGAGCACTTCTCCGGGTTAACCATGTGCGGGGGGTGATAGCCCTTGGAATTGAATGCCGGCGAGAGCGCCAGCACCTTGGTAGGACAGAACTCGACGCAGAAGCCGCAGGCCTTGCAGCGTTCTACTACGATCTTGACCGAGCCTTTTGCCATGAAAGCTCCTTTCACTCCGTCGCTGCAAAAGGCATGCGACGGAGGCCCCAACAGCGGAGCAATGATGAACTGGGAGGCCTTGCGGGTAGCGACCACGCATGGTCAGCACCATCATTGTCGCGCCGCAGCAGGCGGAAGGGAGTGACGACGGTCACATATGCGCGTGAGGAATGAACGAGGCAGGAAGCAGGTGGCAGGAAGCAGGCTCCTGTGCCTTCGGATGGGTGCCTCCTCGCTTCTTCTACCCCCGGCTGCTTCCAGCCACCTGCCTCCCACACTGCGCGATATCCCCCGAGCAGCGTCGCCTTCTCCACCAGTGCCGTCCTCAACGTCCAGCATTCCCCTCCTAAGTGGCTGATTCGACAAGGCCTTCCATGTTCGCCCGATGGAAGCCAGCGTGCCCTTTCTTCCCAGTTAGGGAATCTGGAGTCGGTGTGTCACGCCGATTGCAGGGCGGGAGGCGAGCATGATCGCAGAATCACAAAATGTGGCGTTGCTGGGCGTGCTGGGATGGCGGCTGGTGCGGCTGATCGAAAACCATTCTGACCAACTGGCGCGAGGGCTGCTGGATCGCATCGAGAACTGCGAACGCTGCCGGGAATTTGTGCAGAAGGTCCCACCTGACGACCTGAAAGAGCGCGTCTACGAAATCTACCACCACCTGGGACAGTGGCTGCTGAGGAAAACGGAGCGCGACGTTGAGCAGCGCTACATGGCCATCGGCGAGCGCCGGGCGGCACAGGGCGTGAGCCTGAGCCAGTTGATGTTTGTCATCGTCGCCACCAAGGAGCACCTGTGGGAGTTCGTGACCCGGGAAGCAATGCTGGACCGCCCGGTGGAACTCTTCCAGGAGCTGGAACTCTTCCAACTGGTCGAGCAGTTCTTTGATCGTGCCGTGTACTTCGCGGCCATCGGCTACGAACGTCACCAGTCGGCCCAGAAGCGGACAGGAAACAACTAGGGAAGGATGCCATGGCCTGGATGGACTCATATCGCACCAAAGTGATGTCGGCGCGGGAGGCGTTGTGCTGTGTGGAGTCGCACATGCGGGTGTACATCCAGCCCGGCTGCGCCGAACCCGAGACCCTGGTGGGGGCGCTGATCGAGCGCGGGCCGTTCGTGCGCGACGTGGAAATCGTGCACTTGCTGACCCTGGGGCGTGCCGACTACATCGCGCCGGAGATGGCCGGGCACTTCCGGCACAACGCCATGTTCATCGGCGCCAACGTGCGGGAAGCGGTGAACGACGGCCGTGCCGACTACACGCCCATTTTCCTGGGCGAAATCGAGTCGCTGTTCGAGTCGGGCGAGATGCCGATCGACGTGGCGCTCATCCAGGTATCGCCGCCGGACTCGCATGGCTTCTGCAGCTTCGGCGTAGGTATCGATACCACCCTGACCGCGGCCAAAAAGGCGCGCTTCGTCATCGCCCAGGTCAACGATCACATGCCGCGCACCTACGGCGACAGCTTTATCCACGTCAGCGACATCGACGCCATCGTGGAAAGCTCGCGGCCGCTGTGCGAGCTGCCCCAGCACGAGATTACGGATCTGCACCTGGCGATTGCGCGCAATGTCGCCACGCTCATCGAAGACGGCGCCACGATTCAGACTGGCATTGGCGGCATCCCCGACGCCGTCCTGCTCTACCTCAAGGACCGCCAGGACCTGGGAGTGCATACCGAGCTGCTTTCCGACCACATCATCCCGCTGATCGAAGCGGGCGTTGTCAACGGCCGCCGCAAAACGCTGCACCCGCGCAAAGTGGTGCTGGCCTTCGCGCTTGGCACCAAGAAGCTCTTCGACTTCGTCAATGACAATCCCATCTTCGAGTTCCATCCCAACGCCTACACCAACAATCCCGTGCTGATCGCGCAGAACGATCACATGGTGGCCATCAACTCGGCGTTGCAGATCGATATCACCGGACAGACCTGTGCCGACTCTATCGGCACGTATTTTTACAGCGGGATTGGCGGACAGGTGGACTTTATCCGCGGCGCGACCCGATCCAAGGGCGGTAAGCCCATTATCGCGCTGCCTTCGACGGCGAAGGACGACACCATCTCGCGCATCGTGCCCGTGCTTGACCCCGGCGCCGGGGTGGTGACCTCGCGCGGCGCCGTACACTACGTAGTCACCGAGTACGGCGTCGCTTATTTGCACGGGCGCTCGATCCGGCAGCGGGCGGAAGCGCTGATCCAGATCGCGCATCCCGACTTTCGCAACCAGCTCTACGAATACTGCGAGCGCACCAAATGGCTCAACAGTCATGCGCTCGCCGAGGCGAGGTGAGGGACATGGCCGAACCACGCGGGTCTGTCGAGATCAATCAGGACGAGTGCAAGGGCTGCGGGCTGTGCGTGGAGTCGTGTCCGCCCAAGTGCCTGGAGCTCATACCGGAGCTGAACCCCTACGGCATCCATCCCGCGCACTACACCGGAGAGAAGTGCACCGGGTGCGGCATCTGCTTCTACTGCTGTCCGGAGCCGGGCGCCATCACGGTGTTGCGGGTTGCGCCCGCGAACGTCGCGAGCCAGGAGGTTCCCCGTGCGGCAACTGTGTAAGGGCAATGTGGCGGTGATCAAGGGCGCGATCCAGGCAGGATGCAGCGCCTATTATGGGTATCCCATCACCCCGGCGAGCGAGATCGCCGAAGCCGCGGCGCTCTATCTGCCGCAGGTGGGCGGCACCTTCGTGCAGGCGGAGAGCGAGGTCGCTTCCATCAACATGGTGTACGGCGCGGCCTCGGCGGGGGTGCGCGCGATGACTGCGTCTTCGGGGCCGGGCCTCAGCCTGATGCAGGAAGGCATTTCCTATCTCGCGGGCTCGGAGCTGCCGTGCGTGATCGTGGATGTAGTGCGCGGCGGGCCGGGACTGGGCAACATCGCGCCCGAACAGAGCGATTACTTCGCCATGGTCAAAGGCGGAGGCCACGGCAACTACCGCAACCTGGTGGTGGCGCCGGCTTCCGTGCAGGAGATGGCCGACCTCACCGTGCTTGCCTTCGAGCTGGCCGACAAATATCGCAACCCGGCCGTAGTGCTCACGGACGGCTTCATCGGCCAAATGATCGAGCCCCTCGAACTGAAGGAACGGCAGATCTCGCTGCCGGAGAAGCCGTGGGCGGTTACCGGTGTGCGCGAAACTCGCAAGAACCTCATCGATTCGATCTATCTCGAGACCGACGAACTCGAAGCGCACGTCCGCCATCTCGCGGAGAAGTACCGCAAGGCGCAGGAAGCGGAGCCGCGCCATGAGCTTTTTCTGGCGGACGATGCCGAAGTGCTGGTGGTCGGGTACGGCATCGTGTCGCGCGTGCTGCGCTCGGCGGTGGAGCAGGTGCGCCAGTTCGGGCTGCGCGCCGGGCTGTTCCGTCCCATCACACTGTGGCCGTTCCCGTCGCAAGCCCTGGCCGAAGCAGCGGTGCGTTGCCGCTCGGTGCTGGTGGTGGAATTGAGCACTGGCCAGATGGTGGAGGACGTACGTCTGGCGCTCGATGGGCGCGTGCCGGTGGAGTTCTACGGTCGCAGCGGCGGCAATGTGCCAGGGCCAGATGAGATCCGCGATCGTCTGCTGGCCAAGGCGGCCGATCTGGTGGCTGTCGGGTGAGCGAGTCCGGGGAGGGAGGAGGAAGCGTGTCGGAATATCAGGTGGTGCACTCGAAATCGTCGGTCTTCTATGACGTCTATGAGCGGAAGTCCGACTTGCAGCACCAGACGCATTACTGCCCCGGTTGCGGCCACGGCGTGGCCCACAAGCTGATCGCCGAAGCCCTCCAGGACCTGGGGGTGCAGGACCGCACTATCCTCATCAGTCCCGTCGGCTGCTCGGTGTTCGCCTATTACTACTTTGACGTGGGCAACGTGCAGGCCTCGCACGGGCGGACGCCAGCGGTGGCGACCGGCGTAAAGCGTGCCCGGCCGGAGAGCATCGTGCTCGCCTACCAGGGCGACGGCGACTTGGCGGCGATCGGTACTGCCGAAATTGTGCACGCAGCCAATCGCGGCGAGAAGATCACCTGCTTCTTCATCAATAACGCCATCTACGGCATGACCGGCGGGCAGATGGCGCCGACCACTCTCGTGGGCCAGGTATCAACTACGTCGCCCTGGGGACGGCGGCCCTCGAATGAAGGCTATCCGCTGCATGTATGCGAGCTGCTCTCGACACTCGAAGCGCCGGTGTATATCGAGCGTGTGGCGCTGTCGGATAACAAGAACATCATGCGGGCGCGCCGCGCCGTCCGCAAAGCCATCGAGAACCAGGTCGCCGGGCTGGGATTCTCGCTGGTCGAGATCCTTTCGCCCTGCCCGACCATCTGGAAGAAGGACCCAGTCGACGCGCGCCGGTGGGTCGGCGAGGAGATGATCAAAACCTTCCCGCTCGGAGTCTATCGCGACCGCAAGACCGCGGTACCGGTCACGCCGGCGCCGCAGCACTCGGTGGCGGAAGTGCTCGAACTCGAAGGCGAGGTTACCGCCGAGCCTGCGAGCGAACACCATCGGCATGTCCGCGAAACCACCGTCAAGATTGCAGGCTTCGGCGGGCAGGGCGTCCTGCTGCTGGGGCAGTTCCTGGTCGAAATGGGGATGCTGGAAGGCCTGGAAGTGAGCTGGCTACCGTCCTACGGGCCGGAAATGCGCTCGGGCAGCGCGCATTGCCACGTGTGCCTGTCGCGGCAGCGCATCGGATCGCCGCTGGTGTCGCATCCAGAAGTGTTGATTGCCATGAACGAGGTGTCGCTGCGCAAGTTCGCGCCCGAGGTCCAGCCCGGAGGCCTGATCCTCTATAACCACGAGGCGCTGCCGGCCAACTTCGAGCCGCCACCCCAGGTACGCGCCATTTGCGTGCCCGCCTCCGACATTGCCGACCACCTCGGCTCGGCCAAGGTGGCCAACGTGGTCATGCTGGGCGCGCTGCTGTCGGAGACCGAATGCCTGCCCGCCGAGGCGGCGCTGGCGGTGCTCGAACATAAGGTCAAGAATCCGGCCATGCTGGAGTTGAATCGCCGCGCGCTCGAGGCCGGGCAGCGCTACGACCAGCGTGAGATTCATTTATCGCTCTCCCAGCCGGACGGGTTCGCGGACTAGAACTGGAGGGCACGACTTTAGTCGTGCCGCAACAAGACAACTTGGAACGGGGCTTTAGCCCCTGGGCGACACGGATTCATAGCAGCAGTTTTTAATAACGGCCGAAGCGGGCCATTCATATCTACCCTCCGCGCCGATTCAGGCGTACCGCTTCGGCCGGCTTCTTGTTTTGGGCTGTCGTCCTTCACTTGCAACCGCGCGGCCCGGAAAACGCGGTCGCAACCTCAGGATAAGAGCTTCGCTAGCAGCGGTTTGACAGGGCCGCCAATAAAAGATAGAAACACATGTATATTTATGCCTGTCGATACTAAGACTGAGGAACTGGTTGACTTGCAACTCAAGGCTCTGGCCGATCCTGTGCGCCGCAATATCATCCGCCTGCTGCGCTCGAAGGGACGGTGTTCGTGTCGCCAAGTGAGCGCCGCGGATCCCGGCATGTGCGTCTGCGACCTGCAAGGGGAACTCCGGCTGACTCAGCCGACCATCACCCACCATGTGCAGATTCTTCGTGAAGCCGGTCTGATCAGCAACCGCAAGATCGGGCGCTGGCTGTATTGCTGCCGCAACGAGCAGGCGCTCGACCGGCTGGGAGCGTGGCTGCGCAAGCTGTAGGTCCAGATTTCTTTGCGGGCGGTTTTTCGTAGAGACGCAGCATGCTGCGTCTCTACTCGTAATAAGCCTTTTGGAGGGCTAACGCATCCAATGACTCGTGGCCATCGGTCCCCCAAGCACCGCTGCCGGCTACGTTCCGGTGAATCCAACGCTTCCGAAACTGCTCGAAGCCGCGCGCGGCTGCAAGGCCTGCGAGCTGTGGAAATGGGGCACACAGACCGTCTTTGGCGACGGCGGGCGGCATGCGCGAGTGATGTTCGTCGGGGAACAGCCGGGTGACCAGGAAGACCTGCTGGGCAAGCCCTTCGTGGGACCGGCGGGCAAGTTGCTCGACAAATGCCTGGAGACGGCCGGCATCGACCGCGCTCAGGTGTACGTCACCAACGCGGTGAAGCACTTCAAGTGGGAGCCGCGTGGCAAGCGCCGCATCCACAAGAAGCCGAACGCGCTGGAGACTGCCGCCTGCCGTCCCTGGCTGGACGCGGAGATCGCCGTGGTGCGGCCGCAAGCCGTCGTCTGCCTGGGCGCGACCGCGGCACAGGCGCTGCTGGGACGCGGCTTCAAAGTCAGGCCGCAGCGCGGGCGATTTGTGCCTTCGCGGCTGGCGCCGCTGGTGATGGCCACGGTTCATCCTTCTTCCATACTGCGCGCTCCCGATGACAAGACCCGCCATCGCGAGATCGAGCGCTTCATCGACGACCTGAAGGTGCTTGCCCTAGCTCTGTGCGAGCGGCGTGCGGCGTAGAATAGACGTTCTGTTATGGTCCCCAGGAGGCATCCATGGAATCTCGTAATCTTCTGCAGACGTTCAAAGACAGCCTGCTCAGCAACGCCACGGTCAAATCAGTGTATGGCGATCCTGTCACCTTCGCGGACCGGACCATCGTGCCGGTGGCGCGCGTGGCCTACGGGTTCGGAGGCGGATTCGGCAGCCGCCTCAAAAGCGGAGAGGCTCCTTCGCTGGCCGGGGATGTCGCCGCCCCGCGCGGCCCCGGCGAAGAAGGCGGCGGAGGCGGCGGAGGCGTCGCCGCCATGCCCCTGGGCGTAGTCGAGGTCACACCCACGCGCACGCGCTTTATCCGCTTCGGTGAGGGCCGGCGATTGGCGGCAGCCGTGACCATTGGGCTGGCCGCAGGAATCTGGTTTGGACGGAGAAGCAACAGCCACTGAGATAGATTGCGTTGCGCGGGCTGGATTCACACGGCTGCATCCCAAGACTCCGCTGGTGCATAATCCAGGCGAAGTGACGTTCTGTCCGCGCTTTCCAAGTGGCTGGGGCGAATTAGACTTTAGATTCACCTGCTTACGTTTCTGCATCACTCAAGTCCAACGCTCGAAGGGAGAACTGTGCGTCTGAAGAAATTCCCCATCACTCTTGTGCTGTTGCTTCTGCTGGCGGTCTCAAGTCCAGCAGCCGAAAAGACGCCCGCACCGCTAGCCGGCGCCATCCTGGCCGGGACACCTGAGCAGTACCTTTCTGCCTGCCGCGCCGACATGGACCGGGCCAAGTCGCAGATGGCTGCGCTCCAAGCCATGAAGACGCCCCGCGCCCCGATCCCGGCGCTGGATGCCTACGATGAGGCCGAACTGGCGCTCGGCAACGCGCTAGCGCGCTCCGGACTGGCCCGCGAAGTCGAGCCCGCGGCGGAGATGCGTTCCGCCGCCGAGAAATGTGAGCAGGAAGCCGACGCGCTGAACACCGATTTCTCGCTCGACCGCGGGATCTACAACGCGCTGGCTGGGTTGGACGGTTCCAAGCTGGATGCGGAGACCAAGTTCTATCTCGAGCGCACCCTGCGCGACTTCCGCCGCGCTGGTGTAGACCGTGACGATGCCACCCGCGCCAAGATCAAGGATCTCCGCGAGCAGCTCGTCAAGATCGGGCAGGAATTTGGCAACAACATAAAGTCCGATGTGCGCAAGATGGAAGTCGATCCCGCCGAGCTCGCCGGCCTGCCCAACGATTTCCGCGCCGCCCACCAACCCGGTCCCGACCGCAAGGTCACTCTTACCACCGACAACACCGATTACTTTCCCTTCATGACCTACTCCACGAGCGACAAGGCGCGCGAGGAATTCTGGAAACTTTACCGCCGGCGCGGCCACCCCAAGAACCTGGAAGTGCTCGACGAGATGTTGGAGAAGCGCTACCAGCTGGCCACGCTGCTCGGCTACAAGGATTGGGCGGAGTACATCACCGAGGACAAGATGATCGGCAGCGAGAAGAACGCCGCCGATTTCATCGAGAAGATCACCGCGGCCTCCCGCTCCCGCATGCAGCACGACTACCAGGAACTGCTGGAGCGCGAGCGGCAGGACGATCCCAAGGCCACGGTTGTCTATCCGTGGCAAAGCCCGTATCTATCGGAGAAGGTCAGGGCGGAGAAGTACGACTTCGACGCGCGCACCGTCCGCCCCTACTTCCAGTACGCCAAAGTGAAGCAGGGGATCATGGACCTGACCGGCAAGATGTTTGGCATTACCTATCGCCGCGTGCCGGACGCCAAGGTCTGGCATCCCGACGTCGAAACCTACGACGTCCATGACGGTGATCGTTTGCTGGGGCGGATCTACTTCGACATGTTTCCCCGGCAGAACAAGTACAAGCACTACGCTACCTTCGGGCTTGCCGAGGGTAAACGCGGGCGGTCGCTCCCCGAAGCCGTGTTGGTCTGCAATTTTCCGCGGCCCAGCGGGGACGATCCCGGTCTGATGGAGCACGGCGACGTGGTCACCTTCTTCCACGAGTATGGCCACCTGCTGCACGCCATCTTCAGCGGCAACACCCGCTGGACCGGGCCCAACCTGGAATGGGACTTCATCGAAGCTCCTTCGCAGATGCTGGAAGAGTGGGCGTGGGATCCCGGCGTGCTGCGAACCTTCGCCACGCATTACAAAACCGGCGCGCCACTGCCGGTGGATGTCGCCAGGCGTATGAAGATCGCTGACGACTTCGGACGTGGCCTGCAAGTGCGGCAGCAGATGTTCTATGCCGCCCTCAGTCTCCAGCTTTACTCGCGCAATCCTAAAGGACTCGACAGCACGGAGCTGGTGGCCCAGCTCCAGGACCGCTGCACGCCCTTCAAGTACATCAAGGGCACCTACATGCAGGAGTCTTTCGGGCACCTGGACGGCTACTCGGCGATTTACTACACCTACATGTGGTCGCTGGTGATCGCCAAGGACATGTTCACCGTCTTCCGGCACGACGGCCTGCTCAGCGCGCAAGCGGCCACGCGTTATCGCCGTGACGTGCTGGAGCCGGGCGGCTCCAAACCCGCGGCCACGCTGGTCACCGACTTCCTCGGGCGTCCGTACGGATTCAAGGCCTATGAAGACTGGCTGAACGGCAAAATGTAGAACGCCCAACCAGGCGGACCGGGACTTTGCCGGGCCCGGCGAGTACGGCGGATAATGGCGTATGGACTCCACGCCCGCGCACGCGGAATGGAACGCGTTCGGCCGCGCCCATGCGGCGCAACGATGGCGGCGGCAGTCGGCGGCCATGGGCCGGGAGATGACGGAAGCCATCGTAGCGGAGACCAGGGTTGAGCCCGGGATGCGAGTACTGGATGTGGCCTGCGGCACCGGCGAGCCGGCCATCTCTCTGGCGCTGCTTCTGAAGAATACCGGCTTGGTGCTGGGCATCGACATCTCGGCCGAGCCCCTGAAGCTAGCCGCACAGCGTGTGCGGCAGCGTGAACTCAGCCATGTCGCTTTCCAACAGGCGGACGTGCATCACCTGCCCTTCCCCGATGCCTATTTCCATCGCGTGACCAGCCGCCTGGGAGTGATGTTCTTCTCCGATCCGGCGCGCGCCCTGGGCGAGATGCGCCGCGTGCTCAAGCCGAATGGGCGTGTCACCCTGCTGGCCTGGGGACCGATGCAGCAACCCTATTTCGAATCCACCATCGGCACCATCCTCCACGCCGTTCCCGGTTCCGCCTTACCTGCCACCTGCCTGCAGATGTTTCGCTTCGCTGAGGCAGGAACACTGGCAACCGCTTTGGCGGAAGCAGGATTCTCCAACATCGAAGAGGAATTTCGCGTCATCCCTTGGAGCTGGCCTGGCGAGCCGGAGGAGGTTTGGGATTACTTTCAGGCAGTGACGGTCCCGTTTCGGCCACTGATCGACGCCATTCCCGACCACCAGCGGGGGACGGTGAATGCAGAAGTGCTGAAGGCGATCCGGCGTTACTATGATGGATCGCAGGTGAAGTTCACGGCCTCCATCTGCCTGGTTTCCTGTGGCAACGGTGCCCCAAAGACCTAAGGGGCTTTTGGCAGCGGTTCTAGGTCACTTTGGTCCGGAGTCAGTCTGCTTTTTGTCGCAGACTTTGTTAGTCTGTTGCGGGATGACTCGGGAGAAAACTCCAGCCAGGGGTTGTTGGTTGCGGCGGGCGCTGCTGGGCTTGGTCTGCCTTACCGCCCTGCCCGCCTACAGCCGATCTCCAGGACAAGTCCAAATCACCGGGATCGAGCATCAAGTCGCTAAGGATCGCATCCGCGTGGTCCTACGCTGCGCGGCGCCGGTGGAATATGTCGGAGGAACCGCCACCAATCCCTCCCGCATTTTCTTTGACCTGCGGGGGACGCGGCCGGCCGCCACGCTGGCTGCGCAGTCCACGGTGGGCGACGCCATCGTGCAACGCATCCGCGTAGGGCAGAATCGCCCGGGCATCACCCGCATGGTGCTGGACCTGGCGCAGCCGGTGCCCTATACCGCCACCTTCCTGGACAATCCGCCACGGCTGGTGGTGGAGGTCCTGCGCAGCGGGGCCAGCGCCGATGCGCACACTATCACCAAGCCCTCGCGGCAGCGCACCGTGTCTCGCAAGGCGAAGATGAAGGTGCCGCCACCCGAGCCTGCTTCTCCGCCGAGGCCAACCCCGGTGGCGCTGAACCCCGAGCAGATGCCGCCGGCGCCGCCGCAAGTGACTTACCAAAACGGGCTGCTGACCATTGTGGCCGATAATTCCACGCTCTCCGATATCTTGCACGCGGTGGCCGCGCGCACCGGCGCTACTATCGATGTGCCCCCCAACTTGACCGGGCAGCGCGTGGCCGCTCGTTTAGGGCCGGGCGCGCCCCGGGACGTGATGGCCGACCTGTTGTCCGGACTGGACTACATCGTGGTGGGCGCCAGCAATGATCCCGAGGCCATCCGCAGCATCATCGTGAGTCCCAGTGACACATCCGGGTCGGAGCCCTCCGGCACGCCTGCGGCGGAGGCACCACCGGAGCCTAGTGAATCCGCCGATCCGGAACAGGCCGCGCAACCGGCGGCCCAGGCTCCACCACCTGGAGAAGGGGGCGCCAAGGCACCGGCGCAGCCGAAATCACCCGGAGAACTGCTGGAAGAGCTACGCAAGCTGCAGGAACAGCAACCGACCGAGACGGGGCGCTGAGTGGAAACGTAGAAAGCCGCGTCTGAACCGCATCGGGTTCTCGGTCGGATTTCGATCCGCTGAATTACCGCCCGTAATAGCCGCGGTCCAGCCGGCAGCTCGCCCGCGCCCGCTCCAATTCGCGCTGGCGCGTGCGCGCCTGGCGGCTATTCCAGCCGTGGCGGTTGACGGCCTCGTGCAGCCGGATTTCGGCGCGACGGATGCGTTCCCGGCATCCGCCGTAGGTTTGCGCCTGCGCGCCCGTCCCCAGCAGGGACCCTCCCAGCAGCGCGGTAAAAACCGCAATTCGCGACCACGATAAAATTCGGCCCATGAGCTGTCTCCCTGACTCAAGTTGTTCTGCGGGCTTGCTGGTATAAACACCAGGGACCAGAAGGAGTTGCGCCCCCCGCGGGAGTCAGGGCCTCAGTGGCGGCACTGCGAGCAGTATCCGCCCACCTCCAGCCGCGCTACCACGATGCTGAAGTGGCAATCGCGCTCCAATTGCTGCTTGAGCGAATCGAAGATTTCGCTGACGAACTCGGTGATCTTGCCGCAGCGCAGGCAGGCCATGTGGATGTGGTCGCGGGCCAGCTTGCGCTCATAGTAGTGCGCCTCACCCTCCATGTGCATC
>Ga0335081_10011918_pt1 | contig 14071 bp, 9 predicted proteins | sample Lox_Sample_35_FD_206713 | JGI IMG/M metagenome (GOLD analysis project Ga0335081, IMG submission 206713) | Soil microbial communities from Loxahatchee National Wildlife Refuge, Florida, United States - Lox_Sample_3.5 | ecosystem: Environmental > Terrestrial > Soil > Wetlands | place: USA: Florida... | reverse complement strand
CGAAAGCCGCGATCGAGCTTAAAATCGTCGAATCGTACCGGAATATGAGGGAAGGAGTCGAGAAAGATCCGCGCGTTATCGATTTTCTTTGGGAGGCTGCTGAGCGGTCCGGTCTGAAACCAACGTGGGTTCCTATCCGCGGAGGCACCGACGGATCGCGACTCACCGCCGATGGTCTTCCAACGCCGAACATTTTCACAGGTGGTGCGAACTACCACAGCCGGACGGAATGGGTTTCCGTGTACGGCATGGAGAAGTCGGTCGAAACAGTGTTGAATTTGATCCAGATTTGGGTCGAGAAGAGCCGAAGTTAACGCACCTTCGGTCCGACAAGTCGAATCAAGGAGCGATGTGTCACGGCATTAGGTAGCGTTCCTCAATGAGTTCTGAGCGCGCGTAGTGTAATTCTCCGTTACTCGAAAGGAATATGGTTCATGGAAGCAGAATCGCAGATAAAAGGTCTTCCGGAAAATGCCTACAAAGAGCTGGAAGAAGGCGAGGAGTATCGTCCGGTCATGGCCCCGGATCAATCCTACCCCGAAGTTACCGTCTGGTCCGTCGGATGGGGACTTATTATGGCGTTGCTCTTTTCTGCTGCAGCTGCATATTCCGGCCTTAAGATTGGACAGGTGTTCGAAGCCGCGATTCCGATTGCGATCCTGGCGGTGGGCGTAACGAGTGTTGCCCGAAAGAAAAACGGGCTCGGACAAAACGTCATTATCCAGTCTATTGGTTCCTCATCGGGAGCTGTCGTCGCGGGAGCCATCTTCACGATTCCGGCGCTCTACATCCTGAGCCTGCCGGCAAGCTTCTTCCAGATGTTTCTGGCGGCACTCTTCGGAGGGTTCCTCGGTATCCTCTTTCTGATTCCGTTCAGAAAGTACTTCGTCAAGGACATGCATGGTAAACTTCCGTTTCCTGAAGCAACTGCGACGACGGAGATCCTCATGGCAGGTGAGAAAGGAGGAAAACAGGCGCTTGTCCTTGTCGTGAGTGGACTCATAGGTGGTGTCTATGACTTCATCACGACGTCGGTCGGCTGGTGGTCCGAAGTTGTCAGCTCGCGCGTTGTGTCTTTCGGCCAGACGCTGGCTGACAAAGTGAGAATCGTGTTCAAGGTGGATGTTCTCGCCATGATATTCGGGCTGGGCTACATTGTCGGATTGAAGTATGCTGCTATCATTTGCGCGGGTTCGTTCCTGTCATGGTTTGTTCTCATCCCTCTTTTCAGCGAGATTGGACAACATCTCGTCGTTCCATTGGGTGCCACGGCGACGAAGCTCATCTCCGCTATGAGTGCTGAGGAGATATTCAGGGAGTATGTACGTCAGATCGGGATCGGGGGCATCGCGATGGCGGGAATCATAGGTGTCATCCGATCATCGAAAATCATCGGCGGTGCCTTTTCGCTCGCCTATCGCGAGATCTTTCACAAGAAAAAAGAGGGAGTGGCAGTGGAGACGAGATGGCAGTCCGATATCCGCATGCCGTTTGTAATTCTCCTGATCCTGCTAACGGCGCTCCTCATATTTGTGTTTTTTGTCGGCGGCGTGGTTTTCAATATATGGCACGCTCTTGTGGGCCTGCTTCTCGTGCTTATTATTTCGTTCCTTTTTACCACCGTTGCAGCCAATGCGATTGCAATCGTGGGTACAAATCCCGTGTCGGGGATGACGCTGATGACGCTCATTCTTTCTTCGTTTGTTCTCGTCGAGATCGGCCTCTCGGGAGCGTCGGGGATGCTCAGCTCGCTCATCATTGGCGGAGTCGTATGCACAGCCCTTTCCGTGGCCGGATCATTCATCACGGATCTTAAGATCGGATATTGGCTCGGTTCGACACCCAAAAAGCAGGAGTCGTGGAAATTTCTGGGGACGCTTGTTTCGGCAGCCACCGTGGGAGCTGTCATTTTGGTTCTCAATGATACGTATGGATTCAAGGGTCCGAACGCCCTCGTGGCACCACAGGCGAATGCTATGGCAGCCGTGATTCAACCGTTAATGTCCAATGTCGGCGCGCCCTGGATGCTGTACTTTGTCGGCGCCGTGATCGCTCTGCTTCTTACGATGATCAAGGTATCGCCGCTCGCATTCGCGCTCGGGATGTACATACCACTGGAGTTGAATACGCCTTTGTTGGCGGGAGGTCTTGTTGCGTGGTTTGTCTCCTCGCGAACGAAGAACGAAAAACTCAACAACGCCCGGTTATCGCGCGGAACGCTGATTGCCTCGGGGTTCATTGCGGGTGGCTCGTTGTTCGGAGTATTTGGCGCATTTTTGAAGTTTGCCGGAATCGATCTTCTGAATACTGCCTGGCAAGAAAGCCATTCCGCGGAAATTCTCGGCATCGTTGCTTTTCTGCTACTGGCAGGTTATTTGATCTGGGATTCCATGCGTGCGAAGGAAGAATAAACGTGCAATGTTAGAAGTGAGATTTCATCAGGAATAGGCAAGGGTTCACCACTGGCATTATCAACGCAGCCGCCTGAGGACTCTCGGGCGGCTTTTTTGCGACCTTTGACAGAGAATGACTAAGAAAGACGTCGTCGTGGTGGGTGGCGGAGCTGCCGGGTTGATGTGCGCTATTGAAGCAGCGAAGCGAGGCCGATCCGTTCTCCTGCTTGAGCACAACCAAGACATCGGTGAGAAAATACGCATATCCGGTGGAGGTAGGTGTAATTTCACGAACGTATCCGCAGAGCGTACGAATTACATCTCTCGAAATCCGCATTTCTGCAAGTCTGCTCTTGCCCGATATCCCAGCTCACGGTTCATCGCTCTTGTGGAGAAGCACGGTATAGCCTATCACGAGAAGAAGCTCGGCCAGCTCTTTTGTGACGTCAGTTCCAGTGGCATTATCGAAATGTTGTTACGCGAATGCCGGGTCGGTGGCGTCGAAATCCAGACAAAGACCGTGGTTTCATCCGTGAAACGGAACGGCAAGTTTAACATAAGCACGGTGCACGGAGAGATTGAAGCCTCGTCGCTTGTTATTGCGTCGGGAGGCCTCTCAATCCCAAAGCTCGGGGCGTCGAGTTTCGGTTATGACATTGCAAGACAATTTGGTCTGAACATTGTTCATCCAAAACCCGGTCTTGTTCCTTTAACGTTCCAGTCTTCTGACACGAGTCTTTTCGGCCGGCTCAGTGGCGTCTCTCTGGATGTGAAGGTGAGACTGAATGCGATCGAATTCCGCGACCAGATGCTTTTTACACACCGGGGTCTTAGCGGTCCGGCAATTCTCCAAACCTCTTCGTACTGGGAGGAAGGAGATCCCATCATACTGGATCTGTTGCCAGGACTTCAGGGATATGAGTTTCTCCGGCAAATGCACGATTCCAGATCAAATCTCTCCACGATCCTGGAGCGAGCTCTTCCGAAACGTTTTGTTCAGCATTGGCTCGAGCCAGAATTTGGAAGAACCCCTATCATTCGCTACTCACTGAAGGGTCTGCGCGAAATCGCACACAGATTAACCGCATGGCAAATAGTTCCCAGCGGCACAGAAGGGTATGCCAAAGCGGAGGTGACGGTAGGAGGAGTTGATACCGATGAGCTTTCATCAAAGACCATGGAGACAAAAAGAGTGTCCGGACTTTACTTCATCGGCGAGGTCGTCGACGTCACCGGCTGGCTCGGAGGGTACAATTTCCAATGGGCGTGGTCATCCGGGTGGGTTGCCGGACAGTACGCATAGGAATTCCACGATGAGATTCATGCGTTGTTTCGAAGAAGAAATTCCGTTACGGTCTGGGTGAGTTGTGCTGGGGCTTCCGCGTGGACCCAGTGGCCGGTTTCGAAGTCGATAACCGTAGAATTGGGGAACAGTCTCTCGATATCAGGCCGATCCTGTTCTCCGATGTAAGACGATTTCCTTCCCCGCACGAACAAGGTCGGCTTGCGGAAAGCTGTGCTGCCGTCCACTCCTTTCAACATCTGCTGATAAGTGGATGATATCGCCGGGAGATTCATTTTCCAGCGAAACGAACCGTTGTCATTCCTCGCAAGATTCTTCAGAAGGAATTGTCGGACGGGAGCTTCGCGGATACTGCCGGAGAGAGCGTCATCGACGGATTGACGCGAAGAGTACTCGCTTAAGTCGAGCGACCTCAATGCTTCGAGAATGGAGTCATGAAACGACGAATACGATCGCGGAGCGATATCCACGACGACGAGTTTTGCAACCAGATCCGGAAAGGCCAATGCGGTTGTCATTGCGACTTTGCCCCCCATGGAATGTCCAAGAAGGAAGAAGACGGGTATTCGATGTTGTGCGGCGAAGTCACGGACATCCTCGGCCATGACTGTATAGCTGACCTCCGGCGAATGCGGAGACCGACCGTGATTTCTTTGGTCGAGAAGGAAGACGTGGAATTGCTTTCCCAGCATCGTTCCCACGGTATGCCAGTTGTCCAACATTCCGAAGAGTCCGTGCAGAATGATGAGGGGAGACCCCTTTCCAAATGACTGGTAGTTGAGCTGCATCGATGGGAACGATTGAACGAAGCTACGGACGAATTGTGCGGATTTCAACTCACGGCAGGAAAGAGCGTGGGGCGCCAAAAAAGGAAGTGCCCGCGTGAGGTTAGTCGCCGCGGGCACATAGAGGCATCATTCTGGATTGCACCGACAAGGGGTAACGGTGCTTCTGCGGTTTGATGCCCTACTTCAACATCAACATCTTCTTGACGGCACTGAAGGAACCTGCCTGGAGTCTGTAAAAATAGACGCCTGACGAGACTTTCGAGCCATAGTTCGCGTCTCCATTCCAGGTTACCCTGTAGGTCCCCGCACTTGTTTCGCCGTCCACCAGCCTGTTCACTTCTTTCCCGAGCATGTCGTAAATCACAAGGACGACATATTCCTCCTTCGGCACTGAGAAACTAATCGTTGTCGACGGATTGAACGGGTTGGGATAATTCTGAGCAAGGTCAAACGCTGTCGGCAATTGATTGACCACCTTGTTCACATAGGTCGGATAATACCCCAGTGCCTTCTGTAGGATGGAGACAGCGTACTTCGCATTGTGGACACCCATGCTTCCATCATTTGCGACAAAAGTGTAGTCGTAAATATCCTCAATCAATGGCAGGTTGTTCTTGACCTCCAGGCTGTCTTTGATCGCCAATGTGGGTTCCCCGGTGGAAGCGTCAATCCCTCCCATGGAGGTGATTTTTGCCTTCAATTGATTGAGCAGCCCTTCGACTTCTGTTTGTGCACCTTCGATCCGGCCATTGTGGTCATAATCGTAGGAGGCCATGACATCATCGAACTTCGTGATGCCCTGCCCGTGACACGTCTGGCAAGCAGCAACCTTGTCGTGGCCAAGGGAGTCCACCATAGCCCACGTGTGATCGCTGTTTGACATATGGCAAGTGACGCACGCATCAGTAGCACCAAGGTGGGTTGTCAATCCTGTCAGTGCGGAGTCCCCGAACTGCCATGCATTTTGGCCGAAAAACATGTCAGCTTGAGGGTTGCCGTGAGGCCCATAGTGGTCCGCGAACCCGAAATACGGAGGTGAACTAGGTTTGATCTTCGCAGCTACGTTGTAACGCGAGCGATGGCAATTCATGCACAACTGTCCCATGCCGCCGACTTGTGAGCTCGGAGGGATCTGATAGCCGTTATTGAGTGAATCGACATCGATTGTCCGCAACTGATGTGGGTTTGCGGCGCTGTGCGGATCGTGACATCCTGCGCACGTTAATGGCTCGGAAATATCGCTGTTGTCGGCGTAGCTTGCAACTGAGGCTGGTTTGCCCGCAACGACCCATTTGGCGAAGGCGCTTCCGCTATGACACGGGAAACAGCTAGTTCGGTTTGCATCGTTCTTGCCAATTTCCCACGTCGCGTGTGCAGATTGTGTCCACTCTGTGCCAACCACATGATGCGGGGGTGCATCGTGACACGTTTCGCAAACGCCGGCGTCATAACTGACGCCAATCTTGGTAATATCACCTGCGTGATTTCCTCCGGGGCCGTGGCAGGTTTCGCATCCGATATTCGCGAGACCGACCAGTGTATCGTACGGTGCGGTTCTCATCTGCTTGTAAGCAGTCGAATCTTCATAAGGGATTTGATAAGACGAACCGGCTTTCGTGTACGGCTTGTACCAGGTTGTGTCCCATCCCGTCTGGTGCGCGAGATAACTGAAGTTGCCGTTGTTGAGGGATGGATCACCGCCAGTCGTGTGGCACTTTACGCAGTTCGGAGAGTACGTCCCTTTTCCCGCAGTGTTCACTTCGAGTTGACCGGTGATTCCTTCGGTGAAGATTTTTGCGTGAGCCGTCTGATAATAACCTGAGAGTTTTCCTCCGTGGCATGCTGAAGCAAGACCACACTGAGGAAATGCTGTCCCGATCCCCACATACTTGCTCGCAAAGATGGTATCTTTGGCAGTTGCGCCACCGTTCACTGCGACCTGTACAAGATACTGTCCGACGATATCGGGGGAGAACTTTACCGACTGTGCCGTCGTGCTTGTCAATGCCGCAGTGGAGCCGGGGGGACCGGTAAGGGTCCATGAAAAGGACGTGACAGTGTTCGCCCCAGATCCTGTTGTGTCGGCAACAAGATATACGGTCGAATGGATGCCAACGTCACGAAGGCCCGTATAGACCTGCCAGGATGTACCTAACGTGTCTCTGGTTCGATCGGACCGGGCATCTCTGATGATTGCCACAGTTTGTGAAAACGCTGATTCCGTCGCTAGGCTTACCAGAAGCAAGCAGGCAAATGCTGTCGCCAAACGCTTCATGTTGTAATCCTTTCCAAAAAAATTCAATTCTAGTGTTCTTGGTTAGTTAAGTCCAATGATGTTCGAAACTCTTGACTTCGGACTTCATTGCAGAGCATTACCCTGTCGCTCCTGGGTGGTGATTTGAGGGAGAAGGCCAGCTCGAAAAGCAATAAGGTGCATTCCTTCGCCCACTATGGTTTTTTGTTCAGTCTCGCCCAGTATTAGGCAACAAATGTGCCTACGGTTTCTGCAAATGACGGTTCAAACTGTCTAAATATTCATCATTTTTCGCCGAAAAATAGCGTGGATTAATTCGTCATTGTCAAAATTGAAAATCAGAGAAGCGACTCTTCTTTAATGTGAGAAATGAGCCTACCTCATTCTTATAATCAAAACGGGCATTTTTTGGCCACTCTGCACTTCAGACTGCATTAGTAGTTGGCTTGGAAGGGCTTTTTGCAGGGACGCTTGGGGGGGATATGATGGAAATTACGCCGATTCTTGAGAGGCGCAAATGCGTCAGTGAATATCAGGAATTGAAGGAAGTATCCACACTAGACTGCCTTCGACATTACGTATTGGTGTATCGATTTTGCCGCTTTCTTTCCAGCACCCATCGCCTTGATGACTGTTGCCGCCCCAATAACTATATCGCCGCCAGCCCAAACACCTTCACGGGAGGTCTTGCCCTCATCGTCTGCGATGATGTTGCCGTGCTTGTTACTCTGCAATCCGGGGGTCGTCTTGTTAATCAATGGATTCGAACCGTTTCCCGTCGCCACGATCGCTGATTCAACATTGAGGGTGAATTCACTTCCTGCGATCGGGATCGGCTTCCGTCGTCCTGACGCATCGGGCTCGCCAAGTTCCATTCGCTGGCATTCCATACCGACAAGCCAGCCATTATTGCCGAGAAAGCGTGTAGGATTTGTGAGAAGAAGGAACTCGACTCCTTCCTGCTCGCCGTGATGAATTTCTTCTTTACGCGCCGGCATTTCTACGTTGGAACGACGGTACACGATATAGACTTTCTCCGTCCACGGCAGCCGTCGAGCAGTCCGTGCGGCATCCATGGCGGTATTGCCGCCGCCGATGACAGCCACGTGCTTTGCCATCGGAATGGGTGTATCCGCTTTGTTCGGAAAGTCATATCCCTTCATCAAATTGACTCGCGTCAGAAATTCATTAGCGGAATAGACTCCATTTAAATTCTCGCCTGGCACGCCCAGAAAATATGGGAGTCCGGCACCTGTGCCGATGAAGACAGCGTCGAATCCTCCCTCCGTCATAAGCTCATCGATTGTCTGCGTCATTCCCACGACGAAATCACACTTGATGCGCACGCCGAGTCGCTCAAGATACGTGACTTCGGCTTCAACAATTTTCTTCGGAAGCCTGAATTCCGGAATCCCGTAAACCAACACTCCACCGGGTTTGTGGAGCGCTTCGAATATTGTCACCGAATGACCGAGCTTGGCAAGATCCCCGGCAACAGTCAGTCCCGCCGGGCCAGCCCCAATGACCGCTATTTTTTTGCCCGAAGGCGTGGGAATGTCGGGGAGGTTGATTTTGCCGGAGGCCCTTTCCCAATCGGCAACAAATCGTTCGAGCCTTCCAATGGCCACCGGTTCAACCCGCGCGCCGATCGTGCACACAGCTTCGCACTGATCTTCCTGCGGACAAACTCGCCCGCAGACTGCCGGGAGCGCATTGGTTTCCTTCAGTTTCTGAGCCGCGAGCTCGAAATTGCCCATGGCTGTGTGATAGATGAATTCAGGTATTTTCACGTTGACAGGGCAACCTTCGACACACTTCGCGTTCTTGCACTGAAGGCACCGTTCAGCCTCCTCCATTGCCATTTCCGGCGTATAACCAATGGGTACTTCAAGGAAATTCTTCGCACGCTCGAGGGGATCCTGCTCCGGCATCGGATGCCGGGGAATCTTCATTCGCTCCTTGTTCGTCAGTTTCCTTTGCGTTGCCACGTTCACTTCGTTGCTCATACTCTTTCAGTTCGATTTATAATTTTGGTGATGCGACGTCAGGTCTTTTTCCGGCTACCACGCTGCAGTTTCCCGTTGTTCCTGGCTTTGGCATATCTTTTCAAAGATGTCCAAGGAGATCTTTTCCTGCGGCGAATACATTTTCTGTCTTGCAACAAGAAGCTCGAAATCGACAAGGTGTGCATCGAATTCCGGACCGTCGACACACGCAAACTGCATTTTGTTGTTGACGACAACGCGGCACGCGCCGCACATCCCTGTGCCGTCCATCATGATCGGATTAAGACTCACAAGAGTCTGCACTCCGTATGGTCGTGTCAGATCAGCGACCGCCTTCATCATAATCACAGGTCCGATCGCCAGAATGACGTCCATCGGCTCCTTCTGTTCAATCATTTTTTTGAGGACCGTGGTGACAAACCCCTTAGCGCCATAGCTACCATCGTCGGTCGCAATGCGCACTTCGTCTGAGATGGCCCGCATTTCAGCCTCCATCAGCATGAGTTCCTTCGTTCTCGCACCTATGATGGAGATAGTTCTGTTTCCAGCTTGTTTGTGGGCTCTCACGATAGGATGAATGGCTGCGATGCCAAATCCGCCGCCCAGGGCGACGAGCGTCTTTCCTTTTTCCACGTGGCTCGGAATCCCAAGTGGACCGACGACGTCTGCCAGCGAGTCACCAGCCTTGAGTAGACTCATCATGATTGTAGTTTTGCCGATTGCTTGAACGTAGAGGATGATGGTGCCTGCGTCGGAATCCCAATCAGCAAGCGTTATCGGGATTCGTTCTCCCTCGTCATACAATCGCAATATGACAAACTGTCCGGCCTTTGCCTTCCTCGCAACGTCGGGGGCCGAAATAACATACCGAAATACTTTTGCTGCAAGGTCGTTCTTCTCGAGGATTTGAAACACGTTACACCGTAGTTATTGAACTGAACGAGATCAACCGCTCAAATCTACCCAATTTGTGTGCCACGCGGTTTTGGTTCGAAACGAGCCTTTGAAAGCTCCTTTCTTTGCACAATCGGGAAGCAGGAAATGCCGATCTCCATATTTGGGAATAACACGACTAGTGAGTCTGCGTAGATAAATAGGTGGGGGAATTGCGTGCGGAGCTCTTCAGGAATGAGGAGATCGAGTTGAAGTGAACTTTGAATCGGTTACGAAGTGGCGCTGTTGCTTACTTTAACCCCCGCTTCTTCTTCTCAATAACAACCTGTGTATCCAATGGCTCTGAACAGATGGGGCAAACGTATCGGTGTGTTGTCTCGTTGAGGTCGGGTTCGCGCATTTGTTTACAATTGGGGCAGCGAACTAGGAGCGGTTGATCGGAATCGTGCTTCGCCATCGAATGATTTCCTGAAGGTGGTTCGTGGACGTTTGCCCTCAATTTGCAGGAACGGTTCACAAAAAGCAACGGGGATTTGTACCTGAGAGAAATGCCCAGCCTGAGCCAGCCGCGACTATTCGTACCGTAGTGATTCGACGGGGTCGACGGCTGCTGCTTTGCGGGCCGGGAACAGGCCGGCAAGAAGACCGATCGTGGCGAGAACGCCGGTGGTCATGAACATTGTGGTGAGAGAAAGGACAGGTCTCCCGAGGAACTGCATGGCATTGATGCCATCGCCGGTAGGGAGCATACGGACGACTGACACGACACTGTATGAAAACAGCATCCCAACGCTGCCGCCAATGAATGCGAGAAGGAGTGCCTCAAAAATGAATTGGTAGAGGATATAGGAGCGTCTTGCACCGACAGCCATTTTGATGCCAATTTCCTGTGTCCGCTCTTTGACGACCACGTACATGACATTTGCGACTCCAACACCTGCAATCAAAAGAGTCATAAAGCCGACGGCGAAGAGGAACATCGATACACCGAGGCCGATTTTCCGGCTAATCTTCTCGGCTTCAATGAAGTCCCAGATTCCCAGGGCACGCTCATCCGATGCATCGAATCGGTACTTGCTCCCCAGGACTCGATAGATTTCACTCTTCACCCGTTCTTGCTGACCCGGATCAGTCGGGCGTACGACGACGCTGTTGACGTAAATGTTGCCATACGAAGTCCGGAAGGTGGAGTACGGCATAACCGCGCGACGGTCGTCCGGCCCGTTGTTCATCGACGTCTGCAGCTTCTTCTGGATAATACCGACGACGGTGAATGGAATGTCATCGACCATGATGGACTTGCCGACTGGATCTTCTTCTTTAAAGATATCGTGGGCAATCTCTGAACCGAGAACCAGTACGCGGCGCTGCTCAACAACATCGACCTGATTCAAGAATCTTCCTCGGGCGCTTGGGTACATGTGGCGCATCTCCTCGAAGAAGGGATTTACCCCCTCACATTCAGTCGTGATCGAGAACCTGCCGTAGGTCAGCGTCACGTTCTTACGGTACTGCGCTGAAATCATATCGATGGCAGGGATGGCGCGCGCAAGAAGGTTCACGTCATCTTCCACCATACGGATGCGGCGGCCCTTCGGAAGGCCCTCGAAGATCATTCCGGTCTCTCCGCCGTAGATAATCATGATCCTATCGCCTGCATTGAGCAGGCCGCTCATCATTTGGTTCCCCAACCCCTCGCCGAAGGAAAGGAGGAGCACGACCGCGACCGTGCCCCACGTGATTGCAATCAACGTCAGGATAGCCCGGGTCCGGTGGGCCCGCAGATCTTGAAAGAAGTCCCTCAGAAGTTCAATGTACATATCGAAACTCGACTTGAATTCTTCGAATTCGGGATCGAATGTCCCCGGCCCGCCAAACCGGAATCTTGTTTACGCTCTCAGGCAGTCAACGACATTAAGGTTCGAAGCTCGTCGGGCCGGCATCAGTCCGGCGGCAAGCCCTATGACGCCCAGTATCACGATTGTCGCCATCGCTACGCCGGGGGACAGTTCAGGAGTCCCGACAAATTCCTTGATAGGGAGATACTGAAGTGCCGCGATGATTCCAGAGGCAATCAAAAATCCCATTGCTGCGCCCAGCCCGATAATAAAACAAGTCTCCATGAAGAACTGGAAGAGAATATTTGACCGCTTTGCCCCAACCGCGCGCTTAACTCCAATTTCCCTCGTTCGTTCCTGTACAACGATGAACATAATGTTCGCTACGCCGACGCCTGCAACCCCAAGCGTGAAACTCCCGATTAAACCCATGAAAATGTTGAAACCAAGGAAAAAGTAGAAAATGAAGTTGTCGAACATCGACGTGTCCCAGATCCATACAGCATCCTTGTCCGTAGGGTCGAATTTGTAACGTTTCGCAAGCACCTGCCGCACCTGATCGTCGACTTCATCCGAGTGGCGCGGATCCTGAATCTGGTAGATGATGTTGCTGAGGTACATAGACCCATAAATAGACTGATGGGTGCTTGCCGGTATGAAAATGCGATCCTGGTCGCGGGAATTGTAGGACGAATTCTGTGTTTTCTTCTGCATGACGCCGATGACCATGAACGGGACTTCACCGATATACAGTATTCTACCGATGGCATCGCTCTCGCCAAACAAAAACTCTTTGACCTTGTCGCCAATGAAACACACTCTCTTCCGTTGTTCCACATCAAGGTCGTCGATGAAACGGCCTCCCTGTTCGGGGATGATATTGCGCATGTCTGCGTAAATCGGAACGATCCCGGATACGAGAGGGGTGAGGATGTTCTGACCGACGCGGGTCACCGTCCGCCGGCCGTATTCCGGACTGATGGCTCTGATGCCCTTCACTTGACTCGCAATTAACTTTGTATCCTCTTCGACGAAGCTCATTGGCCGCCCGATGCCAAACCCTTGCCAGGCTTTCGTTGTTTTGCCAGGGAACATGATCGCAATGCTCTCGCCGATGCCGTGCATATCGGTGGACATCTGTTTCTTGAAGCCTACCCCGAATGCGATGAGCACGATGATCGTGACGGTCCCCCACACGATACCGAACATGGTCAGGAACGCACGCAATTTTTGTGCGCGCAGGTCGAGCAGAAACTCGGTTATGACAGTTCGCAGGTGATTCACTGTGACAACCTCAGGCTGCGGACCCGGGATTCTGGCCCGGATCCGACCATAGAAGAGTTTTCACGTTACGATGCAACTTGGAATCCGTCATCAGTCGATCTTCTTTACAGGTTTCTCCAACACTTCATCTCCCTCTTTCAGTCCGGAAACCACTTCGATATTGATCGCATCACTCAGACCGGTCTTGATAGCCTTCTCCTCTTGCTTGTTCGGGCCGAGGGTGACTTTCACGAAGGAAGAATCGTTTCTGAACGTCACCACGCGCTCGGGGATTGTCAGCACATCGGTCTTCTTTTTGATGATGATATTGGCGTTTGCCGAATACCCTGCGCGAAGTGTCGTGTTCTTTGCACCCGGTATCAGGATCTCGATGGGAAACACTGTTGCATTGTCCTTTTTCTCGGCTTTCAGCCATATCTTCCGGAGTACACCTCTGATTGTATCTGTTGGTAAAGCCCCGACTTTGATCTCAACATCCATACCCTCCTTCATTTTTCCCACATCGATTTCGTCCACCGTTCCTTTGAACAGCAGTCGCTCCATGTTCGCCATTGTCATCAGGACTGTCCCTTCCATGTAGGACGTCTGTGGAGTGACAGGATCTCCCACTTCGATCGTGCGATTGAGTACATAACCGTCAATCGGTGCCTTGACGATCGATTCGATCTCGGTATCGCCGATCTTCACTTTTCCACTCTCCATGAGTGCCACGTGCTCGTTGGCCATTTTGAGGCGCAACTCCGCGGCATCGTACTGACTCTGAAAATCTTCGTATTCTTTGTCCGATATCAGCTTATTCTTGTACAGGACCTCTTGTCGTGAACGCTCCTTCGTCAGGTTGTCGACGTCAACTTGTGCCAACTGGGCCTGGCGCTTGGCATCGGCGAGCTCAAGCGGTGTCGGGTCGGGTTTTACCTCCAACAACGGCTGGCCAGCCTTGACGTACTGTCCCACGTCCACGAAGATGTGCTTCACGACCCCCGAGACCTTCGACTTCACCGAGATCTCGAATTCCGGCTCGATCGTTCCCACTGCAAGGGCTTTGTCTACGATGGTTCCCCGTGCCACCTTCACCTTGGGGAGTGCGTCCTCCTTGCTGGATTTCGAACTGCCGAAGAACAACAGAGCGGCGCCGGCGACGGCAACGACAGCCACGGAGGAAATGATTATTTTCTTTTTCATGAAGGGATCCTCAAAATGATGAAGACGTGTGTAAAGAGGTTGAGAGTGAACGACGGCAAATTCCCGGGCGGAACCGTGACCGTGTGTCTAACGCTGACGGAGCCGAACGTTGCCTCGTGTGCTTCGGAG
>Ga0335081_10011916_pt1 | contig 14073 bp, 11 predicted proteins | sample Lox_Sample_35_FD_206713 | JGI IMG/M metagenome (GOLD analysis project Ga0335081, IMG submission 206713) | Soil microbial communities from Loxahatchee National Wildlife Refuge, Florida, United States - Lox_Sample_3.5 | ecosystem: Environmental > Terrestrial > Soil > Wetlands | place: USA... | reverse complement strand
TGTAGAGCACGCCGGCGCCGGCGACGCTGGCGCAGCCGGCGGGAAAGGGCGAGGCGGCCGAGACCTGCACCAGCCCGTCCGGAGTGGCGGCGCTGTTTCCGCCGCAGGTGGTGCAGAGCAACACCCCGAGCGCGATGAGCTTTCGCGACATGAGGCAACTCTACAATAGTATCTGCCCATGCCTCTTGAACAGGGCGTGATCACCGACTTCCAGGACCGCATGACGTACGCGGGCTACCTGCAGCTGGAGCGGCTCTTGTCCGCGCAGGTGCCGCTGAGCGACCCGCCGCATCACGACGAGATGCTCTTCATCATCCAGCACCAGACGAGCGAGCTGTGGTTCAAGCTCATCCTGCACGAGCTGCGCGCGGCGATGGCGCATGTGCGCAAGGACGATCTCGAGCCGACCTTCAAGATCCTCGCGCGGGTGAAGCACATCCAGTCGCAGCTGGTGTCGCAATGGGCGGTGCTCGCCACTTTGACGCCTTCCGAGTACCTCGAGTTCCGCCACGTGCTCGGCCCGGCGAGCGGGTTCCAGTCCCTGCAGCACCGGATGATCGAGTTCATGCTCGGCAACAAGGATCGGCGCATGCTGGCGGTGCACGAGCACAACCCGGCGACGCACGCGGCGCTCACCGAGGCGCTGAACGCGCCCACGCTCTACGATGAGTTCCTCCGCCATCTCGCGCGGCGCGGAAAGGCGATTCCTTCGACGGTGCTGCAGCGCGACGTCAGCGAGCCGCACAAAAGCGACCCGGGCGTGCGCGCGGTGATGCGCGAGATCTACCAGCAGCCCGAGCAGAACTGGGACGCGTACGAGATGTGCGAGAAGCTGATCGACGTCGACGAGCAGCTCGCGCTGTGGCGCTTCCGCCACGTGAAGGTGGTGCAGCGGATCATCGGCTGGAAGCGCGGCACCGGCGGCACGTCCGGCGTCGACTACCTGATGCAGCTCGTCGACGTGCGGCTCTTCCCCGACCTGTGGGACGTGCGCACCGAGCTCAAGGGGTGAGCTCCCCGCGGGCGATGCGCTCGAGCCGCTCCTGCTGCTCGCGCCCGCGCCGCAGCGCATCGCGATACGGCATGCGCGTGAACGTCACCATCTGATAGCGCGTCAGGTACGCAGGATCCTTCTCCTGCAACTGGCGCTCGATCTCCCGCATCTTGAGGAACTCGGGGTCGGCCACTTTGTCGCGCATCTCGATGAAGTTCTCCACCGCCAGGTCGGCGATGGCGTCGGTGTCGGGTTTGCGGTGCTTGGCGAACCGCGCAAACGCGCGCGGCCAGTCGTCCGATTCGAGCAGCGGCGCGAGCAGCGTGACGTCCTCGAAGCCGGCGTTCATGCCCTGCCCGAAGAACGGCACGATCGCGTGCGCCGCGTCGCCGATGAGCAGCGCGCCGCCGCGCGACCATGAACGTGCCTTCACCGTCACCATGTGGCCGAGCGGGGCGGACATCAATTGGGCGGCCATGTCGGGCATCAGCGGCAGCGCGTCGGGGAAATACTTCTCGCAGAACTGCTGCGCGTCGCGTTGCGTGCGCAGCTGGTCGAACGACGGCGATCCATCGAAGGCGAGGAAGAGCGTGCAGGTGAAGCTGCCGTCGAGGTTGGGCAGCGCGATGAGCATGAAGCTGCCGCGCGGCCAGATGTGCAGCGCCTCGCGGTGCATGGCGAAGCCGCCGCCCGCCCGCGGCGGCATGGTCAGCTCCTTGTAGCCGCTGGTGAGCAGCTCCTGCGACACCTCGCCGGTGACGAAGGAGCGCAGCGCGGAGGCGCTGCCGTCCGCGCCGACGATCACCGGCGCCTCGGTCGAGGTGCCGTCGTCGAAGCGGGCGGCGCCGCCCTCGTACGCGATCAGCCGCTTGCCGAAATGGATGCGCACGCGCCCGGTCTCTTCCGCGCGCGTCATCAAGAGCCTGTTGAGCCCGCCTCGCGACATCGAGTTGATGTACTCGGCGTCGCTGCGCCCGTACGGCAGGAGCGCGGTCGCGCCGTCGAGCGCGTGGGTCATGCGGCCGAGCATCGGCACCGCCTCGCGCAGCACGTCCTCGTCGAGGCCCACCTCGTGCAGCGCGTGCAGGCCGCGGGTGGAGACGGCGAGGTTGATCGATCGGCCGGCGGAGATTTCCGCGCGGCGCATGTCGGGCCGGCGCTCGTAGACGTCGGTCGAGATTCCGCGCCGTGCGAGCGTGAGGGCGAGCAGCGAGCCCACCGGCCCCGCGCCGATGACCGTGACGTCAGCCATCGAGCAGCTCGCCCAGGCGCTGCACGTCTTCGAAGGAGTTGTAGAGCGGCGCCGGCGTGATGCGCACGATGTCGGGCGGGCGGAGATCGACCGCGGCGCCTCGTCGCGAGAGCTCCTGCACCACGCCGGGCTTCTTCGCGCGCACGGTGAGCATCGATCCGCGCCGCTCGGGAGTGAGGATCTCGAAGTTGCGCCTGCGCAGGATGAACTCGAGGTACGCGGTGAGCGCGTCGCTTTTGCGGCGCAGCGCCGGCATCGTCGCCTCGTCGAACAGCTCCATCGAAGCGCGCAGGGCCGCGAGCTGCAGGATCGGCGGGTTCGACAGCTGCCACGCCTCGGCGCCGCGGATGGGCTCGAACTGCGGCCCCATCTCGAAGCGCCGCTGCTTGTCGTGACCCCACCAGCCCTCGAATCGCGGCAGCGCCGCCGACGCGTGCCGCTCGTGCACGAACACGCCCCCCAGCCCGCCGGGCCCCGCGTTCAGATACTTGTAGTTGCACCAGCAGGCGAAGTCCGGCCCGTCGTCGTGCAGCCGCAGCTCGAGGTTCCCCGCGCCGTGCGCGAGATCGAAGCCGATCATCGCGTCCTGGGCGTGCGCGGCCTTCACCAGCGCCGGCATGTCGAGCGCGCGGCCGGTGAGGTAGTTCACGTTGCCGATCAACGCGAGCGCCACGTCGCGCCGCTCGTGCAGCGTCTGCAGCGGATCGTCGCTCTCGATCACCGCCTCGGGCGGAAGCCCGTGAAAGCGCGCCTGGGAGGCGACCGCGTATCGGTCGGAAGGAAACGCGCCTCGCTCGATCAGCAGCCGATCCTTCCCCGGCCGCGGCCGGAAGAACGACACCATCATGAGGTGCAGGTTCACTGACAGCGTGTTCATCACCACCACTTCGTGCGGCAGCGCGCCCGCCAGGCGCGCGGTGCTCGCGGTGAGCAGCTCGTGGTACGAGACCCACGGGTTGCGCGCGGCGAAGTGGCCCTCGACGCCGAAGCGCCCCCAGTCGTCGAGCTCGTCGTTCACGTAGTCGCGCGCCTTGCGCGGCATCAGCCCCAGCGAGTGGCCGGCGAAGTAGAGCGGCAGCTCGAGCGGGAACTGGAACTCCGCACGCAGCGGCGCGAGCGCGTCGGCCTCGTCCTGCGCGCGCGCGAACCGCCGCGAGTCCTCAAAGATCATAGTCTCCCGCCTCGCGCCCGAGCCACCGCAGCGCATTGCGGAACCGGAGCGCATCGCGCAGGTCCGCCTCGAATTGCATCGAATCGACCAGCGCGCCCGGCCTCTGCTCGCCCAATGGAAACGGATAGTCGCTTCCGATGGCGATGTTGCCCGCGCCGAAGACCTCGAGCAGCAGGCGCAGCGCGCGCGGGTCGTGCACCAGCGAGTCGACGACGATTCGCGACGCGTACTTCGACGGCGGGTTGCCGGGGTTGTCGATCTGCACCAGGTCGGGCCGCGATTCGTAGCCGTGCTCGATGCGGCCGAGCGTGGCGGCGAACGCGCCGCCGCCGTGGGCGAAGGCGAGGCGCAGCGATGGCAACCGCTCGAGCACGCCGCCGAAGATCACCGAGCAGATGGCGAGCGCGCCCTCCGCCGGCATGCCGACCAGCCACGGCAGCCAATACTTCGGCATGCGCTCCTGGCCCATCATGTCCCACGGGTGCACGAACACCGCGGCGCCGAGCGCAGCCGCCGTTTCGAAGACGGGGAACAAGACCTTTTCGGAAAGGTTCCAATCGTTGACGTGCGAGCCGATCTGCACGCCCGACAGACCCAGCTCGCGCACGCAGCGCTCGAGCTCGCGGACGGCGAGATCGGGGGCCTGCATCGGCAGCGTGCCGAGCCCGGCGAATCGCCGCGGACAAGCGCGGCACAGCTCCGCCACGTGATCGTTGAGCAGGCGCGCAAGATCGAGCGCGCGCTGCTTCTCGAGCGCGTACGAGAACATCACCGGCACCGTGCTCAGCACCTGCACCCCGACGCCGGCCGCGTCGCACTCGCGCAGCCGCACCGCCGGGTCCCAGCAGTTGCTCTCGATCTCGCGGAAGAACGTGCCGTCGTCGCGCAGCATGCGCGCGCGGCAGTCGCCCACGGGCTGCAAGTGCACCGGGCTCCAGCGCGGCAGCGCCGGCGGCAGCACGTGGGTATGGATGTCAATGCTTCGCATGCTTGCGGCCGCACTTGCGGCACGTGGTGTGCTGGGCATTTCCCCAGTACCGCTCGAACACCGGCGGCAGCTGCTTGACGATGTCGGTCAAGTGGAACGACTCGCGGTACAGCTCGCTGCCGCAGCCGTCGCAGACCCAGAGGAAGGTGTCCTTCTCGTGCGGGAGGCGCCGCCGCTCGAGCACCATGCCCACCGTGTTCGGCGGCCGCTGCGGCGAGTGCGGCGTGTTCGGCGGGAGCAGGAAGATCTCGCCCTGCCGGATGGGAATGTCCACCGGCTTCCCCTCCTGCAGCACGCGCAGCACGATGTCGCCTTCGACTTGATGGAAGAACTCCTCGCCTTCGTTGACGTGGTAGTCGGTGCGCGCGTTCGGGCCGCCCACCACCGTGACCATGAAGTCGCGGTCGCCCTCCCAGATCTGCGCGTTGCCGACCGGCGGCTTGAGCAGGTGGCGGTGCTCGTCGATCCATTGGCGGAAATTGAGCGGCTTCATCAGCGAACCTCCGCGATGCACTTGAGCTCGATCGAGATCGCCGTCGGCAGCGCGCCCACCTCGACGGTGGTGCGGCAGGGGCGCGCGCTGGCGAAATGTTCGGCGTACAGACGATTGTAGGTGGCGAAGTCGCGCTTCATGTCGGTGAGGAAGACGGTGACGTCGACCAGGTCTTCCCACTTCGCGCCCGCGTCCTCGAGCACGGCCTTGACGTTGGCGAAGCACGAGCGGCACTGCTCCTCGAAGCTGTCCGGGATCTCGTTGGTGCCGGGCTTGCGCGGGCCGATGCCGGAGAGGAACAGCAGGCCGCCGGCGCGGCGCGCGTGTGGATAGAGGCCGACCGGCGCCGGCGCGCGCGCCGACTGAAATTCGTTGGTGCTCATAGCTTCACGCACACGTTGGTCGGCTCGGTGAAGAAGCGCAGCGCGTCCATTCCGCCCTCGCGGCCGAGGCCAGATTCCTTCACGCCGCCGAACGGCGTGCGCAGGTCGCGGAGCATCCAGCAGTTCACCCAGACGATGCCGCTGTGCAGCTGCGCGGCCACCTTGTGCGCCCTCGACAGATCGCGCGTCCAAAGCGAGGCGGCGAGGCCGTAGCGCGTGGAGTTGGCGAGCTGCACGGCTTCTCCGGCGGAGTCGAACGGAAGCAGCGTTGCGACCGGGCCGAAGATCTCCTCCTGGTTGGTGCGGCACGACGGGCCGAGGCCCTCGATCAGCGTCGGCTGCACGAAGAAGCCGCCGGCGCACCGGCCCGGCACCGTGGCGCGGCCGCCGCCGCAGAGCACGCGCCCGCCCTCGTCGCGCGCGACGGCGAGGCAGCCCATCACTTTCTCGAAGTGCTGCTTCGACACCAGCGCGCCCTGCTCGGTCTCCGGCAGCAGCGGATCGCCGACTCGCAGCGCCGACACGCGCGCGACCAGCTCGTCGCGCACGCGCGCGTAGATGCTGCGCTCGATGAGGATGCGCGAGCCGCACAGGCAGATCTGACCCGTATTCGAAAACGCCGCGCGCACCGCCTGCGGAATCGCTTCGGCGAGATCCGCGTCCGCGAAGATCAGCGTCGGGTTCTTGCCGCCCATCTCCAGCGACGCCTTGCAGAAGCGATCGGCGGCGGTCTTCGCGATCTCCGCCCCCACCCGTGTCGAGCCGGTGAACGAGATCGCCTTGATGTCGCGATGCGCGCAGAGCGGCGCGCCCGCCTTCGGGCCCAGGCCCTGCACGAGGTTGAGCACGCCCGCCGGCAGCTCGGCCTCGATGCAGAGCGAGGCGAGCTTGTGCGCCGTCATCGGCGTCACTTCCGAAGGCTTGGCCACCACCGTGTTTCCCGCAGCGAGCGCGGGCGCGATCTTCCAGGACAACAGGTAGAGCGGCAGGTTCCACGGCGAGATGCAGGCCACCGCGCCGAGCGGCTGGCGCAGCGTGTAGTTGAGCGCGATGTCGTCGGTGGGATGCGCTTCGCTGGCGAACTGCGTGGCCGCGTCGGCGAAGAAGTCGAAGTTCTGCACCGCGCGCGGAATGTCCACCGAGCGCGCCACCGACAGCGGCTTGCCCGAGTCGACGCTCTCGGCGCGCGCGAGCTCCTCGAGATCGCGCTCGATCAGCCGCGCGATGCGCCGCATCGCCTTCGAGCGCGCGGCCGCGCCCGCTTTCGACCAGGCCGGGAACGCCTTCACCGCCGCAGCCACCGCTGCATCGACGTCGCGCGAATCGGAGCTGGCCACCCGCGCGCAGGCCTGCCCGACCGCGGGATCGACGTCGTCGAGCCACTCGCCGGAGGCGGCCGGCACCTGGCGTCCGCCGATGAAGTCGAGCACGTCGTCCACAGCCGGACCTTTACCGCCCTTCCGCGGTGTGCGTCGAGGGGTTAGGCTGCCGTTCGTCATGACGGCCCCAGACGCCGAGATGCTCGCCCGCGAGCTGGACGAGGCGTTGCTCGCCCGGCGGGAGATCGCGCCTTTGACGAAGACGCGCGGCGACTTCGATCTCGCCGCCGCGTACCGCGTGCAGGAGCGCGGCATCGAGCTCCGGCTGGCGCGCGGGGAGAAGATCGTCGGCTACAAGATGGGACTCACCTCCGAGGCCAAGCGCGTGCAGATGAACCTCGGCGCGCCGATCTACGGCGTGCTCACCGACGCCATGCGCATCGAGAGCGAGCTGCGCGCCGGCGACGGCGTGCACCCGAAGATCGAGCCCGAGATCGCCTTCGTCACCCGGCGCGAGCTGCACGGGCAGATCACGCTGCAGCAGGCGTTCGACGCGCTCGAAGCGGTGGCACCCGCTTTGGAAATCCTCGACTCGCGCTTCGTCGGCTTCAAGTACTTCTCGCTGCCCGACGTGGTGGCCGACAACTGCTCGTCGTGGAAGTTCGCGCTCGGCCCGCTGCAGAAGCCGCGCCGCGCGAGCGGCCTTGCGATGCGGATGAGCGTCGACGGGGCGGTGAAGCAGCAGGCGAACTCGAACGACATCTCCGGCGATCCGCTGGTGTCGCTGGTGCAGCTCGCGGCGATGCTGCCGCACCCGCTGCCGGCGGGCAGCATCGTGCTCGCGGGCGCGGCCACCGTGGCCGCGCCGCTGCGCGCGGGCATCGCGGTGAGCCTTCACGTCGACGAGCTCGCCGGAATGCAGGTGCGCGCCACATGAAGGCGTGGTTGCTCCTGCTCGCGGCCGCATGCTCCTCCAGCCCGCGCGACGTCCAGCTCGCCCCGCCTGCCGACGGCTTCCAGCTCGCCACCGATTCGTTCGACGTGCCGGTGGGGCAGGAGGTGCAGCGCTGCTATTTCTTCGACGTGCCCGGGACCGGCACCGATCCGATCTGGGTCGCGCGATTCGTCGCCGCAGTGAATCCCGGCTCGCACCACATGACCGTGTTCCGCGTGCGCACCATCGTCGCGCTCGACGGCGACCCGGGCACCGTGGTCGACGGCGGGGAGTGCTGGAAGAGCGGCAACTGGGCCGACTGGCCGCTGGTGATGAATTCGCAGGAGGGCGGCGACGTGGTCGACTGGACGCTCCCCGCCGGGGTCGCGCAGCGCTTCACGCCGGGCGAGAAGCTGATGCTGCAATCGCACTTCGTCAACGCCGCCACGCAGAAGACGCCGGGGCGCGGCAAGGCCATCGTCAACCTCGAGCGCTCGCGGCCCGCGCAGCCGCCGATGGAGCTCGGCACCGTCTTCGCAACCGATCAGAACATCCGCATCTGCCCGGGCGACACCAACGTGGCGTTCGCGCAGACCTGCCGCTTCGCGCGGCAGCCGGTGACGGTGCTCGCGGCCAACGGTCACTTCCACTCGCGCGGGGTGAAGTTCGAGATGTTCGCCGCCGACGCGCAGAACCAGCCGGGCGCGAAGTTCTACGAGTCGGACACCTGGGACGACCCGCCGTTCTTCAACGATCTGAGCGTGCAGATTCCGCTGAACGGCGGCGTCTTCTTCCGCTGCACGTACTCGATGGCCGCCGATGCCTGCGCCGACCCGGCCGATCACTGCTGCGCCACCTTCGGCCCGCACGTCGAGACGCAGGAGCACTGCAACGCGTTCGTCTACTACTACCCGAAGCTGGACGACGCGACGTGCTTCTGAGGCACGCGGCGCTGATCGCGCTCGCGGCGTGCGGCGCGAACCCGCCGGATCCGTGCGCGGCGCCGGTGGGCGATCCCTCGCAGCCCATCGAGCTGCAAGCGGTGGCGGTCGATGCGTCGGGCTCCATTCTCGCGCTCCACGACGGCGATACGCTGCTGCTGCAGAAGCCGCCGCAAGGCGGCTACGTCATCTATGCGGGCGCCGCGGCGCGGAACCTCATGCCGTGCGGCGCGACCGTGACTGCGTATCTGCTCGACCGCTCGACCGGCGCAGCGCTGACCAACCTCGACCAGCGGCGCGCCGATTTCACCGTCGCGGCCGGCGGCTTCTGGCAATCGGCGCAGCCGTACGCGCAGACGCCCAACATTCCCGCGTGCCCCGACGCGCTGGACGTCGGCGTGGCCGGCCGCCCCGCGACGCTGCACGTGACCGTGAGCGACGCGCAGGCGCGCAGCGCGTCGGTGGACGTCGACGTGACCGCGAGCTGCGGCGGCGACCCGGCCTGCGCGTGCGTGTGCGGGGCCGATCCCGCGCACTGCTGAGATTTTCTCAGCTATTCGAGATCCGCGCAGGCCGGGGACTTGCCCGGCGTGTGTTGTACAGAGTCGGCAAAGCGGTCGAGGATTGCGCGCGCATCCTCGCTACGCTCGACGCGCATCAGCGCGAGCGCGCCGCGGCCGTCGCACCAGGGCGCGAGCTCGATGCGCAGCCACGCCTGCTGGCCCTCGATCTTCCAGCTGCGCTCGTCGGCGGTTGCGCCGGCCAGCTTGCGCTGCGCGCGGCCGCTGAACATCAAGTGTCCGCCTTCGGCGTTGGCCAGCTGCGCGGCGGTCACCTGGAAGAACGTGTCGAGCGCGTCGCCGGCGAGCGGCTCGGGCACCAGCGCCAGCGTCACGCCGCCGAAGCCGGCGCGCTGCAGCGAGAGCTCTGCGGTCGGGTTCTCCACCTGCTTGAACTCCGGCGGCAGCTCGCCGGTGAGGCCGAGCTGCTCGCTGACGAACCGGCCGTCCTCGATGCGCACCGGCTTCGGCAGTGCCGGAGGAGGCGCATCGCCGAGCGGCGGCGACAGCTCGGGAATGCGCACCTTCGCCGAGAGCTGCTGCCGCACCGCCGCGTCGAGATCGCCCGAGCCGCGCGCCACCGCCACCATCTCTCCCGCCACTGCCGATCGCGAGGCCGCATCGACGCGCCAGCCCGGCAGGCCGGCGAAGGACGCGGCCTGGTCCTCCCAGCAGGGCGACTCCAGCTTCACCACGTTCCCCACGTTCGCGGCGGCGCCGTCGCTCCACACCGTGGTCCACAGGACCGAGAGCGCCTGCTTGCCGTCCGAGACCAGTACGTACGCGTCTCCCGCCCAGTACGGCATGAAGTCCTTCACCACCGCCTTGTCCGCGCACACCTCGAGCGCGAGGCGCGTGCCCAGCTCGCCCATGCGGCCGGTCGCGACCAGCTTCATTCCGTGCGGCACCGCGGGCGGCGCCACCGGCGTGGGCGTGCGGCCGGCGAAATAGAGCTCCGGGTGCAGCACTTGCTGGCCGCTCACCGGCGGGTGCTGGAACATGCGATCGACCAGCGGCCACCCGCCGCGCCGGAACGCCTCGGCGACGAGGGCGAATCCGGCGGAGTAGGGCAGCACCAGCTCTTCGCGCAGGATCGCCGGCGCGCTCGCCAGCGCGGGCGACTTGCCGCTCAGGCGCAGCAGGGTCTCGGTATCCACCGCCCGCAGCGCTGCCGCGCCGCCGGCGATGGCCGCCTTCACCGGCCGCCGCGCGCGCTGCGCGGCATACGCGGTCATCACCGCCATCGCATCGCCTTCGAAAAGCGCGCTGCGCGCGAGCTTCGCGTCGTCGTCCTGGATCGCGCGCAGGTCGGGAATGCCGAAGTTCTGGTCCTGCAGGGCGTGCTCGATCTCGTGCGCCAGCACGATGCGCAGCCCGTCGGGGCCCATCGCTCCGCCCGCCGACGCGGGCACCTCCTTGCGCACGATGAGCTGCTTGCTGAACTGATCGTAGAAGCCGGCCACCTGCTCGTCGAGGACGTCGAGCATGATCTGGCCGGGGTCCGCCGTCGGCGGCGCGAGATCGAACGCCAGCCAGCGCGCGCGCTCTGCCGCCACGGCGGCCCTGGTCAGCTCCTGCGCTGCCTTCGCCCGCAAGGCGGCGCTGAACAGCTTGTCGTCGAGGATCTCCACTTTCAGGTTCTGCTTGCGCCGCAGCCCGCGCAGCCTCTCGACGTCGGAGGTGACCTGGCGGATGAGCGTCACCAGCGGATCTTCGTTGGCAGGCGGCGCAGCCGACGGCGCCGGTGCGGGGACACTCGCCGCAGCCGGCGGCTCGGCCTGCGTCGCTGCGGGCGGAGATGCAGGCGCGGTGGCCGGAGCGCCGCCCGGGATGCGCAGCGTGCCCGGCCGCTGCGTCCCGGCCGCGGCGGGCGGCGCGAATCCGAGCGAGGTCGCGAGCAGCTTCGGCAGCTTGCCGCTCGCGTCCGCCTTCAGCTGCGGCAGCCCGATGCCGACGATGCGCACCAGTCCGGCCGGCTCGCTGGCCCCCTGCCTGTAGACGCCGATCGCCACCACCGTGGCGCCTTCGAGCATGGCGGCGCGGCCGCGCACGACCGCCACTGCGTCGGCGCCCTCTTCGTCCGAGACCGACAACTCGTGCGGCGCCAATGCCTCGCGTGCCACCGCGCGCAGGTGATCGGTGAGCGCCGCCGCATCGGCCGCCGACAGCGCGCCGGGGCGCGCCTCCACCGGAAGCACGGCCACCGTGCCCGCTGCGAGGAGGAGCGCGATCATCTCTTCGCCAGGAACGCCGCCACCGACGGCGCCTGCTTCTCGCGGAACGCCGCGCACTGCCGCACGTCCTCGACCGCCTGCGCCAGCTTGCGGTCGCCGCCCGGGTGGAAACGCATCAGCGGCCGGAAGAACTTCTCGGCGTCCGCGGCGTGCTGTTCGTCGCAGAATCCCTCCGCGATGCGCGGCAGGTAGGCGCCGTAGTCGCCGAGGAAGCTGGGCATCTTCTTCACGATCGCGTCGAAGTTCTTCTCCACGAACTGCAGCGCGAGATCGTGCGTCTTCGAGTATCCGGCCGGGCCCCACATCAGCCCGCTGGCGTCGCGCGGATCGAACTCGTCGGAGAGGAAGATCTGGAAGCCCTGCTGCACCAGGTCCGGATCGCGGAACTCGCCCATCGCGTCGAGGATGCGGCGGCGATCGATGCGATCGGTCTCCTTCTTCGCCATCTCGTGGAGCTTGTCGTACAGCGGCGCGTCGCCATCGATGGCGGCGAGGAACAGAGTCGCGCTGGCGAGCTCGGGCGTCGCCGACTTGCGCTCGTAGAGCCACTTCAGCGCCACCAGCTGCGCGCGGTTGCGCAGCGCGGTGTCGTTGCCTTCGTCGCCGACGATCCTGAGCAGCGCCGGCCGCAGGATGCGGGTGTCGTCGGATTCGCCCTTCTTCTCCTGCATGCCGAGCGCATGCGCGCGCGCGCCCAACGTGTCGCGGACGTACGCCTCGAACTGCGGCATGGCCTCGTCGGCGACGAGGCCCTCCTCGCGCAAGCCGGCGAGCGTGGGAAGCAGCGCCTGCACCACGTGGCGATCCTTGTCGGGCGCGAGCGCGCGCAACAGCTCCAGCACGCGCGCCTCGTCCACCGCCCCGGCGCGCGCCGCCGCCGCCGCGTCGTAGTAGTGGAGCATGCGCTCGGGCACGGTGAGCTTCGCCACGTTCTTGTTGAGCGCGCCCAGCGACGCGTCGTCGAGCGCGGTGCGGTAGTAGCCCGCCGCGCCGGCGTTGGCGGTGACCCAGGCGGGGCAGGCGCCGAGATCGAGCGAGCCGGTCTTGTCCGCGAGCAGCGTGCAGGCGCGGCCCTTGTCGGTGCGCGCGCAGACCGGAATCTGCCAGAGCTGCTCGGCCGGCGGCTTCGCGCCCAGCGGCAGGTAGCGCGACTGCGACAGCTCGAGCCTGCCCTTTCCGCCCTCGCACGAGGCCTTCGCGGTCACCAGCGGCACGCCGCCCTGATCGAGGAACGTCGAGAACGCGGGGGCCACGTCGCGCCCCGCCTCGGCCGACACCGCGGCGAGGAAGTCCTTCGCGGTGGCGTTCCCGTCGGCATGCTCCTCGAGGTAGCGCGTCACGCCCGCCTCGAACTTGTCGGGCCCGACCCACTGCTCGAACATGCGGATGACGGCGGCGCCCTTCTGGTAGGTGATGCCGTCGAACGCCGTCTCGATGTCGCCGTTGGTCTCGATCGGCTGGCGGATGCGGCGCGCCGAGAGCAGCCGGTCTTCGTTCATCGCGGAGTTGGCCGAGCCCACCCGGTCGGCGGCCGGGTTCCACGACGGCTCGTACTTCTCGATGGTGTTGAACGTCATCCAGGTGGCGAACGCCTCGTTGAGCCAGATGTCGTCCCACCACGCGGTGGTGACCATGTCGCCGAGCCACTGGTGCGCGCACTCGTGCGCCTCGACGCTGGCGGCGCCCCGCTTGTACTGCGGCGTGTCCTCGCCCGGCTTCGCCAGCCATCCGCGCTGGCCGTAGGTGATCAGCCCCGCGTTCTCCATCGCCCAGCCGGCGATCGGGACCTCGATCTCGTCGAGCTTGGGGTAGTGGAACGGCACCTGGAAGTAGCCCTCGAGCAGGTTCATCAGCTTCGGCGTCGACTGGGCCGGATACTTCGCCCACGCGGCCTTTCCCCTGGTCACCACCACGCCGAGCGGCGCGCCGCTCTTCACCTTGCCCGCGTCGAGCCGCTCGAACGGACCGACGCCGAAGGCGAGCAGGTAGCTGGGCAGAGGTCGGGTCTCGGCGAAGCGCACCACCTTCTCCTCGCCCGCCGCGTCGGTGCCCTCGACGGGCGTGTTGGAATAGGCGGCGGCGGCCTTCGGCACGCGCAGCGACAGCTTCCACGGCACCTTGAACGACGGCTCGTCGAACGACGGCCACACGCGGCGCGCGTCGATGGGCTCGAACTGCGTCAGCACGTACCACTCGCCGTTCTCCTGCTGCCGGAACGCGCCGACCAGATCGGTGGCCGACACTTTTCCGGTCCAGCGGATCTTCACGCTGGCGGTGCCCGCCGCGAGCGGTTGGGCGAACTGCAGGCCGACGAAGTCGGGCGGCGCGTCGATGACGGTGGCCTTCGGATCGACGTCGGTCACCACCAGGTTGGTGGCGTCGAGCCACAGGACGGGCGTCGCCGCGTCGAGCGCGAGGTCGATCTGCTCGCTGCCGCTGAAGGCGTCCTTCGACGGATCGATCTGCAGCTCGCTTGCCACGTGCGTCGGCCGCACGCCCGGCGGCAGCCGCAGCCGCGGCGGGATCACCTGCGCCTGCGAGCCTTCGGGACGGACGAACTTGAGCGCGAAGCGATCGCTCTGCCCGCGCTTGCCCGCCTTCGCCGCCGCGCCCGGCGATGAGTTCCAGTCGCGCGTGTCCTCCGGGTTGCGGAGAAAACTTGCTTCGGCAACCAATTGGAAGCCGGCCTTCTGCACCTCGTCCTTCACCACCTGCTCGTCGATGCGGTGCAGCGTCTGCGTGTCCTGCACGCCAGTGCCGTCCTTCGCGCTCGAGTCGATGACGACGAACGCGCCGCCGGGCCG
>Ga0335081_10011915_pt1 | contig 14073 bp, 9 predicted proteins | sample Lox_Sample_35_FD_206713 | JGI IMG/M metagenome (GOLD analysis project Ga0335081, IMG submission 206713) | Soil microbial communities from Loxahatchee National Wildlife Refuge, Florida, United States - Lox_Sample_3.5 | ecosystem: Environmental > Terrestrial > Soil > Wetlands | place: USA: Florida... | reverse complement strand
GAACCTGACCCGGCAGAGGTGCGGTCTCCGGTCGGGTCCAAAGCTGCTAACTACGCTGTTGGTGACGTCCTCGAGGGCCGTTTCGAGATCCTCCAGATACTCGGGCAGGGTGGCTTCTCGAAGGTCTATCGCGTGCGCGATGACGTCGAGGGTGAGGAGCGAGCGTTCAAGCTCTTCGACAGCGCCGCCGGGTATGAGGCGGTGCGCCGCGAGATCGGCGCCCTGCGGAAGATCCATCATCCCAACGTGGTGGAGGTCTTCTGGGCCGGCAAGACCAGCGCCGGCGACTGGTATCTCATCACCGAGTTCATCGACGGGGAGTCGCTCGATGAGTTCGTCGCCGGAAAGAGGCGCCTTCGCGACCGGGAAGCCGTAGATGTCGCCCTCGACCTGCTGGACGCGCTCGTCGCTTTTCACCCTGACGCGGCGCGCCTCAAGCAACTGGACGCTCACCGCCGCGAAGGCGACCTGCCGGAAGCAGAGTCGCGCGAGTGGATGGAGCTGCAGGACAAAGGGCTGGTCCACCGCGACATCAAGCCGCTCAACGTGATGCTTACCCGCACCGGAGCGAAACTGCTTGACTTCAACATCGCCTCCCGGGTCGGCGACCCCGTGCATACGCAGTCAGGCACGCCGCCGTATCAGCCACCGGACGCCGGGCTGGATCGCTGGGACGTCTCCACCGACCTCTTCGCCGTCGGCGTCCTGCTCTACCGGCTTCTGTGCAACGGCCATCACCCGTTCCCTAACGCGATGCCGATGGCCGGCAAACCGGTGACCGACCCGAGAACGATCCGCTCGGAGCTCAACCCCGACCTTGCCGGGTTTCTCATCAAGGCATGCGCCCCAGCCAGCGCTGATCGCTTCTCCACGGCTGCTGATATGCGGCTCGCCTTGCGTAACATCCGCGTCGGCCTCTGATCTTCACCGGTTCGACCGGCCTGGGTCACCGGGCCCGAGAGCGTGCCAGGTCCCTTGCCCGGGGTCGTATTCCTCCCGGTTGAACAGGAGCATGTCGTTGCCCAGGAGGATAAGCGAGTAGGGGCTGGGACCGCTGCCCGCGACATGACCATGGTTGTGCACGTCCCTGGGCGGGACCAGCGTCACCACATCGCCGGGAACAAGGGCACGCTCGTCGGCTAGGCGCAGTTCGGCTCGGCCGTCTTTGTAGCGGATCGCATCCCACCGCTGGTGGGTCTCCACCCCGCTGACTGGGGCTATGGCCACCCAGCAATGATGGGAGTGGGTGTAGGCCATCACTCCGTCCGGCCGGTGGAAAAGCACCAGCCGGGGACCTCGTTCCGGTTTGATCAGCCACGTTCCCCCCGGCGACTGGGCGGGGATCTCCGCGATCAGCGGACCGAAAAACTCCTCATCGGCGGCCAGTTCCGCCAGGATCCGTCCCACTTCGCCCATGTCCGGGACGCCGGCGGAACGCAGCCCGTCCAGCTCCTCAAGGAAACGGCGGAGCGGGCTGGCCAGAGCACCTGTACTCACCAAGACCTCCGGAGGATGCGTCGGCCTTCAGGCCGGGGAGGAATCCGGTAGTCAACTACCCACCATAACCTGGTCCGTCAGCAGGACTTTGGGCGGCGTGTAACCCAAGAGGGACCGCGTTCGCTGGCTTCAAGTGCCTCACGCAATGCGTTCGCGCTCGCCTCCGCCAGCACCCCAGCCGCAACAGTCACGTAACGGTCTGAAGAAGCGAGAGGGGAAGGAGCTAGCCGCATCGCCGAAAGGGGCCAGGAGCCAGCGCAGCGCCCACCAGGCCTTCACGGCCACGACGATGGGCGGCACCTGTCTCTTGGCCGCGGTGCGCAATAGAGTGACGGTCTATGCCACTGTTCAACGTCGCGGTGAGAGAGCATACGTACACCGGGCGGTTCTATAGCGAGGTTGTGCAGGCCGGGTCGTGTGAGGAGGCGCTGCAGGTGGCCGCCCAGCATGCCGCCGTACCCCGGCCGCCGCCCGGCCCCGGGCCGCAGCAAGAATCCGACATCGCGGTGCCCGGAGTCACGGGCACCCGGCAGCTGGATACCGACGTCGTGCAGGCCGCGCGCCCCGCGGAGGCGGTCCAGGTTACCGCCGCGCTCGGACCGCTGCTTCGTCCTGCGCCGCGGCAAGGATTCAGCGTTGTGGTGAGAGAGCAGGCGGACGCCGGACGTGTCTTCAGCGACGTCGTGCAGGCCGGGTCGTGTGAGGAGGCGCTGCACGTGGCCGCCGCGCAAGCGGCCGCCCCCGAATCTCCGCCTGGTCCCGCGGCGCAGGCAGCGGCCGCGGGCCGGCCGAGGTGTACCGATGTCTGGGTCTACGCCTTGCTGCACTGCGAGCTGGAGGCCGGACACGATCCTCCGCACATTGCGGTCGCACGAGGTTACCGACGACCGGTGTACTGGGTAAGGGACGATCTCGGCATAGCCCGTGCCGTACCAGCGCCGGTCCCGGCCAGCCCGCGTCCGCCTAGCCGAGGATCGTTTTGACCCCGGCCAGAGCGTCGGCTAGTTCGTGATCGCCTTGCCAGGTTAGCGGGGGCGCGCTCGGGTCCCGGATGTAAAGCTTGAGCGCGCCGTCCACGGTGGTATGTGCGTGGCATGCCGCGGGACGGGCCGGCTGTGCCGCGTCGAGTTCCCAGCCTGCCGGGGCCAGGACCACATGCCAGGTGCCCCCGCCTTCGCCCTCGGCGGTAAATGTCACGACGGTGTCGGCGGGACGGGTCACCTGATTAAGCGCGCGGGGCAGCGCGTGCGCCGCCGTGGCCAAGACAGGGCCGGTGAAAACCGCCCCGAGCGGGGGATGCCTGGTAGCCTGGCGGATCTGGTGCTGGTGGACGTACCGCTCCACCTGGTGTCCACCCGCAGCAAAGCCATGGGACCCAGCCTGCCATCGTCTGGCGAGGTCATGGCGTCAGCAGAGCCCGGTAATTCAGTGACATACTGTTCCCGTCGGCTGCAGCGTCACCTCGCGTTCGGTTGACGGGAGGCGCGCATGTTCTTTACGCCTCAGCCAAGCTGGGTCGCGACGATCGGCAGGGCACCTGCCTGCGATCGCGACCGGGGTACCGGTGAAGATCACTTTGCTCACGCTCCGGGACAAACCTGCCACGCATGCGGCCACGCGATCGAACGGTGGCAGTGCGCCCGCCGCAGGGGAGAGGCGAGCTGGGTACATGATGTCTGCCCGCCATGGCTAGCTGTCAGGCGGCAGGCACCGGTAATAACCGGGCGGCGAGCTAAGAAAGCGCCAGGCAAGATGGGCCGCGGGCGTCTCCGGGCGTCCGACGCCGACCGCGAGCTGGTGATCGACACGCTCAAGGCCGCGTTCGTGCAGGACCGGCTGACCAAAGACGAGCTTTGCCTGCGGGTAGGCCAGGTGCTCACATCGCGGACCTATGCGGACCTGGCCGTGGTGACCGCCAGCATTCCCACTGAGGTCCGCAATCAGCCGCGCTGGGACACCGGCCAGGCAATGTTGCCCTGACTCGCCGGTTTAACACCCGCCCCGGCCGGAAACCCGGCGCACACCTCAAGCAGCATCGGTGGCACGTCGATGCTGCTTGAACCCGGGCCTCGACAGTGAGGCGGCATCCCCATGGGGGCGTCGGCGTCGCTGCCACTGATGCGTATGCGGGCCCCGCCCTCCTCAGCCGCTCACCGGGACCCCCACGTTGTCGTCACCGAAACCGCTGCTGAGGCTGGCGTTGGCACCGCCCGCCGGGGTCCAGCGGATCTCGCCGCCCTCGAAGCGGCTGAGCCGCCCGCCTGGCATGGCCATCTCGTCGCTTACCGGATAGCCCAGCCTCGAGCGCTCCCACCCCATGTTCGCCCACAGATCGCGGATGGCTCCGTGTACCTCGTGCGCGTCGGTCTGCGGTGTCCAGTAAACCGAGCCGTGCTCGAAATGGTTGAACCGCCCGCGCCCGTCCGGGGTCCCGGTCTCATCCGTGACCGGATAGCCGAGGAAGCCGCGGTTACCGCCGAGCTGCGCCCATTTCACGCGGATGGCGCCGTGCACCTCGTGCGCCCCGGTCTGCGGCGTCCAGTAAATCGAGCCGTTCTGGTAGTCGCGCGCGCGGCCGCGCCCGTCGCCCAGGTCCATCTCCGCGCTTCCGGCGCCTTCGTCGACCGGATTGCCGAGGAAGGGCAGCTCGTTGCGCTTGTCGTCGATTGCGGTCATGGCATCTCGCTTTCTTTGTTACCCGGCTGGGATGCCGGGCGCCTGTCACTCTTTGACTACCGGCGGCGAGCCATCCTGGTTGAAGGTCACCACGCTGATCGAGTCGGAATTGGCCGAGTCGAGGAAGAACTGGTACAGGTCCACGCCCTGATACTGGCCGCCCGGCAGGCCTCCGATGATCTCGACCAGGGCAAGGTGCAGGTGTGGCGGGATCCCGCCGAAGCCGAACACGGTTCCCAGCAGGTCGCCCCGGCTCACCGAGGATCCGGCGGCCAGGTCGTCAGGCACGTCGGTGATGTGGGTGTAGAAGCCGCCCATCATGTCGTTGGGGGCGCGCATGAAGAGTTGCGCGCCGTATACCTTGCCGCTGTCGGCGGCCGGGTCGTGCGGGCTCAGCTTGGTGATGTGGGCATCGAAGGCGGCGTGGACCTCCGTGCCCTCATCCGCGCCGAGGTCCATCCCGAACTGGATGTACCAGTTCGGGGGCTGGTGCCCTCCTTGGTTCGGACCGCCCAGTCCTCCGGTGAAGCCCGAGGGGAACGGGCTGGAGATGTTGATGTCAAATGCCGTCATCGTGACCTCTTTTCCTTTCGTTGCTGGCACGGGCCAGGCCCGTGCCAGATCAGCGGTTACATGACCATCGTTTCCGCGAAGACCGGGCGCCCGTCCGGGTCGGGCGCGCCACCTGAGGCGTCTGACGGCAGCGGCTCAACCTCACGGATGACGATGCGGAACTGGCCCTTGTCGCGTCCGGCGGGCAGGGTCACCTGGCCGTGCCACAGCGTGGGTGCCTGATTCGCGACCGTCGCGGTGATCGCGACCCCGGGCATGTCGTCCGGCACTGGCGCCCAGCCGAGATCAGCGTCCTCGACGCCGGGGATGCGTTGCTCGACGGACACCCGGACGAGACGGACGAACAGGAACGGGAACTTCAGCGGGCTGAAGCCCTGTACGTCGACGAGGAAGGTGTCGGGGCCGGGGTCGGGGGCTACTGTCACCGTGCGCTGCGGTGGGACCTGGACGTAATCGGCGAGCACGACCCGGGACAGTTCCAGGCCGGGGAGCGAGTCGGGCTGGTAGCGGGCGAGCGCGAGCCGCACGAACGGGTAATACGGGTCCGGCGCGGGATTGATGGCAATGTCGCAGTAGAGCAGGTCGCGCTGGGGATCGTGCGCCACGTCATGGGCGACGGCGACCAGGTTCGCCTCGGGCAGCTCGTCTGGGTGCAGGCCCTGGGCGGTGGAAACGGCGCGGGGGAAGGATTTCGGCGCTGGCGGATCCAGTCGCCCGGATTGTCCCCAGATCGGGTCGCGGCCCCAGTGCGTGACCAGCGGCTTCACCATGTCATCGGGCGGGTAGTTCACCGGATCGGTGAGCAGGACGGCCAGCAGCTCCCCGCTGCCGGAGGAATACCACGGCCGCCGTAGGTACAGGCGGATGCTGCCGTTGCGGATGCTGACGCGGGAGCCGTCCGGATGGGTCTCGCGCGACCAGGTGAACGCGGGCAGGACCGACACCAGATCCGGGGCGGCAGGTCGGCTCGAGCTCGGCACGCTGACGTCCATCGCGGCCCCGGTGAGGGTGGTGCGGCTGGCGTCGTCGGCGATCTCAGCCGGGAAGCAGTCGCGGAAGCGGGTGCTCGCCACCGCCGAATAGCGCACCGTGCGGTGCCGCGTGTCGCCGAACTCGTGCCGGGCAAGGTAGGTACGGCCCGATTCATCGCCGGGCGGCGGCGCCTGGATCGTGAGCTCGCGGGCGGACGGGTCGTAGGTGGCCACCGGCACGATCGCGGGATCTTGAGGCAGCGGCTCGCCGCCCTCCGCCGCCAGGTCGATGGGAATGTCGAAGACATGCGCCTGGACCGGGACGGGCGGGGCGCCGGGCGGGTCGGCCGCGTCCTCCCAGGAAGCGAGCAGGTCGATCTTCGCCGTGCTCTCGCCGTGCGCGGCCATCAGGCCGCCGAGGAAGCAGAAGGTCGCCCCGGGGTCCCGGGTGGCTGCCAGCGCCTTCACATCCGGGGCCAGGAGGGGCTGCTCGACGGCGTGGACCAGGCTCAGCGTGCGCCCGGGGGTGAGCTGCCAGCGGCCGCCCTGCTCCGCGACGTCGGTCGCTACCCCCCCGGGAGACGCCTCAACCAGCCACTGCCACTGGCCGAGCTGAAGCAGGTCATCCAGGGAGATGGACGAGCTGAGCCGGACGGTGGCCTGTTCCGCCTGGGCCAGGAAGACGGTCAGGGTGCGCGCCTGCGGATCCCACCTCGGCTCGATCCCGGCGTCCGGAGTCCGCTCCGCCACGATGAGCCGGAAGGGCAGCCTGCCGGGCCACTGGTCGCCGCCGGGCGCGGTGAAGGGGATGTGCACCGTCGACCCGGCGAGCTGCGCCAGGACGTCGGGCGGCAGCGAGGACGCGCCGAAGACGAGCTGTCCTTGCCCGTCCAGCGTGCCCGCGGGTGTGTGCGACGGCACGCCCGGGAGCCCGAACAACGCGGCGGCACGGGCCATGGGGTCCGGCAGGTACGGCAGCGCGAGCTGCGGCTCGCCGTGGATGACATACCCGTCACCGGACGGCGGGTTCGTCGGGACGACCTCGACCGCGCTCGGATCGGAGATCGGCACCGGCTGGCCGGTGCCGATGTCGATGACGGTGGTGTCGGTAAGCCGGCCCTTCTCCTTGCGGGCGATGGCGTAGGTGGCGGTAAAGCCGCCCTGCCCCCCGAACGACGCGTCGAACAGGCCGTGAGTCTCGGCCATGTGCTGTGAGATCTTCGGAGGCACCAGGTGGCGTTCACACGTCGGCTGGTAGTGAGCCGCCGGGGCAGCTCCGGCGGCTGATGCCGCCGCCAGGTCGCTGGCCTCCTGCGCCGCGCCGACGCCTGTGCGGCTGCGGATCACCAGCCGCTCGAGCGTTTCGCCCTCGGTAAGACGCGCACGTGGCACCAGCACCGGCGAGAGCACCGGCTCGAAGCGGCGGTAGATGAAATCATCCGCCTGGGGGAGGATTGGCGGCTTCAGGTTCTGCGAGGGAAAGATCTTGTCAAGCAGGGCAGTGGCCTCGTCGAGGCCGGGGCCGTTGCCTGCGAGGTCGACGGTCCTGGCCCGGAACCGGTACCGGCCGCCGAACCGCAGCCGTGGCAGGCTCCCGGGCTTGGCCTGGAAGGCCGCATCGACTTGCGGGCCGCCAGCGGGGGCGGTGGTGGCGATCGTGGCGGGACCGTCGTCGGTGATCGTCTTGCCTGGGCGGGGGGCGCTGAGACTCCATCCCTGCCAGTGCATGAGTGACTCGTGGATGTAGTGCTCGACACCGGGGTCAGGGGCCAGGCCGTCGCCACCCGGAGGCTGTGTCGAGACATGCTGGACCACCCCCTCGCCGTCGGCCGGCATGGTCACCGGGCCGCCGGGATGCTGCCGGAAGGTGTACGTGCCCGCGCGCTGGTGCAGGGAGCGCCACTGCCGGGCGCCGGTGTCGAATACATCGAAGCGGTAGCCGCGGGTCAGGTCCTCGGCGAAAAGCACCGGCGGGTCGCTCCCGCCGCCGCCGGTGGCCGCCTCCAGGACGGCGTTGTTCTGCGCGGCCGTGCCCGTGCGCTCGACGTAGCGCTGCGCGAGGTCCGCCCGGGCGATGCTGACACCGCTGGTACGCATGGCGGGCAGCCCGCCAGTCTGGTCACCCGCGCTGCCGGGCGACTGTCCCGCCGCCTGCCCGGCCAGGGTGTTGATGAGCTTGAGTGCGCCGCCCTGGACATCGATCTGAATCAGGTCGTACTGGCCGGCCAGGGTGAGATTCAGCAGACCGTGCAGGATCTCCGGGCCGCCCGGGGCGGGAGCGGCGGCGAAGAAGCTCTCCCCGCCACCCTCGAGGACGTAGGCCGTGTACGGGCTGACCAACGTGCCTTCCAGCGGCGCCGCGAACGTGGGCAGGACCTGGACGAGCTGAGGGCCGGGTGCCGTGCTCGGGGAGACCGGGAGGCTCCCGGCGGGCACTTCCAGGTCGATAACCAGGCCGAGGAGCCTCAGCAGTGAGGGGTGATCGGCCAGGAAGGTGAGGTAGTGATGAAAGTCGAAGGCCGGCGGTCCGGCCGCGGGAGGTGCGGCCGGCGGAGGCGGCGCGGCGGCGAGTGCGGCCGGCGAAGGCGCGGCGGGGGGTACGGGGGGAGCCACGACGGATCCCCGGGTGTAGGCCACCACCCGGGCCAGCTCGGAGGCGGGTTCGACGATGCCGGTACCGTCGCGAAGGGCCCGGGGCATGACCTCCACCGGCTCTCCGGAGCGCTGGGCGAGTTCCCTGGCGTGCAAGATCGCCGCGGATACCCGCTGCGATATATCGGTGGTGTTGTCGCTGCGGAACATGTTCGCTGCGAGGCTGTTGAGCACCCCGTGAAGAGCCGCCTCGTCGGCGTCCGGCGCTGGTGCCAGCGTGGCGATCACCTGCTCTCCGGCCATCGGGGCGAACGCATCGGACGCGGGAACGCCCGCGCGGAGGGTGGCGAGGCCTGGCAGTTCGACGGGTGAGTTCACGGCCAGAGCCTGGTGGCCCTGCTTGAGCTGGTCATGGACGGCTGACATGGAATAGGTGCTGTAGACGCGGCTGACCTGGTCTGCCCGGTGGGACTCGACCGGGGTCGAAGGCCCGAACACCGCTTGCCACAGGTCCGGGTCAGGGGGAGGGCTGACCACGGTCGCGAGCACAAGCGGGCGGGGAGGGCTGCCTGGCGCCGCGCGCGTCTGTACGGAGAAGGCGACCTGCCCGGCGGCCAGCCGATGCGGCCAGACCAGGAAATCGGCGAACGATGCCAGCGTGGGCTGGGGCTCCGCGCTCGTCAGCCGCGGTGAGACGAACACCGACAGCCGCAGGCGGCGGCTCGCCCCGTCTCCGGTGGCACCGTTGGGCAGCGCCGTCCATACCACCGTCTGGTCGGCCATCATTCCCCCCATGCGTCACGGCCGCTCACGCGAATGCGCGGCAGTAGGTCTCCCAGTCGTCCTCGCTGATGAGCTCGTCGAAGGTCGGGTCGTTCGCGGCAATGGCAAAGTGCTTCTCCGTGCTCAGGGAAAGCGACTTGCTGAACATGAGCAGGTGAACGCTGACCACGACGGAGGCGCGGCCGCCGATGCTCGCGGGCTGGCCGGCCGGCGATAGTTCCAGGGTCATCGACATGATGATGTCGACGGAGATTCCGGCGATACCGAGCAGTTCCACCGCCCCGCCGATGCGCAGGTAGGCGGAGAAATCGATCTGGTTACCATCACCCACGCGCTTAAGGCCGAAGTAGAAACCCGCCATCACGTGCACGTTCGCCGCGACGACCGCCAGGTCGACGGTCATGTTGGCACCGACCTCGATGGATCCCTCGATCCGCTGTACGCCCTGGGTGTCGACCTCCAGCGCGAAGAAGCCCGCGCCGCCGATCATCGAGACGGTGGCGAGGAACGGATGGGCGCGTTCGGAGAAAGTCAGCCGCACCGCCGCCGGGGTGTTGTCGAAGGGCAAGGTGACACCCGCCGACAGCGCCACCTGCTCGAGGCTGAAGATGCCGATGCCGGCGCCGGGCAGGCCGAGCGAGTAGCCGGCCGTGACCCCGCGCGGGGTGATGGCCAGGGTGGGCCCGTCGCTGAAGCCGTTCGCCGGCAGGATGTCCGCCAGCGCGTTGAGGAACTCCAGCTCACGCTGCAGCCGCAGCCTGACCCCGGTCGGGCGCACGGTCATCTGCTTGCCCTGCTCGGAGGTGAACTCGATCGACTCGAAGCTCACCTCGGCCACGTCGACGAAGTTGATGGCGAAGTTGGTCAGGATCCCGTGCACCACCGACCGCGGCTGGCCGTCCCCGGCCGGAATGTGGAGCGAGGTGGAAAGGGACAGGGCGGCACCTGGGTTCAGCACGAGCGGGCCGATGCTCTGCGGCTGTGCCGACGTCCGCAGCGGCGGCGTCCACCTGAACGTGATGTCCGTCCCGGCCGCGGTCTCCTGCCGCTGGACCTTCGGGAGCTGGTCCAGTGTGGTGACCGCCGAGATGATGTCGATGAGGCTGATGGCGCCCAGGAGCGTGGAGGCACCGGAACCGGCGAAGAGCTTAGGCGTGATGCTCGCGAGGTCCTCCAGCCCGGGGGGCACTGCGCCGAGCGACCTCGACAGCGCCCCGACCGCCACGCTCGGACGCGCCACGCCGCCCGCCCGCTGGGCCGGAAGATCGACCGCCAGGGTGCTGAACTGTACGCTCCCGTCATCTGCCGGGGTGACGAGCCGCGCGAAGACGTCACCAGCGGTGGTCGCGGGATCGGTCAGGACGACCCAGTTGCTCGCCGGATTCGGTGCCACCGCGCCGACCAGGTGATCGATCGCGGGGATGGAGACCTCGGCCCTTGCGACATACGGCAGGCACGCTGACTCCTGAGCGGTGGCCGTGAAGACCAGGCTCCGCACCGGCAGGGTGGCCGATCCGTCAGTGGACGGGGCCAGGGCCATCTGCTGGCCGCCCAGGCTTACCGTGCCCCCCTGGCCGTAGGCGGTGCTGGCGCCGCCGATCTGGCTGGGTTCGCCGGCGGTGCGTTCAGGCACGAAAACCAGGGGCATGCGGAGATCGACGGGCCGGCCGGACCAATCCTCGCCGATCACCTGGAACTGCAACGGCGCACCGTCGGTGCCGGTGACGACGAATGGCAGGTTCAGGGCTCCCTGCGGCTGCGGCGGCGTGACCAGGGTCTCGATACGGGCCTTGCGCAGCGGCAGTGCGTGGTTCTCGGGATGGACCGCGCTGTACGCGTCGTAGTCGCGGGCCCGCTCGCGGACGACCACCATAATCTCCGAACGGACCAGGCCATCTGCGATCCCGTCCGGATCGAGCCGCCGCTCGGACACCATGATCTGGTCCGCCCGGTGCCCGAGCGGATAGAGAAACCCTCGTGTGACGACGCGGACATCCTGGTCACGGCCCTGCGCGACGACGTGCCGCCATGCTATGAGGTTGGTCAGCGGCGTGGGACCCTGGTTCGGGTAGATCGTGCCCGGGTCCTGGGGGAAGTCCCAGTCGCCGCGGATGTCGGTCCAGGCGCCCAGTGCCGACAGCGCCAGGTGGCTGGCCTGCAACGCCGGCGGGATGTAATACAGCGGCTCACGAACCGGCGGGAGGATCAGGATCTCCTGGCCGAAGAAGGAAGACAGGCTGACGATCCCCCTGCGGGCGGCGTTGTCCAGCGGCCAGCCGGGCAGACCTGCGTCGTCAGCCAGGGCGAGGGCGGTGTCGCCGGGCTTGATGTCGCGTGACCACACGGCCCGGATTACCGGCAGCTGCGTTTCGTCCACGCCGCCCGGCCGCCGGACACCGAGGCGGGTCTGCCACAGCTCCGTTACCCCGTCACGTGTGACCGTTCCGGTCGCGTGGCTCCACCCGGCCGTGGCATCCGGTGACAGCACCAGCCGGTAGGGCACCTCGATCGCGGTCTCGGTCGGCGCGGGTAGCGCGGGGAGTATCGCGGGCGTCGCGTCGGTCGGATCCGGCGGGCCCTCGGCTACCGCGTTGGCGGTGATGCTCGGCACGTAACGGCCCCAGTCAAGCAGGTCCTCGAGCGTGAACCCGGTTGCGTCCATGTCGTCCGCTAGCCGGAAAACCAGGCGGGTGGGGTCCGCCCGGCGGGCGCTCTGGCCATCGGCCTGGATCTGCTCGGCGACGTGCTGCGGCGGCAGGATTACGGCGATGAACGCCGCCTGACCCGGCGTGACCCGGACCAGGCGGGCTGGCCAGCCGCCCGATGCCGGCTCAAGCTGAAGGTTGAAGAATTCAAACGAGACCACCAGCAAGTCATCTGCGCGCGTCACAGATGCCGTGATGGTAACCGCCCCCGCGTCAGCCACGACGGCATCGCCTCAGGCAGTTCCGGGCCAGATGAGCGTATCCCGATCGAGCTCCTTGTCGATAACATCCGCGGCGTTACCGAAAAGCTGCTGGTCCCGGTCGTTCCTGGTGGTGATCGTGCCGGTGTCGGGCTGGAACCGGCATTCGGTCGCCGCGCCGCGCCAGTCGCCTGCCGTCACGAAACCCTGGAACTTGGGGAAATTGAACATCGGGCCCATGCCCCAGGACATGCTGAGCAGGCCCAATTGCGCGTCCGCGGGGAACTCATCGAAATCGGCGAATGGCGGTCGGCCCTTCAGCACGCTCTCCATCTGATCGAGCTTGTCGAAGACAATCCGGTCGATCTCATCGTCGCTCAGGAACAGGGTCGCGAACTGCTCGAACGTGCCGCCACCGAATCGTGCCTGGTCGAGACGGGCCTTGATCTGATCCCACTCCGCGTCAACCTGATCCGGAGAAGCGAGGCTGCCGTCAGCCGTCTGCCATTGCAGCTGACGGGCTAGCTGGTGTGAGGCGCTGCGCTCCGAATCAGTCGGCGGGCGCAACGGGGGTGGTCCGGTTGCGTCGATCAAGTTGCCAAGCCCCGTGGTGACCAGGCCCTTGATGTCGAGGTACATGAAATGCAGCCGGGCCTCGAGCGGCTCATTGAAGGCCGTCCAGTTGTCACGAACACTCTGCCGCATGGCGTATCTCCTCCTCGTGCCTCTCAAAGGGGACGGGCACGCGCAAGACAACCTGCGATCATGCGGGCATGCCGGTGTCAGCCGTCGGCCTGCCCACGATCCCTCCCCTGAATGGCCGGCGCGCCGGTGACCCCCATGTCGCGCTCTGGCACGCGGCCATCACTCGCAGTCGGCCAGAGCCATGTGGAGGCTGGATGTCAGCGATGTGGAGATCGTGTGGAGACGGCCGTTTAGCGCTGCGTGCGGCTGTGCCACGATGGGATCACCATCGTCGATGGCCCGAGGGCGCTCCGCAGCGCGCGGCGCCCTGCGATGCCGGAGGAGAGGGGTGAGCATGCCATGACCGCCGGGACCGATGCCGCGACAGTGCGCGATGGGCCGCAGGCCATCGGCCAGCGGCGGGTGCTGGTGATCATCGGCGCGCTGCTGCTCGGGATGCTGCTGGCTGCGCTCGACCAGACGATCGTCGCGACGGCGCTGCCGACGATCGCGGGCGACCTGCACGGGCTGTCGCGTCTGTCCTGGGTCGTGACCGCCTACCTGCTCGCCTCCACGGTGTCGACGCCGCTGTGGGGCAAGCTCGGCGACATGTACGGCCGGAAGATGTTCTTCCAGGCCTCGATCGTGATCTTCCTGATCGGTTCCGCGCTGTCCGGCCTGGCGCACTCGATGGTCGAGCTGATCGCGTTCCGCGCCGTGCAGGGACTCGGCGGCGGCGGCCTGATCGTCGGCGCTCAGACCATCGTCGGTGACGTCGTCCCGCCCCGCCAGCGCGGCCGCTACCAGGGGATCTTCGGCGCCACGTTCGGGGTCGCCAGCGTGCTCGGGCCGCTGATCGGCGGCTTCTTCGTGGACAACCTGTCCTGGCGGTGGGTCTTCTACATCAACATCCCGATCGGCGTCGTGGCCCTGGCGGTGACCGCGGCGGTGCTGCCCGGCCGGCTCAGCAAGGCCCGGCACGTGATCGACTACGCGGGCACCGCGCTGATCGGTTCGTCGGCGGTCTGCCTGGTCCTGCTCACCTCGCTCGGCGGCAACACGTTCGCCTGGAACTCGTTCCCGATCTACCTGCTCGCCGTGCTGGCGGTGGTCTGCGCGGTCGGTTTCGTCCTGGCGGAGCGGCGCGCGGCCGAGCCCGTCATACCGCCGCGGCTGTTCGCGAACGGGGTGTTCACCTCCGCCAGCGTGGTGGGCTTCGCGGTCGGCTTCTCCATGTTCGGCGCGCTCGCCTACCTGCCGCAGTACATGCAGGTCGTCCGGGGGATCTCACCGACCCTGTCCGGGCTGAGGCTGCTGCCCCTGCTGGTCGGGCTGCTGCTGACCTCGACCGGCACCGGCTTCCTGGTCACCAAGTTCGGCCGGTACAAGATC
>Ga0335081_10011914_pt1 | contig 14073 bp, 12 predicted proteins | sample Lox_Sample_35_FD_206713 | JGI IMG/M metagenome (GOLD analysis project Ga0335081, IMG submission 206713) | Soil microbial communities from Loxahatchee National Wildlife Refuge, Florida, United States - Lox_Sample_3.5 | ecosystem: Environmental > Terrestrial > Soil > Wetlands | place: USA... | reverse complement strand
TTTGCCAGCGGATCAGCGCCTCGACGCCGACGATCCTCCGGGTCGCGGTGTCGAACTTCGGCTGGTAGTGCAGGACGAACTCGTCGTTCGCGAGCCCGCGCTGTAGCTTGTTCAGCAGCGAGAGCTGCTCGGAGGTCCGGTCCGTGAGCGCGGACGTATAGAACACCCTCGGATCGCCGGTCTTCTTGGCGCTGTTGAGCGCCGCTTCCGCGTTCCTGAGCAGGATCTCGGCGTCCACCCCGTCGTTCGGGAACAGCGCGATCCCCGCCTTCGCCGTCACTCTTAGCTCCGCGCCGCCCGCATGATACGGCTCGCCGAAGCAGCGCTGCAGCAGATCCTGCAGGCGTTTTGCCGCTTCCGGCTGGCCGTTCACCGGCGCCAGAATGACGGCGAAATGGTCGGCGCCGATGCGCGCGACCTCGGCCGCGCCTACGGCCCGCGCGAGCCGCCCCGCCACCTGCCTGATCAGGGCGTCGCCTTCCTGGCGGCCGAGCGATTCGTTCACCGTGCGGAAGCGCTCGAGGTCGAGGATCGAGAGCGCGACCTTGCTGCCCGCCTGGCCCGCGCCGTGCAGGGTCTGCGCCAGCCTCTCGCTCAGCAGCGCGCGATTCGCCAGTCCGGTGAGCGAATCGTAGAGCGCGACGTAATTGAGCTTTTCCTGCTGCGCGATGTGCGCCAGCGCGAACGAGATGTCGCCCGCCAGCTCGTTTAGCAGCCTCATCTCCTCGTCGTCGAAGAACCCGGGCTGCTCGGCATAGAGCGCCAGCACGCCGGACACCTCGCCTTCGGTCGACAGCGGCAGCGTGACGAACGAGCGGAATCCGCGCTTGAGGGCCTCGTCCGTGAGCAGGAACCGCGGGTCGCGCTCGATGTCGTTCACGACCCTGGCCTGCCCGTCCGCCACGGCGAGCGCATTCAGCCCGGGCTTCGCGGCGTCGCCCTCGCCGAGCGACACCGGCATGCGCTGGACATAGCCCTCGCCGTCACCGTCCCACGCCGCCAGCAGGAGCATGGTGCGCGACTGGTCGACGGTGCCGATCCAGGCCAGCAGGAAGCTGCCCGCCTCGACCGCGATCTTGCACGCGCCCTCGAACAGCTCGTCGCGGTCGCGCACCCGCACGATGAGCGAGTTGATCCCGCTCAGCACCGCGTGGACCCTGGTGAGCCGGGCGATGCGCTCCTGCTGCGCCTTGCGCTCCGTGACGTCGTGGAACACGCAAAGGCAGTACAGCGGCTCGCCGTTCGGCGCCCGCACCAGCGACATCGTGACGTTGGTCCATATCAGCGAGCCGTCCTTGCGCTTGAGCCGGAGCTCCCTCTCGAGCTGGGGTTCCGGGCCCGAGAGCAGCGACAGGTGCGTCCCGTCGTGATCCGCAACGTCCTCCGGATCGGCCAGATCGCGCAGGTTGAGCAACACAGCGTCTGCGTGGGAGTAGCCGAGCATGTCGCAGAACTTCGGATTGGCCATCTGAATGTCGCCGTCGGTCGACGCGTGGACGATACCCACGGCCGCCTGCTCGAAGACGGCCCGGTAACGCGATTCGCTTAGGCGCAGCTCGGCGGCGGCCTGTTTCTGGGCCGTGATGTTCTGCAGCGTGTTGAACCAGCGCAGCCCGCCGTCCGCGGACGGCGCGGCCGGTGTAATGGGCTCCATGGCCTGCAGGACATGGATCACGGAGCCGTCTGCGCGCCGCAGCCGGTATTCGAGGTCCATGCGCATTTCGCGCCTCCCGGCCTCGATGCTCGTGCGCCGAAAGTGCTCCCTGTCCTCCGGATGCACCAGCTGCAGCCATTCGCGCGTGTCCTTCGGCATCCGCGCGGGCTCCACGCCCGCCAGCGGCGCCAGGGTCGCCGACCAACTCTCGAAAACACCGTCCGGGCCGGTGACGATATGCGCGAGCTCCGCCATGAGCTGCGCCCGGCGCAGGCCGGCCTCGCTTTCCTGCAGCTCCCTTTCCACCCTGCGCTTGGCCGCCTGCTCGGCCGCTTCCTTCAGGGCCCGCTCGACCGCGGCCGGGAGGCGCACCAGGTTGGTCTTCAATACGTAGTCGGTCGCGCCGTTCTTGAGCGCGCGGATGGCGTAGTCCTCTCCCAGGGTTCCGGAGACGAAGATGAACGGGATGTCGGGGTCGATCTCCTTCGCGACCGCGAGCGCCGACATGCCGTCGAAGCGCGGCATCGAGAAGTCGGACAGGATCAGCTCCGGCTCGAACTCGGCCAGCTCGCGCCGCAGCCCGGTCTCGGTATCGACCAGGCGATGCTCGACCCGCAAGCCGGCGCGCTTGAGCTCGCGCACCTCGAGCTCGGCGTCGGCGTGATTGTCCTCCACCAGCAGGAGCTTGATCGGCGCTTGCCTCATGCGTCGCCCTATTGCGGAACCCTGTTGGTGAGAACCCAGTACAGGCCGATCTTGGCGACCGTCTCGAGGAAGGCGTCGAAGTGCACCGGCTTCACGATGTAGCTGTTGACGCCCAGGCGGTAGCTCTCGATCACGTCCTGCTCCTCGTTGGACGAGGTCATCACCACCACCGGCACGGTGCGCGTCGCCTCGTTCGCCTTGAGCCGCCTGAGCACCTCGATGCCGTCCACCTTCGGCATCTTGATGTCCAGCATGATGAGCTTGGGCGTGTGGTTCGGGTCGCGGCCGGCGTAGCCCCCGGAGCGGAACATGTACTCGAGCGCCTCGGCGCCGTCCTTCACCCAGTGAACGCGGTTGGCGAGATGGTTGCGGCGCAGGGCGCGCAGCGTCATCTCGGCGTCGGCGGGATCGTCTTCGACCAGGAGGATCTCGATCTGCCCGGCTTCGCTCATCGCTCCCCCGCTGCGATCGGCAGCGCGAAGTAGAACGCCGCCCCCTCGCCCGCCTTGCCCTCGCCCCAGACCCTTCCGCCGTGGCGCACCACGACGCGCTGCACGATCGCGAGGCCGATGCCGGTGCCGGGAAACTCGTCCGCGCCGTGCAGGCGCTGGAACACGCCGAACAGCTTGTCGTAGTACTTCATGTCGAAGCCGACGCCGTTGTCGCGCACCCAGTAGACCGTCTCGGCGCCGTCGGCCCGCCCGCCGATCTCCACCCGCGGCTGCGCCCGCTTGCCGCTGTACTTCAAGGCGTTGTGCATGAGATTCGCCCAAACCTGCTTCAGCAGCGCGCGGTCGCCGAAGCCGTTGGGAATCGCCTCCTGCTCGATAAGCGCGGGCGACTCGTCGCCGAGCTCCTGCCGCACCTCGCGCACCAGCCCCGCCATGTCGACTTGCGCCCTCGCCAGCTCGCTGCGGCCGACGCGCGAGAATCCGAGCAGGTCGTCGATCAGCATTCCCATCTTCTGGCTGCTGTCCCGGACCACCGCCAGCAGGCGCCGGCCCTCCTCATCGAGCCGGTCGCCGTAGTCCTCCTCGATCATCCTCGAGTAGCCGTCTATGGCGCGCAGGGGCGCGCGCAGGTCGTGCGAGACCGAGTACGAAAACGCGTCCAGCTCCTTGTTGACCACGGCCAGCTCGGCGGTGCGTTCCTCGGCCCGCCTGCGCTCGCGGCGCTCGTCGGCGTGCGCCACGGCGAGCAGGGCGTAGAGCCGGCCGTTCTCCAGCAGCAGCACGGCGAGCACGAAGCTCGAGGCGAGCAGGCCGTAGACGCGCCCCGCGTACCAGCCCAGGTCGAAGCGCGCGTGGTTGAGCACCGCGGCGAGCGCGCTGTCGAAAATCCACACGAACACCGCCACCATCAGCCACAGGTCGAGCACCGAGTGCGGGCGCCGGCGCCACAGCATCGGCAGCGCGGCAACGCTGAGCAGCCACGTAAGCGAGGCCACCACGACTTTCGCGGAAGCATCGCTGTTGCCCTGCATGATGACGGGCAGCAGATCGTTGCCCGCCGTCGTGAGCAGCATGAGCGCGCAGACGGCGGCCACGGTCAGCCCGATGCCGGCCAGGATTTCGCCTCGCGCGCCGCCGCGCGGCGCAGCGGGATCGGTCTCGCGGCCCCGGAGCAGCGCGTAGCCGATCACCAGCAGCGGAAACCCGCCGTGCCAGAGGAAGTACAGCCAGGCCGTGGTCTGCTGTCCGGCGAACAGGCCGGTGTTGCTGAACAGCCCCGGAAACGTGAGCGCGTGCGCAACCGCCATGAGCGAGCTGAACAGGTAGGCGCAGGCCAGCACCTGCAGCGCGCGCGAGCGCAGGATCGCGAATTGGCCGAACAGCAGCACCGCGGTGATGAAGTCGGTAACGACCAGCGCGGACTGGTAGATCGGCAGGAACGCCTCGACCGCCGGCAGCGGCCGCTTCGCAAACGGCGCCAGCGCGAGAAAGACGGCCGTCGACAGCAGCACCACCGCCAGCGCCAGCCGCCGCTCGCCCGCCCGCGCGGGGAAGGTGGAAAGGAACGGGCGGCGCTCTGCGCTCGGAGATTCAGACATCGCTTGAAGTTACGCCAACTGAGCCTTCACAGTAAACAATTATGAGCGCGCGCGTCGGGGAGATTGTTACGCACAGGACTTTTCGCACGCTCGTTCGAACAGCGGGATGAGACCTGACCCAGCGCAGGGTTCTCGACAGCTAGCCGCGCCGGTGCACTGCGGCAGAACCCGGGTCGACGTCAGGGATATCCCGCCCGGTGACGTGGGCAGAAGGACGGCATGCCGCGCGAGACGCGCATGCCGAAGCGCGGGGCGCGCTTTTTGCCTGAACGCGGCGATGCTTTCGGCCGCCTTCACCCCGACATCAGGCCGCTGATGCTCAGCAGGATCATTATCAAGACCAGGACGATCGCGGCGCCGAGCCCGGCGATCCCGATCTGTACAGGCGAGAAGCGCTTGTCATCCGGTTCATCGCTCATGTTCCCCCTCCTCGGAGTCAGGTCGCATCACGTGCCGCGCCGGCCTTCCGCCGCCACGCTTTCGAGCAGCGCGAGCAGGCCCTCGAGCAGCGCGACCGGCGAGGGCGGGCAGCCGGGGATGTGCAGGTCGACCGGCAGCACCCTCGACACGCCGCCGACGCAGGCCGCGCTGGCGGCGTAGAGGCCGCCGTCGCGCGCGCAATCGCCGCTCGCGACGACCCACTTCGGGTCGGGCGTGGCGCGGTAGGTGCGCTCCAGCGCCTCGCGCATGTTCGCCGTCACCGGTCCGGTCACCAGCAGCACGTCTGCGTGGCGCGGCGAGGCGACGAAGCGCAGCCCGAATCGCTCGAGATCGTAGAACACGTTGGCGAGCGCGTGGATTTCCAGCTCGCAGCCGTTGCAGGACCCGGCGTCCACTTCGCGGATCGCCAGCGCGCGCCCCAGGCGCCGGTGGGAAGCCTGGTTCACGCGCGCAGCGAGCTCGGCCAGGGCGGCTTGGCCCGCCGCGGGCGCGGGCTCGGTGAGCGTGCCCTGGACGAAGCTCCTGAACAGCAGTCTACGCATGCCTGGTCACCCTAAAGATCGTGCCCGGAGTACGAGCAGTTGAACGACTTGTTGCAGAGGGGGAAATCGGCCACGATGTTGCCCTCGATCGCGGCCTCGAGCAGCGGCCACTGGAACCAGGAAGGGTCGCGCAGGTGGCTGCGCGCGACGCGCCCGTCCGGCGCGAGCCTGACCCAGGCGAAGACGTCGCCGCGGAATCCCTCCACCAGCGCGGCGCCCTCGCGCGCGCCGCTCGACGGCCGCGCATCGATCGAAGCGCATGCAGGCCCGGGCGGAAGCTGCGCCAGGATCTGCTCGACCAGCGCGATGCTCTGCTCGACCTCGCGGATGCGGATCCAGACGCGCGCGTTCACGTCGCCCGCGTGCACCACCGGGACCTCGAACCGGAGCGCGTCGTAGGGCGCATAGCCGGGCCTGCGCCGCGCGTCGAAGTCGCGCCCGGAAGCGCGTCCGACGAATCCGCCGGCGGCGAACAGGCGCGCGAGCGCCGGCGCCAGGATGCCGGTACCGACCGTGCGGTCCTTGAGCGACGCGGTGTTGTCGTACACCTCGACCAGATCCGGCAGCTCGGCGCGAAGCTGGGCCAGCAGCGCGCGCAGGCGCGGCGCGCCGTCGGGCGGCAAGTCGCAGCTCACGCCGCCGGGAACGACGCGGTCCATCATCAGCCGGTGGCCGAAGCAGGCCTGCGCCGCGCGCAGGACGCGCTCGCGCAGCCGGGCGAATTGCACGTGCAGGATGGCGAAGGCGGCGTCGTTGCACACCGCGCCGATGTCAGCCAGGTGATTCGCCAACCGCTCGAGCTCGGCCAGCAGCGCGCGCAGCCAGTGCGCGCGCGGCGGGATCTCGAGCCCGAGCGCCGCCTCCACCGCCCGCGCAAAGGCGAGGCTGCAGGCTACCGTGCTGTCGCCCGAGAGGCGGCCCGCGAGCTGCGCCGCGCGCTCGAGCGGCGCGCCGGCCATCAGGGCGTCGACGCCCTTGTGCGCGTAGCCGAGGCGCTGCTCCAGCCGCACCACGGTCTCGCCGTTGGCGCTGAAGCGGAAGTGCCCCGGCTCGATGATTCCCGCGTGCACCGGACCGACCGGTATCTGGTGCAGGCTCTCGCCTTCGGCCGGCAGAAAACGGTAGGCGCCGTCGTGCCGCAGCCAGGGCCGCGTGTCCGGCAGGCCCTCGGGCTCGAGTCCGACCAGATCGCGCAGCGCGCGCTCGGGGCGCAGCGCCGGCGGATGCGCTCTGCCGACCGAGGGATAGCGGTTCGCCTCGCACTCGACGCTCAGCAGCGCGACCGATGCCGTCTCGTTCTCGATCAGCGCCATGTGCGCCTGCCCCGGCTCGCCCCACAGCGCGAGCAGCGCCAGCTCGCCCGCCCGCAGGCGCGCCACGGCCTGCTCCCAGTCCCCGCGGGACCCGACCGAGCGCTGCCAGTTCGCGCATGCCATGGCGCGTTACCTGAGCAGGCCGGCCACGTGCTGGAACCACGCCGTCAGCGCGGGCGGCAGCCAGATCCCCGCCACGAGCACGAGCGCGAAGTGGGCCACCACCGGCACGAACGAGGCGCGCGCCGGCGCGCGCCCGCCGCGCGGGTCGCCGAACGCGAGCCCGTTCAGGCGCAGCAGCAGCGCGCCGAACGCGACCAGCAGGGCGAGCCCAAGCACGATCGCCAGCAGCGGATGGCGCGCGAAGGTGGTGGTGACGATGAGGAACTCGGTCATGAACAGGCCCATCGGCGGCAGCCCGGCGATCGCGGCCACGCCGAACACGAGCCCCCAGCCGAGCGCCGGATGCGAGACCGTGAGCCCGCGGATGTCGGGCATGTGCTGCGTTCCCTTGACCTGCGCGATGTGCCCGACGCAGTAGAAGATCGCCGACTTGGTGAGGCTGTGCAGGGTCATGTGCAGCAGCCCGGCGAAATTCGCCAGCGGGCCGCCCATGCCGAAGGCGAAGGTGACGATCCCCATATGCTCGATCGAGGAATAGCCGAACATGCGCTTGATGTCGTGCCGGCGGTAGAGCATGAACGAGGCGAACACCACCGACAGCAGGCCGAGCGACACCATCAGCGGCCCGGGCGCGAACGCGCCCGGGTTGGCCGCCATCACGCTCTTGAAGCGCAGCACGGCGAACAGCGCCACGTTCAGCAGCAGGCCCGAGAGCACGGCCGAGATCGGCGTCGGGCCCTCGGCGTGGGCGTCGGGCAGCCAGGCGTGCAGCGGCACCAGGCCCACCTTGGTGCCGTAGCCGAGCAGCAGGAACAGGAACGCGAGGTTGAGCAGCGCCGGATCGAACTCGGGCGCCCGGCGCACGAGCACGTTCCAGGCCATCGCGTCCAGGCCTTCGCCCACCACCGAATGCGCCGCGAGGTAGACCAGGATGGTGCCGAACAGCGCGAGCGCGATGCCGACGCTGCCGAGCAGAAAGTACTTCCACGCCGCCTCGAGCGCGGCGGGGGTGCGGTAGATGCCGACCATCAGCACGGTGGTGAGCGTCGCGAGCTCGATCGCGACCCACATCAGGCCCACGTTGTTGGAAAGCAGCGCCAGGTTCATGCCGAACATCAGCGTCTGGTACATCGCGTGGTAGAAGCGCAGGTAGACCGGGGTCAGCCTGCCGGTCTCCAGCTCGTGCGCGATGTAGCTGCCGCTGAACACGCTGGTGGTGAAGCCGACGAAGGTGCTCAGCACGATGAACACCACGTTGAGATCGTCCACGATCAGGTAGTGGCCGGGCGCCGGGCGCTCGAAGAACAGCACCGTCGCGGCGAGAAAGGTCAGCAGCGCCGCGAGCACGTTCAGCCGCGCCGTGAGCCGGTCGTCCGGCAGCACGGCGAGCAGGGCCGCGCTCAGCGCGGGGATGACAAGCACTGCGTCGACGAAGAAACTGCCCGCTTCGGTCACGGCTGCTCGCCCCGGTACTCGTGCAGCGCGTGAATGTCGACCGTGTCGAAGCGCTCGCGGATGCGGAACAGGAACACCCCGATCACGATCAGCGCGATCAGGATCGAGAACGCGACGCTGATCTCGACCACCAGCGGCATGCCCTTGGCGCCGGTCGCGGCGAGAATCAGGCCGTTCTCGATCGACATGAAGCCGATCACCTGGCTCACCGCGTTGCGGCGCGAGATCATCATCAGCAGGCCGAGCAGCAGTACCGACAGCGCGAACGCGAGGTCCTGCTGGGTCAGCGTCCCGGCCCTGGCGGTGATGGGCAGCATCACCATGATCGAAAGCGCGACCAAGCCGATGCCGGCGAGCATGGTCTGCCCGATTCCGACCACGGTCTCGATCGTGCGGTGAATCCCGAGCTGCAAGATGATGCGGTGCAGGGCGAGCGGAATCACGATCGCCTTGACGATCAGGGCGATCGCGGCGGTGATGTACAGGTGCGGCGCATGCTGGATGTGAGCCTGCCAGGCCACCGAGAGCGAGACCACCAGGGCGTGCAGCGCGAAATTGTTCACCAGGCCGGTCATGCGGTCCTGGTACAGCAGCATGAAGCTCACCAGCACCAGGCCGCCGGCGAGCAGGTGTGCGACGTCGAGCGCGAGCGGGTCCATCAGCCGGCCATGGTGACGAACAGCAGCAACGTGGCGAGGAAGCCGAGCATCAGCGCGGCGCCGAGGAAGTCCGGCACGCGGAACACGCGCATTTTCGCGATCGCGGTCTCGAACACCGCGAGCACGAAGCCGCCGGCGGCGAGCTTCAGGACGTACACCCCGATGCCCGCGAAGTAGGCCGCGGGCCCCTGGCCTGATAGCGCGATCCCCCACGGAAAGAAGACGCAGGCGATGACCGAAACGTAGAGCAGGAGCTTGAGGAAGGCGGCCGCCTCGATCAGCGCCAGGTGGCGGCCCGAATACTCCAGGATCATCGCCTCGTGCACCATGGTGAGCTCGAGGTGCGTGGCCGGGTTGTCGACCGGGATGCGCGCGTTCTCGGCCAGCGCGACCATGATCAGGCCGAGCAGCGCGAGCGCGATCGAGAACTTCAGCCCGACGTCGGAGGCTTGCATCGACGCCGCGATGGAGGAGAGCTGGGTCGAGCCCGCGAGCAGCGAGAGCGTGAACACGAGCATCAGCATCGCCGGCTCGGCGAGCGAGGCGATCAGCATTTCCCGGCTCGATCCGATTCCGCCGAAGCTGGTGCCGACGTCCAGCCCGGCCAGCGCGAGCATGAAGCGCGCGCTGCCCAGCAGCGCGACGATGGCTATCACGTCGGCCGCGTAGCTGAAGATCAGGCCCGCGGCGAAGGTCGGAACCAGCGAGACCGCGACCCAGGTCGCGGCGAAGATCAGGTAGGGCGCGACGCGGAACACCCACGAGGCCGAGTCCGCCAGCACGACGTCCTTGCGCAGCAGGCGCAGCAGCTCGCGGTAGGGCTGCGCGAGCGGCGGCCCCTGGCGCCGCAGCAGGTGCGCCTTGACCTTGCGCACGTAGCCGGCGAACAGCGGCGCGAGCGCGAGCACGAGCGCCATCTGGCCGATCTGCACCAGCAGCTGCAGCGCTATTGCCATACCGCGAGCACCGTCAGCAGCGCCACCAGGGCGCCGAACACCAGGCTCAGGTAGACCCGGATCGAGAGGAACTGCACCTTGTTGAGTCGATCCGCGACGTAGGCCACCAGGCTCTCCACCGGGGCGTAGAACGCGTCCCACAGCAGGTCGCGCATGCGGACGCGCATCTGCGCCGGCCGCGGGTCGCCCGGCGGCGGCATGCTCACTTCCTCGCGCGCGCGGAACACCACCGACCCGAACACCCGGCGGATCGGCTGCGAGAAGCTGCCCGCGGTGTACTGCGTGGCCGGGCTCGGGTCGGGAAAGCCGCAGTCCCAGGGCGCCGACCTGCGCAGCGCGCCCGAGGCCCAGCGGTGGATCACCTCGGCGCCCAGACCCGCGGCGAGCGCGATGATCAGGAACAGCAGCAGGCCGTTGTAGGAGCTGCGGCTCTGCGCCACCGGGACGATCGTAAGCCAGTCGAGCTCGCCCTGGCGCGGCAGGTGCGCCCCGGACAGCGCCTGCGCCACCGGCGCCAGCGCGTCGATGAAGTAGCCCGGCAGGATGCCGGCCACCAGGCACAGGGCCGCGAGCGCGAACATGGTCGCGAGCGACCAGCGGTCGGTCTCGCGCGCGTCGCGCGCCGCGTCGCTGCGCGGCCGGCCGAGGAAGGTCACGCCGAAGGCCTTGACGAAGCACGCCGCCGCGAGCGCCGCCGACAGCGCGAGCAGCGCGCCGATCGCCGGCACGAGGAACTTCAGCAGCCACTGCGGCAGCGCCGGGCTGACCAGGATCGCCTGGAAAGTGAGCCACTCCGAGACGAAGCCGTTGAACGGCGGCAGGGCGGAGATCGCCGCCGAGCCGATGAGAAAGGTGAACGCCGTGAGCGGCATGCGATGGATCAAGCCGCCCAGGCGCTCCATGTCGCGCTCGCCGGTGGCGGTCAGCACCGCACCCGAGCCGAAAAACAGCAGGCTCTTGAACACCGAGTGGTTGAAGACGTGAAACAGCGCCGCCGTCAGCGCCAGCGCGGCCGCGGCGCGCATCCCGTTCGCGCCGAAGGCGAGCGCGAGGCCGAGGCCGATGAAGATGATGCCGATGTTCTCCACCGTGTGATAGGCGAGCAGGCGCTTGAGGTCATGCTCCATGAGCGCGTGCAGCACGCCCATGACCGCGGTCACCCCGCCCAGCAGCGCGACCAGCGCCCCCGCCCACCAGGTCGGCACGCCGAGCAGATCGAACACGATGCGCACCGCGCCGTAGACCGCGACCTTGGTCATGACCCCGCTCATGAGCGCGGAAACGTGGCTCGGCGCGGCCGGATGCGCGAGCGGCAGCCAGACGTGCAGCGGCACCAGGCCCGCCTTCGAGCCGGCCCCGATCAGGGCGAGCACCAGCACCGCCGCCGCCACGCCCGGCGCAGGCGGCGCGGCGCGGATCGCCTCGAACGCGTAGCCGCCCGCGGGGCCGGCGAGCAGGCCGAAAACGAGCAGCAGCGCGAGCGTGCCGAAGCTCGCCATGATGAGATACAGGTAGCCCGCCGCGGCGTTGCCCGCGCGCCGGTGGTGCGCCATCACGAGCGCCCAGGAAGTGAGCGACATGAACTCCCAGGTGAACAGGAAGGTGAACGCGTCGTCCGCGAGCACCACCAGGTTCATCCCGGCCAGGAAGGCGGCGAAGAACGGCAGCACCCGCCCCGGCGCTTCCTCGTGCGTGCCGTAGCCCAGGCCGTACAGGCTCGCGCCTGCCGCGCCGAGGTTGACCACCACGAGGAAGAACGCCGCCAGCGCGTCGAGCCGGAAATGCGCGCCGAGCCAGGGCAGGCCGACCGGCAGCGTCAGCGCGCCGAGCAGCGCGCCGCCGCCGAGCAGGGCGGCGAGCGCGAGGCCGAGGCCGACGATCGAGCTGCACAGCGCGGCGCCGTAGACCGCCGGGCTTGCCCAGCGCCGGCGCGCGACCGGAATCGCCGCCACGCTGATCGCAAGCAGCGCCCCGACGCACCACAGCAGCCCTTGCAGAGCCATCGCGCGCCTCTCGCTAGCCGGACGGGGCGGCGCGCTTGAGCCGCACCCCGCGCCCTCCGCCCGAGCTGGCGGCCCCCTCGCCGATCAGCTCGATGCCGGCGCGCTCCAGGGCCTCGATCAGCTTGGTCAGCGACTCGACGTTGCCGCGCACCACCCCGCCGCTCGATTCCATGCGCTGGATCGTCGGCAGCGACAGCCCGCAGGCCGCGGCGAGCGCGCGCTGATCCAGGCCCAGCAGCGCCCTCGCCGCCCGGAGTTGTTGCGCGGTGATCATGCAAGAAGCATAAATCTCGACCGATCGTACGCCACTACTCAATTACGGTATTCCATAATTGGTGGACTGTAAATCTTCCTACCTATTGCGCCGCATCAAAGCCCGCCGATGCGGGAGCCCTAGCTGAATTCCCTTTCGTTCCACCACGGATAGAAGGGCGGCATGTCGCGCGAGACGCGCATGCCGAAGCGCGGGGCGCGCTTTTGCCTGAACGCGGCGATGCCCTCGGCCACGTCGGGCGAGCGGCCGAGCTCGAAGATGCCGCGCGAGTCGACCTTGTGCGCTTCCATCGGGTGGTCGGCGCCGAGCATGCGCCACATCATCTGGCGCGCGAGCGCGACCGCGACCGGCGCGGTGTGCTCGGCGATCTCGCGCGCAAGCGCGCGCGCCGCGGGCATGAGCGCCTCGGGCGCGAGCACGCGCTGCACCAGCCCGCCGGCGAGCGCCTCCTCGGCGCCGAACACGCGTCCCGTGAGCGTCCATTCGAGCGCCTGGCCGATCCCGACCAGGCGCGGCAGGAACCAGCTCGAGCAGGCCTCGGGCACGATGCCGCGGCGGGTGAAGACCAAGCCGAAGCGCGCTGCGCTCGAGGCGAGGCGCACGTCCATCGGCAGCTGCATGGTGGCGCCGATGCCCACCGCCGGCCCGTTTACCGCCGCGATGACCGGCTTTTTCATCTCGAAGATGCGCAGCGTCACCTGGCCGCCGCCGTCGCGATGAGTCTCGGCGCTCAGGCCGTCGCGCCTGGCGTAGTCGAAGGTCGCGCTGCCGGCCGAGAGGTCGGCCCCGGCGCAGAAGGCGCGCCCGGCGCCGGTGACGATCAGCGCGCGCACCTCGTCGTCGGCGTCGGCCTGCGCCAAGGCGTCGATCAGCTCCTCGCGCATGACGCGGGTGAAGGCGTTCAGCTTGTCGGGCCGGTTGAGCGTCACGGTGGCGACGCGCTCGGCCACCTCGTAGCGGATTTCGGCGTAGGCCATGCGGCTCCCTTCAGATGTTCCGGCGCCGTCTTGCGCCTAAACTAGTATGTCATCCTTAGCGAACCAATCGAGAATGCGCGCGCTTATTTTCGACCTCGACGGCACGCTGGTGGACACTGTCTACGCGCACGTGTTCGCCTGGCAGCGCGCGCTGGCCGAGGCCGGGATGGCGATCGACGGCTGGCGCATCCACCGCAGGATCGGCATGAGCGGCGGCCTGTTCACGCGCGCGGTGGGACGCGAGCTCGGCCGCGCCATCAGCCGGGACGAGGCGCAGCTGCTGCAGCGCCGCCACGGCGAGCTGTTCGCCGAGCTGCTGCCGGCGCGGCGCCCGCTCCCGGGCGCGGTCGACCTGCTGAAGTACCTGCACGCCTCGGGCGTCGCGTTCGCGATCGCCACCTCCGGCCAGCACCCCGAGATCGACGCCTCGCTCGCCGCGCTCGGGCTGGGCGAGGAAACGGTGGTGATCGAGCGCGGCAGCGTGGCGCGCGCCAAGCCCGAGCCCGACGCCTTCCTCGCCGCGCAGCAAAGGCTCGGCGTGCGGCCCGAGGACTGCTACGTCGTGGGCGACGCGGTATGGGACCTGCTCGGCGCGCGGCGCGCGGGCATGCTGAGCATCGGGCTGCTTAGCGGCGGCTACGGCGCCGACGAGCTCAGCCGCGCCGGCGCCTTCCGCGTCTACGCCGACCCGCTCGAGCTGCACCGCTCGCTGGACGAGCTCGGAGTTCTGCCATGAGTCCTGCCATGACCGACGTCGCATTCTGGCCCGCGCTGAAGCTCATCCGGGCCCTGCGTGCGCGCAAGCTCGGCGCGCTCGAGCTGCTCGAGCTGTACGCGGCGCGCATCGAGCGATACGACCCGAAGCTGAACGCGCTCTGCGTGCTCGACCTGGACGCGGCGCGAAAGCGCGCCAGGGCCTTC
>Ga0335081_10011913_pt1 | contig 14073 bp, 11 predicted proteins | sample Lox_Sample_35_FD_206713 | JGI IMG/M metagenome (GOLD analysis project Ga0335081, IMG submission 206713) | Soil microbial communities from Loxahatchee National Wildlife Refuge, Florida, United States - Lox_Sample_3.5 | ecosystem: Environmental > Terrestrial > Soil > Wetlands | place: USA... | reverse complement strand
CCGCGAGATGAGTCGACGTCTGGCGCGCTCGCCGCTCGATCTGGCCCATGAGCTGGCCGCGGTGTACGGCCAGGATTTCACGCAGCCGATCTACATCAACGCCATCGCACTCGTCGCACGGCTGCGGCTGGGTGAGCTCTCGCAGGTGCAGGCGCTGGTCGAGCCCTACGTCAACGGCTCGAAGGACTCGCTCGCGCGTCCCAGCTCACTCGTGCTGGCGGGCCACATGATCTTCGGCGAGCTGGCGCGGCGCACGCACGATCCTCGCTACCTCGCGCGCGTGCGCGCGGCGGCGGATCTGGCATTCGATGCCGCGGGGCACCCGCTCGAGGCGGTGCCCTACAACGACGGCTTCTCCGATTCGGTGTTCATGGGAAGCATCAGTCTCGTGCAGACCGGAGCCCTCACCGGCGAGAGACGCTATTTCGACATGGCGGTGCGCCACATCGACTTCATGCGCACGCTCGATGCCCGTGCCGACGGCCTGTACCGGCATCAGCCGGCGACCGATGCCGCGTGGGGTCGCGGCAACGCCTTCGCCGCCATCGGCCTCGCGCTCGCACTGTCGGATCTGCCGCCCGACCATCCGGGCTTCGCGCATCTGCGCGAGGTGTTCCGCGAGCACATGCAGCGCCTCGCGCAGTACCAGGACCCGGACGGGCTGTGGCGTAACGTCATCGATTATCCCGGGGCGTATGCGGAGTACTCGGCGACCGCCATGATCGGCTTTGCAATGAAGCGCGGCCTCGCGCGGGGTTGGCTCGCACCGGAACCGTACGAGCAGGTCATCGCGCGCGCCTGGGAGGCGGTGCTGGCACGCACCAGCGATCGGGGCGAATTCATCGATGTGTGCGAGTCCACCGCCCGCATGACCTCACTCGATCAGTATCTGCATCGCGCAGCGATCCTGGGTCCTGATGCCCGCGGCGGTGCGATGGCGATGCTGTTCGCCACCGAGATGGCGCAGCTGCCCTAAGCCGGCGCTTTGCGAGGCTCGCCGGTCGTGGCCGCGCGCGCACCGGCAACGCTCTCGCCAATGATCACCGCGTCACGGATCTGCGCGAACAGATCGCCCAGAGCGTTCGGCGTGTGCGGCATCAGGATGGTGTTGCTGCGATCCGTGCCGGCGACTTCCTTCATGGTGTCGAAGTACTGCGTCAGCAGCACGAGCGCCATCGCATCGCGGGCGGAGGCGCCATCGACCGCCCCGGCAAATGCGGTGATCGACTCGCGTAAGCCGCCCACAATCGCTTTGCGCTGATTGGCGATACCCTCGCCCTGCAGCCGTTTGGACTCGGCCTCCGCTTCCGCCTTCTTCACCAGCAGGAGCTTCTCGGTCTCGGCGCGCGAGACCGTGGCTTCGCGTTCCCGCGCCGCGGCGTTGATGTCATTCATCGCCGCCTTGACCTTCTCGTCCGGCACGATATCGGTGATCAGCGACTTCACGATGCTGTAGCCGAAATCCTTCATCGAGCCATCCAGACTGAGCTCCACGTCGATGGCGATCTGTGCCTGCTGCTCGAAGGTCTGATCGAGCGTGAGCTTCGGCACGTGACCCAGGATCACGTTGTAGACGAACGACTCGATCTGATTGAGCGGCTCGGAGAGCTTGTAGAAGGCATCGTAGATCTTGTCGGGATTGACCTTGTACTGCACCGAGATCGGAATCTGCACGAACACGTTGTCCTTGGTCTTGGTCTCCACCTTGACTTCGAGTTGCTGCACCTGCAGGCTCAATGTGCTCACCAGCGACTCGACGAACGGAATCTTCAGATTCAAGCCCGGCGGTGCCACGCGCGCGAATTTGCCGAGCCGCTGTACGATGCCAGCGTGCGCCGTCTGAATCGTGAAAAACGTACCGAACACGATCGACAGTGCGAACACGACGATGATCGCCAACCCGACCACGATGAACATGGCGCTGCCCCCTTCCAAGACGTCTTGTTCTGAACCGGGAGTATAGCGTTCCCATGTTGCAACCGGTCATGCGCGCACTCGCTGCGCTTGCGCTCGCAGCGCTGCTCGTCACAGCTGCCGCGGCCGCGGGCACGATGCAGGCGCTGGTTTTGAATACCGACGGTACCCTGGCGCTGCGGGCCGTGGCCCGCCCTGAGCCAGGCGCAGGCGAAGTGCGCATCCGCGTTCGCGCGGCGGGCGTCAACCCCGTCGACTGGAAGCTGGCCGAGCGCTTGCGGGGCGGCTCGGGTCCGCCTGCGATCATGGGCTTCGATGCCGCGGGCATCATCGATGCGCTCGGCAGCGGCGTCACGGGCTGGAAGGTGGGTGATGAGGTGATTGCAGCTGTGCGACCGCCGGCGGGCTCGTACGCGCAGTACACGATCGCGCGCATCGACTCCATCGCGCTGAAACCGAAGAAGGCAAGCTTCGAGGAAGCGGCAGGGATTCCGGTCGCGGGCGAGACTGCGTGGCGCAGTCTCGTCGATGTGGCGCACCTGAGCGCCGGTCAGCGCATCCTCATTCACGGCGGTGCCGGAGGCGTCGGCTCTGCGGCGGTTCAGATTGCACACGCACGCGGCGCGCACGTGATCGCCACCGGCTCGGCGAACAACGTGCAGTTCCTGCGCGGCCTCGGCGCCGATGAAGTGATCGACTATCACGCCGTGCGCTTCGAGCAACAGGTGAAGGATCTCGATGTGGTGCTGAACACGGCCGATGCCGACACCACCCGCCGATCCATCGGCATCGTCAAGCCCGGCGGCATCCTGGTGTCGATCGTGGGACCGCCACCGGCGCAGGCCTGCGCGGCGGCGAAGATCCGCTGCGCGGAGCCCAATACCTACCGCAATGGCGGTGCCTCTTACGCGCAGATCCTGAAAGAGGTCGTGGCGCTCGCCGATGCCGGCAGGTTCCGGATGAACGTGGACGAGGTGCTGCAGCTCTCCCAGGGGGCGCAGGCGTGGCAGGTGAACGCGCGCGGTCACACGCGCGGCAAGCTCATCCTGGAGATTCCAGCGAGCGAATGAGCGGTGCCTTGCCCGAGGCACCGCGCTGCAGCTGCGCCACGCGCTGCACGGTGATCTCGCTCACGCGCGCATTGCGCGACTCGAGCACCGCGCGCAAGCGCGCGGGCAGTTGACTCACCACCGCCTCATCGCGCAGCTCGAGCAGATTCACGCTCAAGGCGTCGCCTCGCTGGATCACCTGCCAGCCCGAGGCCGGCACGCGCTCGAGCTCTTGGTGGAAGATATTCGGGTGGATCGGCACGCGTGCACCCGGATCGTCGCGGCGCGCGAACTGCAGTACGTCCTCGATGCGGCCTTCGATGCGCTCGATCATGCGGTAGGGACGGCCACACTCGCACTCCCCGGGCAGGATGCGCACCACGTCGCTCAAGGCGTAGCGGATGAGGGGCTGCACGCGCCGGTCGAACACCGTGAGCAGCACCTGCTCACCCGGCTCGCCGTCCGGAACGGCGCGTCCGTGACGATCGACGATTTCGATGAGGGCACCGTTCTCAAACAGGTGGCGGTGGCCAAAGGCGCACTCCGAGGCGATCGGCGCGTATTCGGTCGCGCCGTAGGTGTCGTACAGGCGCGCACCCCAGGCTCGCTGCGCGGCGCGCCGGTCCTCTTCGGTCAGCACCTCGGCGCTGGTGGCGATGTTGCGCAGCGCGATGCGCAGCCGCCCGGCGCTCTGCTCCTGCACCAGCTGGCGCAGCACCGACGGATAGGCGGCGAGACCCACCGGCTGCCACTCGTTCAACTGCGCGACGATCTGTGACAGCGGCGCGGCGGCGTCGATGCGCCGGATCGGCAGCAGCTTCGAATTGAGCGCCGCGCCGGCACGCGCGGAGTAGTGCCACCACGTGCCCGAGGCGATGAGCGCGCCGCGCTGCGGCCGGCGACTGCCGCCTGAGCGTTGCCAGGAGATGGGCCGGGTGAGCGCCGCCATACCCGCCAGCCATTCGTCGCGGCTGTAGACGAACACGCCGCGCCGGCCGGTACTGCCGGATGTCGACAATACGATGTAGCGGCCGCGGTAGTAGAGCTCGCCCTGCGGCTGATTGAGATAGGACTCAAGCTCCGCGAGGCGCAGCGAGCGGTCGGTGACCAGCTGATCGAACTCCTCCATCAGGGTCGCCTTGGAGAGCACCGGCAGGTCCCCGAACGGGCGCGCCTCCAGAGCCTTGTGAAAGCGCGCATAGAAGGGTGAGGCGCGCAGCACAAAGCGGCGCAGATCGGCGAGGCGAGCTTGCTGATGAGCCTGCAGCCGGGTGCGCGTCCAGCGCCCGCTGCGCTCCTGGATGCGTCGCTGCCTTATGATCCGCACCAGGGTCCAGATGGCCGACGGCATGGATGGAAATCATCTCACAGCCGGCTGCAACTTTTCGGGGCGTGGGGTGTTCTAGCCTCAAACGATGACATCCCAGTGCGAACCGCAAGCCCGACGCCGGAGGCAGCCGACGAATTCAGCGCGTTTATGGACGCCTATCAGGATATGGTCTTTTCCACCGCCGTGCGCCTGACCGCAAACCCCGCGCAGGCGGAGGACATTGCGCAGGAAGTGTTCCTGCGAGCCTACGAGCGCTTCTCCTCCCTGCGCCGCAACGCTACCGCGGGCGGCTGGCTCAAGACCGTCGCCACGCACCTCGCCCTCAATCATCTGAGCCGCTATCGGCGCCGCTGGCGCTTCTTCTCCGAAGTGGCTGCGGACGGCGGCACCGAGGAGCCGCTGGAGATTGCCGATGAGCAGCAGGATCTGCCGATGCAGCTGCAGGCCGAGGAGCGGCGTGAGCTCATCGAGCAGGCACTCGCCCGGCTCCCCGAGCATCAGCGCGTGCCGCTCGTGCTGTTTCATTTCGAGGAGATGCCCTACCAGGAGATCGCCAGGCGACTGAAAATCTCCCTCGCCAAGGCGAAGACGGACATCCTGCGCGGCCGGCAGGCGCTCGCCCGGCAGCTGGCAGGTGCCACATGAGTGAGCTTGAGCGACAGTTGACCGAAGCGCTGCGCACGCTGCCGCCGCTGCGTGCTCCCTCGAGCCTTGCGCCGCGGATCTGGCGGGAGATCGAACGCCGCGCCGCGCTGCCGTGGTGGCGTCGCAGCGTCGCGCACTGGCCGTTCGCGGCGCGCGTCGGATTCGTGGTGCTGGCGGTCGGTGCCGCAGCGCTGACGTTTGTCGCAAGCCCGCTGCACGTGCAGCCGGTCGTGATGTCGGTGAGCCCGGATCTGCAGCGCGGTGCCCACTCGCTCCTTACTCTGAGCGCCCTGGTGCGGCTGGCCTTCGCGGCACTGCCTCAGGGTCTGCTGTCCACGTTCCTGGTGGCCGGCGTTGCGCTCTATGTCGCACTCTTCGGACTCGCCGCAGCAGGCTATCGCATGCTGTTCGGCAGTGCCCATTCCGCAAAGGTTGCTTAAGTCATGAGCTCTAATGCACTGCGCCGTCGCGCGATCCTCACTCTGCTGTGGCTGAGTCTCGCCGCGGGCATGAGCGCGCACGCCCAGACCGACACCACGGCGCCGGCAGCCGCTGCTCCGCCTGCGGCCGGCAACACGGAGAGCGATGAAACACCGCCGCCGGGAGCGGCCGCGGAGGACTATCCCGACGGCCGACGGGCGTTTCGCGGCGGGCGCAGGCTGCATTGGCGCGACGCTAATGCATCCGATCACGATCTGGTCTCGGTCGGCCGCGATGTCACGCTGCCGAAGGGCGAGAGCTCCGACGATGTCGTGGCGGTCTTCGGCAACGCGACGGCCGATGGAGATGTCGATGACAGCGTGGTCGCCGTGCTCGGCGATGTGCGCGTCACGGGTCACGTCGGCGACAGCGCCGTGGCCGTCATCGGCGATGCCTATATCGACAGCAAGATCGAGGGCAACGTCGTCGCCGTGCTCGGCGACGTCGAGCTCGGTCCTCACGCCGAGATCAACGGCACCGTGGTCCAGGTCATCGGCCACATGCAACGCGATCCCGGCGCCATCGTTCACGGCGGGATCGAGCACATCATTGCGGCGGACTTTGGCGGCGCGCACCGCGTGCATGCCTGGATCCACGAATGTCTGATGTTCGGCCGGCCGCTTGCGATTGGGCACGATCTCGGCTGGGCATGGGGGTTCGCGCTCTTCTGCCTGTTCGTGTACGTGCTGCTCGCGCTCATGTTTCCGGATGCCGTGCGCAAATGCGCTCAAACACTGATCGCCTCGCCGGGGCGCGCACTGCTTGCCAGCATCCTGGCGGTTCTGCTCACACCGATCCTGCTGCTGCTGCTGCTCGGCACCGTGATCGGCATCCCGCTCGTTCCGGTCGTGTGCTTCGGGCTCTTTACGGCCGGCTTGTTCGGCAAGGCGGCTGCGCTCGCCTGCATCGGCGGTCGCACGACACGGACACTGGACAGCAGCGCGGCCTCGAACATCGCGGTGCACGTGCTGGTGGGCGGTGCGATCGTGCTGTTGCTCTACATCATCCCGCTCATTGGCTTCATCGTGTTCACGCTGCTCGGGGTGTTCGGCTTCGGCGCCGTGCTGCTAACGCTCATCAACACGAATCGCGAGTCGCGCCGCGAACGTGCCGCGGCTGCGGCAGCCGCATCATCCGGAGCAGGTCCTGCGGGAGCCGCCTCTCGCGCTGCACCGTCGCCGCCTCCGCCGCCTCCGCCGCCTCCGCCGCCCCCGCCTCCCGCGCCAGAATCAGGCCCGGCGGGCGAGCCAGCGGCAGCAGCCGAGCCGCCCCCGGCCGCCGCCGCGCCGGCTGCAACGGCTGCCGCAAGCATCGATTACACCGTTCTGCCGCGCGCAGGCTTCCTGGTGCGCATGGGGGCGCTCATACTCGATGCGCTGCTCGTGGCCATCGTGCTTCACCTGCTGCACAACTCCATGCGCATGGATTTCATTGCGCTCGCGGTGTATGGGGCGCTGATGTGGAAACTGCGCTCCACCACAGTGGGCGGGATCGTGTGCGATCTGCGCGTGGTGCGTCTCGACGGGCGGCCGATCGACTGGGGCACAGCGATCGTGCGCGCGCTCGGCTGCTTTCTGTCGTTCGCCGTCGTGGGCCTGGGCTTCCTCTGGATCGCCTTCGACGCCGAGGGTCAGGCATGGCACGACAAAATGGCCGGCACCATCGTCGTGCGGGTACCGCGGGGCGCCTCGCTCGTCTGAAGGCGTTCTTGCCGGCGCTCAGCCGCCGTGCGCCGGAACGGCCGCCGATGACGCCGCCGGCTTCTGATCCGCTACCAGCACTTCGGCCTGCAGCCGTGAGCCCGCCGGCGTCAACTGATGCGGCACACAGCTTTGCTGGAAATCGACATTGCGCGTGGTGAAAAGCGGCAGGATCTGGTGCTGGGCCTGCTCCAGGAGCTCGCACTGACCGGCGTGATCCAGACCCGGATCACCCAGCATGACCCGCACCGGGCGCCAGTGCGCAGGGACGCTCTCCTCGGCGGCTTTGCCGGATTCCTGCCCGGCGGGCTTGACCGGTTCGAGCACCGAGAACTTCGCCGTCACCGCCGGGAAGGGCTCGGGCCGGCCGACGTCAGCCGTGCAACCGCTCTCTCGCACGACCAGATCCTTGCGCGCGCCCAGCTGCAGCAGAATCGAGCGCACCTGGTCGCGCAGTCCCTCGCACGAATAGTGCGTCGTGAATCCCATATAGGTAAATCGCAGCTCCCGGCTCGCCCACTTCGCCGGCTGCGCGTCCGCGGGCGCATCGCCAAAGGCGGACACCGCGATCACAGACAGCACGGCGCCACATATCACACGCAGGGTGAGGTTACGCATCATGGTCTCCATTCGACCGCTTAAGTGTGCGCCCGGTCGAGTCGAACGCTGAAGCCGGATTTGTGATACATCGCAAGCTTGGGCGCTGCGTTGCAGGGGGACGGGATGTTTCATCAGCTGCTCACTCCTATCGGCGACAGCCTGTGGCTGTCGTTCCTGGTTGCCAGTCTTCCCATCGCCACGGTGCTGGTCCTGCTCGGCGTCGTGCGGCTGCCCGCCTGGATCGCCTCCGCCGCCGGCGTGGTCGTGGCGCTTCTCATCGCGTGCATCTTCTGGACCTTCCCGCCGGCGCTGGCCGCAGCCGCCGTCACCAACGGCATGACATTCGCGCTCTGGCCCGTGATGTGGATCGTGGTCAACGGACTGCTCCTCTACAACATCGCGGTGGTCTCGGGCCGCTTTGACTCCTTCCGCGACTGGCTGGTCGATCATCTGCCGAACGACCGCCGAGTCGTGCTGGTGGTGGTCGGCTTTTGCTTCGGCGCGCTGCTCGAGGGCGTTGCGGGCTTCGGCACGCCGGTGGCAATCACCAGTGCGCTGCTGATCCTGCTCGGCTTCCGGGCGCGCGAAGCCGTGACGTTCACACTCATCTTTAATACGGCACCCGTCGCCTTCGGCGCCCTCGGAGTCCCCATCAGCACCCTGGGAGCAGTCACGCATCTGTCGGATGTAACGCTCGGCGCGATGATTGGCCGACAGCTGCCGTTCATTTCTTTGCTGCTGCCGTTCTATGTCGTCGCCCTGTACGGCGGCAGACGCTCAGTACGAGCGCTGTGGCCGGTGTTGCTGGTCGCCGGGGCCAGCTTCGCGCTGGTGCAGTTTCTGGTCTCGAATTTCGTCAGCTACGTTCTGACCGACGTACTCTCTTCGCTGGGCTCGCTCCTGGCTACGCTGGCGTTCCTGCGCCTGTGGCAACCGCCCGCCGACCCGCAGTACGCCCTCGCGCAGCCGGTCCACACCACCACCCGATCCGCCTCAACCTGGCGGGGTTGGGTTCCGTGGCTCCTCGTGAGCCTTGTCGTGATCGCCTGGACGACGCTCAAGATCTCGCGCTTCTACGATCAGAAGATTCCCTGGCCGCATCTGCACAACGCCGTCTACATCACCCTGTACCACTCACCGTACGCCGCGGTATGGGACTTCCAGCCGCTCGCGACCGGCACCGCGATCCTCTGCGCCGCATTGCTGACGGCGATCCTCGTCGGTTGCCGGCCGCACCAGTTCGCAAGCGCGCTGCGACAGACCGCCAGGCAAAGCGGATTGCCGATTCTCACCGTGGCGCTGATCATCGGACTCGCCTACCTCATGAACTATTCCGGGCTCAACTACACACTCGGGCTCGGGGTCGCCTCGGCAGGCATCTTCTTTCCGCTGCTGTCGCCCTTTCTCGGCTGGGTGGCAGTGTTTCTCTCCGGCAGTGACACCTCGGGCAATGCGCTCTTCGGCAATCTGCAGGTGGTCGCTGCCCATCAGCTCAACCTCAATCCGGTGCTCATTGCCGCCACCAATTCCTCGGGCGGTGTCATGGGCAAGATGATCTCGCCGCAGAACCTCGCAACCGGCGTCTCCGTCACCGAACTCAAGGGCCAGGAAGGCTCGATCCTCGCGACCACTTTCAAACACAGCATCGTGCTCACGCTGATTCTGAGCGTGATCGTCATCCTGCAACAATACGTCATACCTTGGATGGTGCCGGGCTGAGCCGGCTATCATCGCGCATGGCCACCGAGCACGACGAGGATCACGATCACCAGCACGGCCATTCGCATGCGCACGCCGACGAGCGGCGCATCGCCATCGCGTTCGCTCTGATCGTCATCTTCATCGGCGTGGAAGTGGCCGGCAGCGTCATCTCCCACTCGCTCGCGCTGCTGGCCGATGCCGGCCACATGATCTCCGATGCCGGCGCACTGGGGATGAGCTGGGCGGCGCTGCGGATCGGGCGCCGCCCCGCGGATCCGCTGCGCACTTACGGCTACCGCCGCCTGGAGATTCTGGTCGCGTTCGCCAACGGCTGCATGCTGTTCGCCGTGGCGGCCTGGATCGCCTTCGAGGCGGCCTGGCGTCTCGCGGTTCCCGTGCACGTGTTGGGCAAGCCGATGCTGGCGGTCGCGGTCGCCGGCCTGATCGCCAATGCAATCGCCTTTCTGGTGTTGAGCGGGGGCCGGCGCGAGAACCTCAATCTGCGCAGCGCCTGGCTGCACGTGCTCGGCGACCTGCTGGGCTTCACGATGACCATCCTTGCGGCGGTCGTGATTCTGTGGACGGGCTGGTCGCGCGTGGATCCGATCCTCTCGCTCGCGGTCGCGCTCCTCATCCTGCGCAGCGCATATACCATCGTGAAATCTTCAGGACACATCCTGCTCGAGGGCACACCCACCGGCTTCGACGAGAATGCCGTGCGCGCGGATCTGCTCGCCGCGGTGCCCGGCATGCAGGATGTGCATCACGTGCACGCCTGGTCACTCACCCAGGAGGAGACCTTCATCACGCTGCATGTGCGACCGGATGCCGGCGCCGCGCTGGGCCGCCTGATCCCCGAGATCAATGCGCGGCTGCAGAAGCGCTTTGGCATCACCCACTCGACAATCCAGGTCGATCACGCCGAGTGCGAGGACGAGCACCACACCTAAGCCCGGCAAGTCGTGCCTGTCAGGGAAAGGTGTTTATACTTCCGGTCCTCACCGCCCATGCCAGACTGAGTCGTTCTGGCCCTGCACGCCAGCCGGGAGCACATCGATGAACGTCGCACAGGTTGCCGCCGAGATCTTGAAGCGCGAGGGCGTCGACTACCTTCTCGCCTATCCGCTGAATCCCCTGACCGAATCGGCCGCCGCCGTCGGCATTCGTCCGATTATCGTGCGCCAGGAGCGCATCGGCATTCACATGGCGGATGCCATCAGCCGCCTCACCTCGGGCGAGAAGGTCGGAGTGTTCTGTCAACAAGCCGGCCCGGGCGTAGAGAACTCCTTCGGCGCCGTCGCCCAGGCCTGGTCGGAGGGTGTGCCGCTGGTCGTCATTCCCGGTGGCTCCTCGCGCGATCTCTCCTGGGTCAAGCCGGGCTTCAATGCCGCGCTCAACTTCCAGCACGTCACCAAAGCCTGCGAGCAGATCACGACGCCGGCGATGATCGTGCCGGCGCTGCGCCGCGCGTTCACGATCGCGCGCAACGGCCGTCCCGGACCGGTGCTGCTCGAGGTTCCCGGCGATATGTGGAATCAGGAAGTGCCGGCCGGCTGGGACTACAAGCCGACCAAGCGCATCCGCTCGGGGCCGGATCCGCAGTCGGTGGATGCCGCCGCCAGGGTACTCGTCGAGGCCAAGCGCCCGCTGATCTACGCCGGTCAGGGTGTGCATTACGCCCGCGCCTGGGACGAGCTCAAGCAGGTGGCCGAGCTGCTCGAATCCCCGGTCACGACGAGCCTCGAGGGCAAGAGCGCCTTTCCGGAGACTCATGCATTGTCGCTCGGCTCGGGTGGTGTCTCCATGCCGGCGCCGGTGTTCCATCACGTGCAGGATTCGGATGTGGTCTTGGGTGCCGGCGCGAGCTTCACCTCCACCGGCTTCGGCATCCGCTTTCCGACAGCGAACAAGACTTTCATTCACAACACCATCGATCCGATGGATGTGAACAAGAACATTCCGACCGAGCACGCGCTGGTGGGAGACTCCAAGCTCGCGCTCGCCATGCTCGCCGAGGCGATCAAGGAGCGCCTGCCCCACAAGAAGCCGCGCGGTCTCACGCCCGATGTCGCCGCACGCATCAAGCAGCAGCGCGATCCGTGGCTCGCGGAGTGGATGCCGCGGCTCACGAGCGATGACAAGCCGCTCTCGCCCTATCGGGTGATCTGGGATCTGCTGCACAAGGCCGATGTCGCCAACACCGTGATCACGCACGATGCCGGCAGCCCGCGCGATGAGCTCTCGCCGTTCTGGCAGCCAACCACGCCGCTGTCGTACATCGGCTGGGGCAAGTCGACGCAGCTCGGCTACGGCCTGGGGCTGGCGATGGGCGCAAAGCTCGCGCACCCGGATCGTCTGTGCATCAACATGTGGGGCGATGCGGCGATCGGCATGACCGGTATGGACTTCGAGACGGCGGTGCGCAATCGCATCCCGATTCTCTCGATCCTGTTCAACAACTACTCGATGGCGATGGAGATCCGCCAGATGCAGGTCTCCACCGACAAGTACCACTCGACGGATATCTCGGGCAATTACGCCGACTGGGCGCGCGCGCTCGGCGGCTACGGCGAACGCGTGACCGATGCCGACCAGGTGATGCACGCGCTGATCCGCGGCATCGCCGCGACGCAGAACGGGCAGCCGGCACTGCTCGAGTTCATCACCACCAAGACCAAGGTCTACTCGACCTTCGAGGCCGGCTACCAGACCCGGCCGGCGATGAAGGGCTAGGACGCCGGGCCGGGCATCACGCCCGGCGCCTTCAGGCGGATGCGGTAAACCGCATCGCACGCGGTGATGAAGAGCGAGCGGGCATCGCGCTCGCCAAAGGCGAGGTTGGTGGCGCAGATCTGCCGCTTGGGCTCGCCTGCATAGATCGGCAGGTGCAGCAGGCCGAGCAGTCGTCCGTCCGCGGACGTGATGCGGATGATCCCGGGACCCGCACCGCCCGTGGAGTAGAGATTGCCGGCGCGATCCACCTTCATGCCATCGCCGATGCCATCGCCCTCGGCGAACAGGCTCGATCCGCCGAGCGTACCGTCGGGCTTCACCTCATAGCGCATGAGCCGGCGGCCTGCCGTGAGATACAGGTAGCTCTCATTGGGTGAGAGCGCAATCCCGTTGGGGATGCCGCCCAAAGCCTTGTCTTCGAGCACCATCTGCGCCTGACCGTCGCGGATCAGCCAGATGCCGTTCGGCAGCTCCTTGAGCGGACTTTTGCCCGCGTCGCGCAGGCCGAAGTCGTTATCGGTGAAATAGATCGACCCGGCGGCGGTGATGACGAGATCGTTCGGGCCGCTGAAGTGCTTGCCCTGCGCACCGGCGGCGAGCACCGTGCGTGTGCCGTCCTTCTCGAGCCGCATGATCGCGCGGTCATTGTCCGCACACCACACGAGCCGCCCCTCACGATCGACGCTGGCGCAGGAAGGCCCGATGAGGAGCACGTGCGAGCGCCCGCTTCGCGTCTGCGCACCGACGTGGCTTACGTCACTGCCGCTGTAGCCGGCCTTCTCCAGAAACACCGACACGTGCCGCTGCGCGTCGATCTTGTAGAGCACGTTGTCGAGCAGGCCGCTCACGATGAGAAACCCACCCGTGCCATCGCGCATCCACACCGGTCCCTCATTGAGGCCGAAGCCGTCGGCCAGGAGCTCGAGCTTCGGGTGCGCGGGCACGATCGCATCGAGGCCCGGATCTGCACGGGTGACATGGAAGGCTTCAGCCTTTGGCGGCGGGCCATCGCCACGCATCGTGGGTCCGCCTGCCGGCGGGATCTGCGCGCGTGCGGTGCCGACGATTCCGCCTGCCAGCAACGTTACCGCCATGAGCCCCAAGCTGTGCATGCGAGCGGCATCCTCCGGCCTGAGCCGTGCTTGAATCCACTTCCGCCTAAAGATAATATCTTTAATATCCATGCCATCCAGCCCCGCTCCCGCCCGTCCATTCACCCCGGCCGCCATCTGGGCCGGCCGCGCCGGCTCGCTCTCCTCCGGCATCATCGCCGGCATCCGCGAGGCCTTGTTCAGCCGCCAGTTGAAGCCCGGTGATTTCATCGGCACGGAGAACGAGCTCGCCGCGCGCCACGGCGTGAGCCGCATCGTCGCGCGCGATGCCCTGCGCACGCTGCAGGCCCTGGGGATCGCCGAGATCAAGATGGGCAAGGGCGGCGGCGCCCGCATCGCCCGCGGCAACATCTCGCTGTTCGCCGAAGCGCTCGCCGTGCAGCTCGAATTGACGGGCGTCACGGCCGCCGAAATCGTCGATGCCCAGCGCGGCATCGAATGCGTGGCGGCCGAGCTCGCCGCCGGGCACGCCACCGCCGCAGAGCTCGCCAATCTCGATACGCTGCTCGCGCACGCTGCGAAGAACATCCGCGACGTCGCGGCCTTCACGCGCGCCGGCCGCGATTTTCATCTCGCGATCGCCCGCGCCTCGCACAACCGCGTGCTCGTGGTGCAGCTCATCTCGCTGCAGCATGTGCCGTGGCCCAAGGACAACCGCACCCTGACAGCGAAGGTGGCGGTGCACATTCTGGAAGTTCATCGCAAGCTCGCGGCACTGCTGCAGGCGCGCGACGGCGCCGCCGCGCGCGCGCTGATGGACGACCACGTCAAGATGATCCGCTCGCGCCGCAGTGCCGAGCGCGATGCCG